>Ga0207711_10000257_pt1 | contig 57485 bp, 49 predicted proteins | sample KBSS34metaG_FD_184401 | JGI IMG/M metagenome (GOLD analysis project Ga0207711, IMG submission 184401) | Switchgrass rhizosphere microbial communities from Kellogg Biological Station, Michigan, USA - KBS S3-4 metaG (SPAdes) (version 2) | ecosystem: Host-associated > Plants > Roots > Rhizosphere... | reverse complement strand
AGTCGATTGCGGGAGGCGGCGCGGAGATCCTGGAGGACTCGGTCCGCAAGCGCATCTGGTCGCTGACGAAGGCGCCGACCGAGAAGTGGGTCGACGTCCACGAGAGCGCGCACGCGCTCGGCATGCGGACGACGGCCACGATGATGTTCGGCGTGGGCGAGACGTACGCCGAGCGCGTCGAGCACCTGCAGGTCGTGCGCGATCTCCAGGACCGTACGGGCGGCTTCACCGCGTGGATCCCGTGGACGTTCCAGAAGGAGAACACCGACCTCGACGGCAAGGTCGAGGAGGCCGGCGGGTTCGAGTACCTCAAGACGCTGGCCGTCTCGCGGCTCTTCTTCGACAACATCCGCCACGTGCAGGGCTCCTGGGTCACCCAGGGCCCCAAGATCGGTCAGGTGTCGCTCTCCTTCGGCGCGGACGACCTCGGCTCGATCATGATCGAGGAGAACGTCGTGTACGCCGCGGGCGCGCGAAACCGAATGACGCAGGACGAGATGCGCCGCCTGATCGCCGACGCCGGCTACAGGCCGGTCCAGCGCCGGACGCTCTACGACGCGTGCCCGGAGGCCTGCTGCCGGGCCCCGATCCCGGTGCCGAAGCCCATCGGCGTCGGCCTTCCGGTGCTCGCCGCCGGCGGCGACATCGACGCCGGGCTGGCTTCGGCTTAGCCGCGAGCCTGCCGAGCGGCGGGCACCGCAGAAGCCGCGAGCCTGCCGAGCGGCGGGCACCGCAGAAGCCGCGAGCCCTGCCGAGCGGCGGGCACCGCGGGGGGAGCTCCTAGGGTCCCCCGCCGGAGGCCGTGCGGGCGGCTCCCGGGTGCCGCTCCTGCTGCCAGCAGGAGCCCGCCCAAAAGCCCACGACCAGGAGAAGGATCCCGAGCAGGCTCCGCAGCATGAGCCGCGTACGCCGGTGTTTCCAGGGCGGCTCCGATCGGAAGTGCACGCGCGACGCGGCTCCCTGCGTCACCTCGGCCTGGTGGGCGCGCAGGTCGAGTAGCAAATCCCGCGCGGACTGGTAGCGGTCCGCCGGATCTTTCTCGAGGCAGCGATAGACGAAGCCGCGCAGCTCGTCCGGGATCTTCTCGGCCTCGGGATGCTTGCGGGGGTCGTCGTGAAGGACCGAGCCCAGGGTCTCGATGGGAGTGTCGCGGGTGAAGGCGCGCCGGCCGCTGAGCATCTCGTAGAAGGTCGCGCCCAGGGAGAAGATGTCGGTCCGCGCGTCGATCGGCTTGCCGCGCACCTGCTCGGGAGACATGTAGCCGGCGGTCCCGACCAGGAACGTGGAGCTCGTCTGGCCGCGCCGTCCCGTGAGGCTCATGTCGTTGGCGCTGACCGGCCGCTCGATACGGGCGATGCCGAAGTCGAGGATCTTCGCGCGGCCCTCGTGCGTCACGAAGATGTTGTCGGGCTTGATGTCGCGATGGATGATGCCCTGCGCGTGCGCCGCGGCGAGCCCGTCGGCGACCTGGCAGGCGATGTCCACGGCCTTCTGCGCGTTGAGGGGCCCGGAGCGGAGGCGTTCCTCGAGGCTCTCGCCCTGGAGGAGCTCGGTGACCGCGTAGGGAACCGAGCGGTGCGTTCCCGAGTCGTGGATGGCCAGGATGTTGGGGTGGTTCAGCGCGGCGACGGCGTGTGTCTCGCGGTCGAACCGCCTCAGGCTGTCGGCGTCGTGCGCCGAGGCGTCCGGCAGCATCTTGAGCGCGACCTCCCGCCGCAGCCGGTTGTCGCGCGCGCGGTAGATCTCTCCCATCCCGCCCTTGGCGAGCGGAGCGAGGATCTCGTACGGACCGACGTGTTCGCCTGCCTGGAGAGACATGAGTAGGCGTAAGGATAGTCCAAGCAGCCCGTCATCCCGAGGAGCGGGACGAAGTCGCGACGAGGGATCCCTTTTCTCGGCCGCAGCGTGGATTCCGAGGCGTCCCTCGCTTCGCTCGGGATGACATGGAGCGGGTACACTTCGCGTCATGGAGATCTGGCTGCTGCGCCACGCGGCCGCGGAGGACCGGGCCGCCTCGGGCCGGGATTCCGACCGGACGCTGACCGAGGACGGCCACCGGCGCGCGCGCGAGGTGGCGCGCGGTCTCGCGTCCCTCGAACCCGAGATCGAGCTGGTCCTGACCTCGCCCTATTGGCGCGCCCGCCAGACCGCGGAGCCCGCGGCCCAGGCCCTCAAGCTCTCGGCCAGGCTGCGGGAGACGCGGGCGCTCGAGCCCGACCGGGATCCCTCCGAGATCCTCGAGGAGATCAAGGCCGAGGGCGTGGAGTCCGTGCTCCTCGTAGGCCACGAGCCGCACCTCGGCGCGCTCCTGGGCCGCCTGGTCGCCGGCGCGCCGGGAGTCGAGATCGCGATGAAGAAGGCCTCGGTCGCGCGGGTCGTCTGGAGCGGGTCCGGCGCGGGCAGCCTGCGCGCCCTGCTCCCGCCGAAGGTCCTGGAGAAGCTGGACTGACTCGACTCCCGGCAGGCCCCTTCGCGGCCCGACCGGCGAGAGAGGGGAAGTCGCGTAAGCCGCCTCTCCCTCAAATCTTTACACCGCAAGTCTGAGCTAGAATTCGCTTCCCCGAATCCCGCCACGAACAGACTGGGGCTTGAGGAGGAGGACGTATGGGTAAGCTCGCTCTCGGCTGCGTCGCCATTCTGGTTGTCCTGGCCGTCATCGTGGGGATCAGTTTCGCCGGCACCTACAATCGGCTGGTCACGCTGGGGCAGGACGTCGATCGCTCCTGGTCCGAAGTCGAGAATCAGTACCAGCGCCGGGCCGACCTCGTCCCCAACCTCGTCCAGACCGTGCAGGGCGCGGCGAACTTCGAGAAGGAGACCCTGACCGCGGTGACCGAGGCGCGCGCCTCCGTCGGCCGCGCGACCGTGACGCCCGGCAAGGCCCCCACGGACGCCGAGTCCCTCGCCCGCTACCAGGCCGCCCAGGATCAGCTGGGGTCCGCGCTCCAGAGGCTCCTCGTCGTGTCCGAGCGCTATCCCGAGCTCAAGGCCAACCAGAACTTCCGCGACCTGCAGGCGCAGCTCGAGGGGACGGAGAACCGCATCACGGTCGCGCGCCAGCGCTTCAACGAGTCCGCCCAGAGCTACAACACCGTCCTGAAGAAGTTCCCGACGAACCTGATCGCCGGTTTCTTCAGCTTCAAGGAGAAGCCGTACTTCAAGGCGACGACTCCGGGCGCGGAGCAGGCGCCGAAGGTCCAGTTCAACTTCGGCAACACGAACCCGGCGCCCACGGCGGCTCCGGCGAAGTAGCGCGGCAAGGAAATCCGGAGGCGTCGAACGCAAGCCGTAGGGCGGCAGTCGGTGAGCCTCGCGGCGAGGAGAGCGGCGGTTGCGGCCGCGACTCTTCTCGTGTTCGCCGCGGCCGCCCTCGCGGCCGACCGCTACGACGCCCTCATCCCCGAGAAGCCGCAGCGGTACGTCACCGACCGCGCCGGCGTCTTCGGATCGGGCCGGGCGGAGGCGTTGAACGCGCGGCTCGAGCAGTTCGAGCGCGACACCTCCGACCAGCTCCTCGTCTGGGCCGATCGGAAGATCCCGGAGGGGTTCACCCTCGAGGACTTCACCGTCCGCGCCGCGCAGAAGTGGGGTCCCGGGCAGAAGAAGATCGACAACGCCGTCGTCCTGTTCGTCTTCACCGAGGACCGGAAGATGCGCATCGAGGTGGGCTACGGCCTGGAGGGCGCCCTGCCCGACGCGCTCGCGCACCGCATCCAGGAGGAGGAGATCCTGCCGCGGTTCCGCAGCGGCGACTACGCCGGCGGCATCGAGGCCGGCATGACCGCGATCATGGCGGCCATCAAGGGCGAGTACAAGGGATCCGGGAAGACCGTGAACGAGCGCGGGCGCGGCCGGTCCGACGCCCTCACCGGCTGCCTCGCGCCGGGGCTGATCCTCTTCCTGATCTTCATCATTCTGCCGGCCATCGCCCGCCGGCAGTTTCGCAGCGGACGCACCCACGGCGGCCGGGGCTGGTGGAACACCGGCGGCTGGGGCGGCTGGGGCGGCGGCGGCTTCGGCGGGGGAGGCTGGGGCGGCGGCGGCGGGTTCTCCGGCGGCGGTTTCTCGGGCGGCGGCGGTTCGTTCGGCGGAGGCGGCTCCTCCGGGAGCTGGTAGCGATGGCGAGCTTCTTCTCTCGTTTCGACTCGGAGCGCATCGTCGCCGCGATCTCCGCGGCGGAGCGCCGCACCTCGGCCGAGCTGCGCGTGCACGTCACGAAGCGCGTTCCCGAGGACCTCGACTTTCGCGCGCTGCGCCGGTTCCACCTGCTCGGGATGGCCAAGACGGAGCAGCGAAACGGCGTGCTCATCTACATCGCTCCGCGGGCGCGGAAGTTCCGGATCCTGGGCGACGAGGGCATCCACGCGAAGGCCGGGGACGACTTCTGGAAGGGCGTCGCGAGCGTCATGGAGGCGCACTTCCGCAAGGAGCAGTTCACGGAGGGCGTCCTCGTGGGGATCGGGCTGCTCGGCGAGGAGCTCGCCCGCCACTTTCCGCGGGCGCGGGACGACAAGGACGAGCTCCCGAACAAGATCGACGAGGAGTGACTGGCGACGCGGTGTCGCGTCGCCAGTCATCCCGAGCGTAGCGAGGGATCCCGTCACTGACCGGCAGGGAATGCTGAAAAGCACGGGATCCCTCGTCGCTCGGTAAACGCCTTCCTAACGGCCTCGGGACGACGGCTTTAGGGCGCTTGACTTTTGGCCAATAACCCTTAAGATGCCCCGCTCCATGTACGCCATCGTCCGCTCCGGCGGAAAACAGCTGAAGGTCGCCGCGGGCGACGTTGTCCGGATCGAAAAGCCGGCCGGGGAGAAGATCACCAAGGGCGAGACGCTCGCCCTCTCGGGCCCGAGCGTCATCCTCGTCTCCGCGGGCGACGGCAAGGGCGTCCGCACCGGCGCCGACGCGCTCAAGGGCGTCACGGTCCAGGCCAAGGTCCTCGGGACGGTCCGGACGCGGAAGGTCCTCGTCTTCAAGAAGAAGCGTACCAAGCAGTACCGGCGCACCAAGGGGCACCGCCAGACCGTGCTCCAGGTGCGTATCGAAGCGATCGAAGGCTGACGGCCGAGGGAACCCGACCATGGCACACAAAAAGGGACAGGGCTCTTCACGCAACGGCCGCGACTCGAACTCGCAGCGGCTCGGCGTCAAGGCGTTCGGCGGCCAGACCGTGACCGGTGGCACGATCCTCGTGCGCCAGCGCGGGACGCGCTTCGTGCCCGGCGTCAACGTCGGCCGCGGCAAGGACGACACCCTGTTCGCGAAGGTCGCCGGCGTCGTGCGCTATGCCGACAAGGGCCGCCTCGGCCGCACGATCTCGATCGACCCGGTTCCCACCTCCGCTTAAGACGTAGGGGCGGGGCTCGTCCCCGCCCGCGAGCGGCCCTGAGGGCCGCCTCTACGAACCGGGTTCATGTTCATCGACACGGCGGAAATCCACGTCAAGGCCGGCGACGGCGGCAACGGCTGCATCGCGTTCCGGCGGGAGAAGTTCGTCGAGCGCGGCGGACCGAGCGGCGGGGACGGCGGCAACGGCGGCTCGGTCTGGGCGGTCGCCGATCCCTCGTACAACACGCTCTACCACCTGCGTCACCAGAACACCTACCGGGCCGGCCGCGGGCAGCACGGGATGGGGTCTAACCGCCACGGCAAGGCGGGTGAGGACGTCGAGGTGCATCTCCCGCTGGGCTCGGTCGTGACCGACGCCGACAACGGCGAGAAGCTCGCGGACCTGGTCACGGCGGGAGAGCGCGTGCTGCTGACCAAGGGCGGCAACGGCGGCTGGGGGAACCAGCACTTCGCCACGCCCACGCGCCAGGCGCCGCGGTTCGCGAAGCCGGGGCTGGCGGGCGAGGAGCGCCGCCTCTCGATCGAGCTCAAGCTGCTCGCGGACGTCGCGATCATCGGCTTCCCGAACGCCGGCAAGTCGACGCTGATCTCCGCGATCTCCGCCGCGAAGCCCAAGATCGCCGACTATCCGTTCACGACGCTGGTGCCGCACCTCGGGGTCGTCACCTCGCACGACCGCCGCACGCTCGTCGTCGCCGACATCCCCGGACTGATCGAGGGCGCGCACCGCGGCGCAGGGCTGGGGCTGCGCTTCCTGAAGCACGTCGAGCGCTGCCGGCTGCTCTGCCACCTCGTCGACGCGTCCGCCGAGGGCGACGCGGAGAGAGACGTCGCGACGATCGAGGCGGAGCTCGAGCAGTTCTCGCCCGAGGTGGCGCGGCGCCCGCGCGTCCTGGTCGCGTCGAAGTGCGACGCGGTCTCGGACCCCGAGCGGATCGCGTCGATCCGGCGCGCCGCGGAGAGGCGTGGGCTGCCGTTCCTGGAAGTGTCGGCCGTCTCCGGGAAGGGGCTCAAGGAGCTCGTGGGGTATTTCTTCCACGAGATCGCGGAGGCGCCGGCCGCGGAGCGTGAGGGACCGTAGGGGCGGGGCTCGCCCCCGCCCGGGCGGCCGCGAGGGCCGCCCCTACGAGCTCGTGACGGGCATCGGATAATCGGCCATGCGCATTGGCGTCTTTGGCGGCACCTTCGACCCGGTCCACGACGGACACGTGCTGCCGGTCGAGGCCGCGGCCCTGAAGTTCCAGTTGAGGCGCGTGCTCTACGTGCCGGCGCGCCTCGCGCCGCACAAGCGGAGCGCTCCGACCGATCCTCGCCATCGCGTCGCGATGGTGGCCCTCGCGATCTCCGGGCATCCCGACTGGTCGATCGATCTCGAGGAGCTCGACCGCGAGCCGCCGTCGTACACCGTCGACACGCTGCGCGCGATCGCCGCGCGCCATCCCGGCGACGAGCTGTGGCTGCTCATGGGAACCGACACGCTCGCGGACTTCGGCCGCTGGAGAAGCCCCGACGAGATCCTCCGGCTCGCCCGCGTCGCCGCGTTTCACCGCGAGCCCTTTGCCGGGAAGAACGTCCGGATTCCTGAATTGCCGGGACTCGCGGATCGACTGACCGTTTTCGACGCCGGATCGGTTAAAATCTCGGCGACGGCGATCCGGAACGACCTGGCGGAAGGCAGGAGTATTGCAGGGAAGGTTCCGATGCCGGTCGCGGAGTACATTACGAAACACGGTCTCTACAGCCCGGGGACGACGCGGGCGCCAAAGGGCGGCAACCCGATTTGACGACCTCAGGCTTCTCCTCTCAGGACAAGGTCCGCGAAGGTTTGACGGCGGCCCTCGATCGCAAGGCCGCCGCCGTTCTCGTTTTCAACCTCACCGATCTCACCACCATGGCCGACTACTTCGTCCTCTCGACGGCGGCCTCCGACCGCCAGGCCCGCGCGATCGCCGACGCCATCGCGGAGAGGCTGGGGCAGCCGCTGTCGGTCGAGGGCATGCAGACCGCGCGCTGGATCCTGCTCGACTACGGCGACGTCGTCTTCCACGTCTTCCAGGAGGAGGCGCGGAAGTTCTATGCGCTCGAGCGGCTCTGGGGCGACGCGCCGAACGAGACGATGAGGTTTTCCTCGTCGTAGGGGCGGGGCTCGTCCCCGCCCGCGGGCGGCCGCAAGGGCCGCCCCTACGGTGTTGAGGGCAGAACGAACTCCATGGCGAGCACGCGTGGTGGCCTCAAGTCCCACTTCAAGACTCGCAATCGCACTCTCGCCCGCGAGGTCGAGGCGCTCGAGCGCGCCGCCGACCTTCCCTCCACGATCCTGATCCTCGGCGAGAGCGGCACGGGCAAGGATCGCCTGGCGCGAGCGATTCACGACGTCTCGCAGCGCGCCCCGCGCCCCTTCGTCCGCGTCGACGCGGCCAACCTCTCCGACGAGCTCTTCGAGAGCGAGCTCTTCGGCCACGAGCGGGGCGCGTTCACCGGCGCGATCTCGGCGAAGAAGGGCCTGCTCGAGGTGGCCGAGGACGGGACGGTGTACCTCGACGAGGTCTCCTCGCTCTCGCCCGCGGCGCAGGCGAAGTTCCTGCGGGTCCTGCAGGAGCGGAACTTCCGCCGGCTGGCCGGCTCGACCGTCCATCCGCTGCGGGCCCGGCTGATCGTGTCTTCGCGGCGCGACCTGGCCACGCTCGTCGAGCAGGGAACCTTCCGCGACGATCTGTTCTACCGGATCGACGTCGTGTCCATCCGCCTGCCGCGCCTCTGCGAGCGGCGCGAGGACATCCTGCTGCTCGCGCGCGCGTTCGTGCGCCGCGCGGCGCGCTCCTACCACCGTCCCGCGCGCCGGCTGAGCCGCGAGGCCGAGACGACGCTGCTTCGGCATCACTGGCCCGGCAACGTCCGGGAGCTGCTGCACGCGGTGGAGAAGGCGGTGTTGACGGCGGACTCGACGGAGATCGGAGAGGCCGATCTGCCGCTCGGTGCGCTGGGGGCGCCGGAGTCCCTGCTCGCGGCGGCGGTTGAAAACCGCTGGACGCTTCGCCAGCTTTCCGACGCTTATATCGTCGAAACGTTACGTCGCGCGGGCGGCAACAGGTCGCTTGCGGCGAAACGTCTCGGAGTCTCGCGAAAATTCCTCTGGGAACGGGGCAAGAAGTAATCGGGCACGGCTTTCGGCACGATTCCTGCTGGACTCCCGGAGGGAATCGGTTATCATCGCGGATCCCAAAACGACCTCCTCGGACTCGGAAGAGGCGGTCTGAGAAAAGGAGAACGACTCAATGCCATCGACAGCGGCCAAGGCCGTCCGGATGACCAAGAAGGAGATGGAGAAATACCGCCGCCTTCTCGAAGAGAAGAAGAACTCGCTCTCCGCCGAGATCGCCAAGACCCGCAGCGCGGAGGAAGAGACGACCGAGGAATCGACCCAGGACATCGCCGACAAGGCGGTTTCCTCTTACACGCGCGAGTTCCTGTACTCCCTGACCGACGGCGAGCGCATGACGCTGCTTCAGATCGACGAGGCCCTCGGGCGCATCGACGAGGGCACCTACGGCTTCTGCCAGAACTGTGGAAACCCGAAGACCGAGAAGCGCCTCAACGCGGTTCCCTGGGCGCCGTACTGCTTGGACTGCCAGGAGCTCTCCGAGAAGGGGATGCTTCAGAACTGATCCAGGCGCTCTAACACCGCCTTCGAGTTCCTTTGCTCACTGGCCCCCGTCGGGCTCCCCGACGGGGGCTTTTTTCTGTCCGTATACTCGATCGACGATGATCTGGTTGCTTCTCGGTGCGCTGCTGAGTGCGTCTGCCCTCCGACAGCCGATCCAAGGCGTGGCCGGTTGGAGGCTCGCGGGGCCTGAGGGCGGCTGGGTCAATGGTGTCGCGTCGGATCCCACGAACGCGTCGGTCGCATACGCAGGTACACCGAACGGCCTTTACGCGACAGCCGACGCGGGGGCAACCTGGACCAAGCGGGGGCTCGATGGGCAAGCCATTGGAGCACCGGCGGTCGACTCCGTCACTCCATCCATCCTCTGGTGCACGACGACTGAGCTCTTCTTCTTCAATCACGATGTCTACGACTTTCTGGAGCTGCGCCGTAGCGAGGACTTCGGCGTAACGTGGACCGCGGTGGGTTCCACGGCCCTGGGTGTCGGATTCGCGTTCGCGCTCGACCCGTCGCGGTCCGGCACGGCCTACTTCGCGGGCCAATCCAACGAGGTACACCTCCTCAAGACCACGGACGGCGGCGCCAGTTGGACTCCGCTACCTCTGACCCTCGTCGGCTCGGTTGCCGTCGACCCCGCGATTCCCTCCAGGATCTACGCCGCCGCGCGGACGACACTCGAGGATCCTTCGACGACCCTCTTTGTGAGCACCGACTCCGGCGCGACATGGCGGTCGACCCTTTTTCAGAAGCCCGAACTCCTGTTTCTCGTCGCGGACGGGAGCCGGCCCGGTGTCGTCTACGCTGCCGGCACCCGGCTCTGGGTCAGCCGCAATGCGGGATCGAGCTGGTTCGACCGGACGCCGTTCAGCACCTCCGATCGCGTCGGAGGCCTCGCCGCCGACCCGGCGATCGCCGGGCGGGTCTACTTGGCGGCGGCCTCGGGCCTCGTCTACGTGAGCGACGACTGGGGGGAGTCGTGGTCCCCCGGAGCACCGCTTCCGACAGCCTCGTGGCTCACCGGGCGGACGTCCGGAGGAGTCTGGGCGTCTGGACGGAACGGGATCTTCGCCGCCGATCCGCCGGTGGCCGAGTGGACGCCGATGGACCACGGCATCCTGTCCGCGAAGGTCGGCGCTCTGGCCGTCGCGCCAAGCAATCCTTCGATTGTGTACGCAGTGGCCTCCGGCCTCGCGCGCAGCCGGGACGGCGGCGCGACGTGGTCGGCGAACCGCTTCGCTCCGACCGACTCCCTCAAGCATCCGGCCGTAGCCGTCGATCCCGATTCGCCGGAAACGGTGTACTTCGCGGCCGCGAGCGGCGCGCTTGCACGGAGCCCCGATGGAGGAGCGAGTTGGACGACCCTTTTGGCTCCCGCAAAGCCGATCTGTTCGATCGCCATCGATCCTGGCCAGAGCTCGGTCCTCTACGTCGTCGAGAAGTCGGACAACGGAAACGACGGCGTTCTCTGGAAGAGCATGGACAGGGGAGATACCTGGAGGTCCATCGAGGATCTCGGCACCGGCGTGGCCTTCGTGGAGGCGGGTGCCGGAGCGATCTGGGCGTCCAACGGCTACCTCTATCGGAGCCTCGACGGCGCGGCGTGGACGCGTCTGTCTTTGCCCCAGACCGACTCCGTCGACGCGGTCGCGTTCGATCCGGCAGACGAGGAGATCGTCTATGCGTCGACGGGAGAGGCGATTTACAAGAGCATCGACGGCGGTGATCATTGGGCGCCGGTCGCGTCGATTCCGGCCGACGGCATCGTCCGATCTCAATATGTCGCAACGAACCTGGCCGGCGATCTCGTGGCGTACGGCATCTACGACAACTTTGGCCTTGAGACCGGCGGTGCGCCTTGGATGAGCCGCGATCAGGGCGCGACGTGGTCGACCTCTCCGTCCTGGACGTTCGGATCGGTCACGAGCCTTCACTCCGGAAGCGCGCTCCGCGTGCTCGTCGGCACGGAGATGGGAGTCGTGGAGATGGAAACCCGCTCCACCTCAACCCTGTCGGAGCGCTGACCCATGATCGCCGTTCTCGTCGCAGCGCTCTTCCTCGCCCATTCGCGAGCGCCCGTTGCGCTCGGGCCGTCGGAAGGGCCTCGAACCGTCGTTCTCGGTCCGCAGTCGTGGACGACGGGCGGCCCTTGGGGCGCAAGCGTCCTCGCGCTCGCGGCGAGCCCGGCGGCGCCCGCGACGATCTTCGCGTCGACTCCCGCAACAGTCTTCCGAACGACATCGGGCGGGGAGCAGTGGTCTGCGGCGAGCCCCAGCTTCCCCTTGGGAGATCTTCGCCTGGAGAGCGTGGCCGTCGACCGATCGGCGTTTCCGAGGGTTTTTGCCGGAAGCGCCTTCCTCGGCCTCTTCCGGAGTGTGGACGGCGGAATGACCTTCGAGCGGATTGCCGGCGAGACCTTCACCAATGACTTCGAGGTCAACATCCTCGAGGCCGATCCGCTCGATCCGGACACGATCTACGCGGTGCGCGGGAAGAACGTGCTCTGGAAGAGCCGCGACGGCGGAGAGACCTGGGAATCCAACTCGACCCTGCCGCCGGGGCGGCTACAGGCGCTCGCGATTGCGCCGACCGACTCCCACGTGCTGTATGCCGGGAACTTCTACCACGGAAGCGAAGTGCCGAACCCGATCGACTACTGCCTCGCTAGGAGCCTGGACGCCGGTGTCACGTGGCAGGGCGTGCCGTGCTCGACGCTTCGCAATCACGACGTGCTGGCCGTCGCCGTGGATCCCGTCGACTCCTCGGTCGTCTACGCCGCGACCATCGAGCGAACGTTCAAGAGTCTCGATTCGGGCGCGACGTGGACGGAGCTGGTTCTGCACTCCTACATCGACCAGATCCATTCGATCACGATCTCCATCTCTCCCGTCGATCGCCAGGTCGTCTACGTGAGTAACCTCACGGGTCTACTGACCAGCACCGACGCCGGAGCGACGTGGGCGGCGACGGTGAGCGAGGATGGAGCAACCGTCACCTCGGCGCTCGCGGACCCCTCCGACGCGAGGACGGTGTATCTCGGGCAATCCGACGGCGTGTTCCGGAGCTCCGATCGAGGCGCGACGTGGACACGGGCCGACACAGGAATGAACGACTTCTCCGTGACCGACCTGGCGTTCGGGGGAGGCGTACAGACGCTTTTCGCGGCCTCCCCCGACGGCCGCGGGCCGTATCGCAGCGCAAACGGCGGCGGCGACTGGTCTCCGAATGCCCAGTTCATCTTCAGCACCAAGGCGGTCGCGGCGGATCCCACCGACCCCGACTTCGTCTACACAGTCGCCTACGGGATCTTTCGAAGCACCGACGGGGGCGCCGCGTGGGCTCAGGTCCGTGAGTCTGACGGAGCCCGCCTGACGTCCGTGGCGGTGGATCCGCAGGACTCGTCGCTCGTGTACGTCGGCGAGGACCCCACTCTGGGCCCAGGAGGCGTTCCGATCGGTGGCGGGGTGCTCTGGAGCGGCGATCGCGGCGAGACCTGGAACGCACCGCCGTTGGACTCCCTCTTCGCGGTCCTGTCCCTCAGCGTCAGCCCGACCGGCGAGAGCGTGCTGGCGGGCTCACGACAAGGCGTCTTTCGCAGCGACGATCACGGAGCGTCCTGGTCCGCGACGGCCCTCTCCAACCTGTCGGTCGCGGCGGTTCGACATGCGGCCGGCCAGGTGGTCTATGCGGCGACGTCTTCCGGAGCATTTCGAAGCGACGACGGGGGAGCTCATTGGAGCACGGCGAGCGGAGGGATCGAGGGCAAGGCGCTGAGCGCCTTGGCGGTGGACCCGGTCGGCGCCGAAACCGTGTTCGCTTCGGATGGCTACGTCGTCTTCGTCACCCATGACGGGGGCGCAAGCTGGTCCGAATTGAGCGTGACCGGTCTGGACGGCGCGCAGGTGCTGACGCTCCTCGCCGCTCCCGGCGGCGGATCGCTCTACGCAGGAACCGACCACGGCGTGTTCGCGGTGCACGTGCGCCGGACCAGAGCGCTACCCGCTCGATGACCTCGGGCGGAGACGCCGAGGACAAGCTCATCGTCGCCGCGGTCGTGGCCGAGCCCACGAGCGCGCAGACGCTCGAGGTCGGCGCGCCAATGGCGTGAGATCCCGTCGGCTCTACGCGTACGTCCGCGGCCGTCGCGGGCACTCCGCCTCGCCCCTCCGATAGACTCCGTCTCGTGCCGAAGCAGCCGTTTTCGGAGAAATCCGTCCCCTCGTTCGCCGACGCACCGGCGGCGGTCCTCATCGCGGGCGACGTCGAGTTCTTCGTGGAGGAGGCGGTGGCGCGGGCTCGCGAGGCGCTCGCCGACGGCGACACGGAGGTCCTCGTCTTCGACGACGACGCGCCGGCCGAGGCCGTCTCCGACGCGCTCCTGAACCGCTCGCTCTTCTCGCCGCGGCGGCTTGTCCAGCTCGACGTCTCGCGCGTCGTGGGCACGGACAAGCCCGCCGACCTGCTCGACGCCGCGATCGAGGCCTGGGAGCTTGGAACTCCGGCCGGCCGGCGGGCGGCGTTCAAGGCGGCGCGGGCGCTTCTGGCCGCGCTCGACCTGCCCTCCTCGGGAAACTCCGAGGAGAACGCCGAGGCCGCGGCGCGCAAGACCCGCCGCAAGGACGAGGCGCCGCTCCTCGCCGAGATCCTGAAGGAGCTGCCGCCCGAGGGCGCCGGCGCCGGGGCCGTGCTGAAGGCGGCGCTGCGCGCGGTCCTGGCGCGGGAGCACAACGACGGGACCGTCGCGCTCCTGACCGCCGTCAAGCCGCCGTCCGGGGTCGACCTCATCAAGGAGATCGAGAAGAAGGGGCTGATCCTCGAGGCGTCCGTCGGCGACGAGCCCGAGCCGGCGCTGCGGCGGCTGGCGAACGCCCGCGCGAAGGAGCGCGAGGTCGTCCTGGAGCCCGCCGCGGTCGAGCGGCTAATCAAACGCACGGACGCCAAGGCCGCTTCCTTCGCCTCGGAGCTCGAGAAGCTCCTCGAGTGGGCGGGGAAGGGCGGCCGGATCCGCGCCGCGGACGTCGACAGCAACGTCCAGGACGAGGCGTCGGAGGACATCTACGAGTTCTTCGAGGCGATCGGGCGGCGGGAGGCGAAGGACGCGCTCGCGCGGCTCGAGCGGCTGTTCGAGGAGGGGCGGGACGTGTCGGCAGGGGACCTGGCGGTCGAGACCGACCGGGACTGGCCCGCCAAGTTCCTGGGGATGCTGACGGCCGAGGTGCGCCGCATGCTGCTGATCCGGTCCCGCCTCGACGAGTCGGGCGGTCCCGGCGGCTTCGACGCGCAGATGAGCTACTCGACCTTCCAGGCGCGCCTCCTGCCGCGGCTCATGGCGCCCGCGACGCCGTTCGGCCGCTCGCCCTTCGAGACAGCCCAGGGCCGGCCGGTGCACCCGTTCGCGCTCTACCGCGCCGCCCAGCGGTCCTCCCGCTACACCGCGCCCCAGCTCGCCCGGGCCCTGGCGCGCGCCGCGGAGGTCGACGTCAAGCTGAAGGACTCCGCGCCCATCCTGGAGACGCTGACGGCCTATGTCGGGGAGCTGATCGCGGGCACGTAAGAACGTGCGGGGGACGGCGCCGCTCTCGCGGTCGCCGCCCTGTCTGTGTGGGAGGGTCGCGTGTCTGACCTAATATACGCAGCAGGTTGGCCGACCGTTTCACGATCGATCTGACGCCTCGAACTGCCCTGATCACAGGGGGTTCCCGGGGCATCGGCCGCGCGGTCGCGGATCTCCTCGCGGCGGCCGGTGCCCGGGTCGCGATCAACTATCGCAAGGACGAGGCGGCGGCCAACGGCGCCGTCCGCGAGATCCGCGCCGCGGGCGGTGAGGCGATGGCGGTCGCGGGCGACGTCTCGAAGCCGGAAGAGGCGCGGCAGCTCGTGCGCGACGTCGTGTCGGCGTGGGAGCGGCTCGACATACTCGTCAACAACGCCGGCATCTGGGAGGAGGACGTCGCGGGCCGCGGCGACCTCGAGGTCTGGGACCGGACCTACGCCGTCAACCTGCGCGGCGCCTACCTCGTGACCGATGCGGCGGTCCCGCACCTCATGCGGCACGGCGGATCGATCGTCTTCGTCTCGTCGACGGCGGGGCAGCGGGGCGAGGCGCGGCACTCCGCCTACGCGTCGTCCAAGGGCGCGATCATCTCGTACACGAAGTCGCTCGCCGAGGAGCTCGGGCCCCGCGGCGTGCGCGTCAACTGCGTCGCTCCCGGCTGGGTCGACACCGACATGACCGCCGGGGCGCTCGGCACGCCCGCGCGGCGCAGCGAGATCGAGCGGGAGATCCCGGTCGGCCGCGTGGCCTCGCCGTCGGACATCGCCGGACCGATCCTGTTCCTCGTGTCCGACCTCGCCCGGCACGTCCAGGGCGAGATCCTGAACGTCAACGGCGGGAGCGTGCTCGCGGGGTAGCCCGCGGGGACGGCGCGCGGTGAGCATCGACAGGCTGGATCGCCGCGACGTCCGGTTCCTCCTCGCCTGCCTCCTCGTCATCGCCGTCGGGGCGGGGATCACCGCGTCCCTCTTCCGCCGCGCGTTTCCCGAGGCGTCGATCGAGTTCCGCGTCAACCGCGAGCAGGCCCGGAAGCTCGCCGAGGAATTCCTCGCGAAACGCGGGACGAGCGTCGCAGGGATGCGCTTCGCCGGCCAGTTCGACGTCGACGACACCGCGAAGGTCTACCTCGAGCGCGAGCTCGGCCTCGAGCGCGCCAGCCGCCTCTACGGCCGCGAGGCGAAGATCTGGCAGTGGCGGATGCGCTGGTTCCGCTCGGGCGTCCAGGAGGAGGAGCGCGCCGCGTTCTCGGCGCTCGGCGAGCTGATCGGGTTCCGCTCCGTGATCAAGGAGGACGCGCCGGGCGACAAGCTGTCGCAGGCCGAGGCGCGAGGAATCGTGCTCGCGTACTTCGCGTCGCGGGGCATCCCGGAGTCTGCGCTCAAGCCGATCGAGGCGACGCCGACGTCGCGCCCCCACCGCACGGACTGGACCTTCGTCGACGAGAGGGAAGGCGTCCGCTTCGCCGACGCGGCGCTGCGGTACACGACGACCGTGTCGGGCAGCCGCCTGACCCACTACCAGGAGTTCGTCCACGTGCCCGAGGCGTGGACGCGCGACTACGAGCGCCTGCGGTCCAAGAACGAGGCCGCCGGCCAGGTCGCGACGTTCGGCCTCTTCGTGACGATCCTGGCGATGCTGGGCGTCCTCGTGACCAAGATCGTGCTCAAGGACGTGCCGTGGCGCCTCGTCGGGGCGTTCGGCGCGGTCGGGTTCGTGCTCTCGCTCGCCAGCGCGCTCAACGAGATTCCGCTGACCCTCTGGGGCTACGACACCGCGAGCCCGCTCTCGTCGTTCCTGACGCGGACCGTCGTGTTCGGGATCCTCGGAGCCATCGCCACCGGCGCCGGGATCGCGATCGTCGTGGCCTCGGCCGAGCCCATCTACCGCGAGCGATTCCCGCAGCACCCCGCCCTCTCGAGGGCCTTCACCCCGCGCGGGATCCAGACGAAGGGCTTCTTCAAGGCCGTGATCCTGGGCTACGCGCTCGCCGCGTTCTTCTTCGCGTATCAGGCGGTCTTCTACGTCGTCGCCGGGCGCTTCGGCGCCTGGGCGCCCGCCGACGTGCCTTACAGCGACATGCTGAACACCGCCGTCCCCTGGGCGACCGTGCTGTTCATCGGCTTCCTGCCCGCCGTCTCGGAGGAGGGCATTAGCCGGATGTTCTCGATCTCGTTCCTCGACCGGCTGGGCGCGAGCCGCTGGCTCGCGGTGATCATTCCCGCGTACATCTGGGGCTTCGGGCACTCGACCTATCCGAACCAGCCGTTCTTCATCCGCGGCCTCGAGGTCGGCACCGCGGGCGTCCTGATCGGCTTCCTCATGCTGCGCTTCGGCGTCGTGCCGCTCTTGATCTGGCACTTCACGGTGGACGCGATCTACACGGCGCTCCTGCTGCTGCGCTCCGGCAACGCGTACTACGTGGTCTCCGGCGCGATCGCGTCCGGGATCCTGCTCCTGCCGCTGATCGTTTCGGGAGTCCTCGCGCTTCGGCGCGGAGGCTTCGTCCCCGCCGTCGGGCTCACCAACGGCGACGTCGGCTTCGTGCCGGCGCCCCCGGGGACCGCGCTCCCCGAGGCGGCCGTGCCGTCCGTTCGGCCGCTGCCGCGCGGCGCGCGAGGCGTGCTCGCGGCGATCGCCATCGTTCTCCTCGCGACCGTGCTCGTCCCCGAGCCGCCGGAGCCGCCGCTCGGCGAGGACGCCACCGGGAAGGAGTCGGCCCTTCGCCTCGGCGAGAAGTTCCTGCGCGCCAACGGCGTGGATCCCTCGGCGTGGCGCCACGTCGTCTACCAGGGCACGGGGTTCGCCGACGACGAGCAGATGCGTCAGGCGAAGCCCCAGGACGAGGCCGGGATCCCCGGGTTCTCGGAGGACGCCGCGCGCTACGTGGTCGAGAAGGGCGGCGTCCCCGCGATCGCGAGGCTCGCGTCGGCGCAGCTGCCGCCGTCCTACTGGGTCGTGCGCTTCTACCAGGTCGAGAAGAAGGAGGAGTGGAAGACCCTGATCGACTCGCGCCGCGCGCGCGTGGTGACGTTCGTCCACCCCATCGCCGAGGACGCCTCGGGCTCGCCGCCGCCCACCGACGAGGCGGCCCGCCGCCGCGCGCTCGCCGCGGCGGAACGGCTGGGCTACCCCGCGCACCGCTACGCGGTCATGGAGGTCGGCACCGAGAACCGTCCCCGGCGCACCGACACGACGGTGGTCCTCCAGGCGGCGGACCCCGGGATCGGCGACGCCCATCCCCGGCTGACCGCGGTGTTCCACGGCGGAAGCCTCGCGGCGATGCTGCCCTCGATCCGCATTCCCGAGGAGTACGTGCGCGCTCACCGCAAGAGCTCGGTCGCCGACGTGCTGCTGATCGCGGTGAAGGTCCTGGCCGCCGGGGCGGTGGTGGGCGTCGCGGTGATCCTGTTCCTGCGCGTCGTCCGCAGCGACGCGTTCCGATGGAGGCAGATCGTGCGCCCGCTGCTCTGGACGGCGGTCCTGGCGGCCGTCGGGCTCGCGAACACGATTCCGTACCTGTACCGGGGGTACGACACGCAGCGTCCGATGTCGCTGTTCCGGGTGGGCCTCACGGTCTCGCTCGCGGTCGGTTGGATGGGGGTCCTGCTGATCGCCGCACTCGGCTTCGTGCTGTTCAGCGCGGCCCGGCCGGGCTGGGACTGGGCCCTGCGGCGGCGGGGCTCGCTCAAGGACGCCCTGGCGCGCGCGGCGATCGCGGCCGCGGGGGCGGCGGGGCTGGAGCATCTCTTCCATCTCGTGTCCTCGCGCGTCCCCGCGCTCTACGAGCCCGACCCGGCGCTGCCCGGGAGCCTCCAGTACGTGGTGCCCGCGGTGGACATCCTCTGGAACGCGGCCCGCGGCACATTCGCCCTCGCGCTGCCGGCCGCCGTCGTCGCGCTGGCGGCGCGGCAGACCTTCTTCCGCACCACGGTGGGGCGCGTCCTCGGGCTCCTGGCGATCGCCGTCGCGATGATTCCGACGAGCCTGACCACGCCCGGCGGCTTCGTCGCGGACTACGTCCCCTCGCTGCTGACCGCCGCCTGGCTGGGGATCTGCGTGTTCGTCCTGCTGCGCGACCACGCCGCCGCCTGGGTCCTCTTCGGCCTCATCGCCTTCGGCGGCCGCGGGGCGCTCGAGCTGCTCAGCCAGACGGCCGCGTCCGATCGCGCCGCGGGGGCGCTCGCCGTCGTGCTGCTCGTCGTTGCCGCGATCGCGCTCCTCGCGGGGCAGCGGGATCCGGGGACCGAGCCTCCGCTGTCCGAGGCCCTCCTCGCGCCGGTTCTCGCGGGCCCGCCGGGAGCCGCCGCGGCCGAGACCGAGGCCACGCCGGCGTCGCCGGAGCCTAAGACCCCGTGGAGTGGTACCGCTTGACGCCGGAGTGCCAGACCGCGAGCGCGAGCGAGAGGGCGAGCGCCGCGACCAGCGGGACCGCCCAGAACTCGCGCGCGAACTCCCCGCGCTTCAGGAACCGCACGACCGGGTAGAAGGACGCGAACGCGAACGGGACCACGAACGACAGCGTGAAGCGGATCCAGCCGTCGTAGATCGTCAGCGGATAGCGCCCGAACTGCATCAGGTTGAAGACGGGCGGCACGATGCCGATGCGGTCCTCGATCCAGAAGGACGTCGCCGTCAGGCCGATGAAGATCGCCAGGTAGATGGCCGCGCCGAAGACCGCCCAGAGGACGAACAGGAGCACGTCGAGAGCGGAGAAGGAAAGGTGCAGGCGATGCGACGCCCAGATGACCGCCGCCACGCCCGTCACGGTCTCCTGCAGCGCCTCCAGCCGGAACGCCTCGAAGAGGACCTGGAACACCGAATCGACCGGGCGGACGAGCACGCGGTCGAACCGCCCCTCGATCAGGTAGCGGTCGGAGAAGAGGTAGAGGTTCCACGAGAGCACGTTGAAGACGCCGAGCGGGATGAGCGAGAAGCCGTAGAGGAAGACCATCTCGTCGAAGGACCAGCCCGAGACGGCCGGCACGCGCGAAAACACGATCAGGAGGAAGCCGAACGACGCGGCCGTGCCCAGGAACGACGAGAAGACGCTCGAGAAGAAGTCGAGCCGGTACTCGAGCCGTGCCTTCGCGTACTGCGAGAAGTAGAGGGCGAAGAGGCGCCCGTGTCGGGCCAGGCTGCGCAGCATCGCCGCTCTCATCCGCCCTGAATCGTGATCCGCGTCTGCGACCCCTTCCACGCCCAGTGGCCGAGCCACAGAAGCAGGACCGTCCAGCCCGCCTGAAGGCCCAGGAGGCGCGCGGCCTCGAAGCCCGTCGCCTTGCCGAGGTAGAGCGCCGCGGGCGTGAAGTTGATGTGCGGGAAGGGCGACGCGAGCAAAATCGTGCGCAGCGGCTCCGGGAAGAGCGTCGTCGGGATGAGGAGACCCGAGACCAGCTCGAGGAGTAGGTATTTCGCGCGCAGGATCCCGAGGATCGACTTGCTGCGGATCGCGATCAGCCCGACGAGGAAGTTGATCGCGGCCACCAGGAAGAACGCCATGACCGCGGACCACAGGAACAGGAGCCCGGCGGCGAGCGATGCCGGCGGCTTGACCGGGAAGATCAGCGCGAGGACGGCCGAGATCGGCAGCGTGAACAGGACCGCCCGGAACGCCGACTGACCGGCGGCGTCGGCGATCATGACCGTCTGGAAGTCCACGGGCCGGATCAGGTTCATCGCGAGCTTGCCTTCCTGGACCTGAGTGCCCATCTCGCGGTCGATCTCGTTGAAGTAGAACGAGCGGATCGCCCATCCCACCGCGACGTACGTCACCATGTCGTTCAGGGTCAGGCCGGCGACCGCGTGCCCCGTCTGGAAGACGGCGCGCCAGATGAAGTAGTAGACGGACACGTTGAACAGGTACGTCAGGACGCCCACGTAGTAGCGCGCGCGGAAGGCGAGCATGTTCAGGAAGCCGATGCGAGCGAAGGGAACCGCGGCCCGCCATGGGGAGAGGACGCTCGCCGCCGGAGCGTTCGCGCTCAAGCGATGCCTTCCTTGTAAATGCGCTTGACGACCTCCTCGACCTCCGGCTCCTCGATCGTGATGTCGGTGACCTCGAAGCGATTGACGATCTCCTTGACCACGGTCGCGGGGACCGTCGCGCGGCGGTCGACGTCCACGCGGTATCGGTGCAGCCCGACCTCCCGCGCCGAGAGCCCCACGAACTCGAGCTCCGCCGGCTCGGGGGCGCGCTTGACGTCGAACACGATCGACGTGACGGGCAGGATCCTGTCGCGCAGCTCGTCGAGCGCGCCGTCGAAGAGCAGCCGGCCATGGTCGATCACGATCACGCGCCGGCAGAGCGTCTCGATGTCGGCCAGGTCGTGCGTCGTCAGGAGCACCGTCGTGCCCTCCTGGCGGTTGATCTCGATCAGGAACTCCCGCACGTTGGCCTTGGCCACGATGTCGAGCCCGATCGTCGGCTCGTCGAGGAACAGGAGCGGCGGGCGGTGCAGGAGCGAAGCGGCGAGGTCGCAGCGCATCCGCTCGCCGAGCGAGAGCTTGCGGACGGGTTGGTGGAGGTACGCCTTCAGGCCGAGCACCTTGTCGAACAGGGCCATGCGGTCGGCGTACTGCGCCTCGGTCAGCCCGTAGATCTCCTTGAGGAGGCGGAACGACTCGACGACGGCGATGTCCCACCACAGCTGCGTGCGCTGCCCGAACACGACGCCGATCGTCGCGACGTAGCGCGTGCGGTCGCGGTGCGGGACGAAGCCGTTGCAGACGACCTCGCCGGAGGTCGGCGTCAGGATGCCGGTGAGCATCTTGATCGTGGTGGACTTGCCGGCGCCGTTGGCCCCGATGTAGCCGACCATCTCGCCGGGCCGGATCGAGAACGTGACGTCGGCCACGGCGGCGGTCTCGGTCGCCGTGCGCCGGACGAGCGAGCGCAGCGCCGCGGCGAGTCCCTCGCGGCGACGGTAGGTCTTGAAGACCTTCGTCAGGCGCTCGACGCGGACGATCGGCGGCAGGCCCGGCTCCGTCACGGTTTCTTCGCTCCCGGCTCGCGGAGCGCAATCGCCCGCGCGTAGATCTCACGGGTCGGCCGCCCGGTCCGGCGGGCGATCTCGCGGGACAGCGCCTTGACGGCCGAACCCGCCGCGAGCGCCTCCCGGATGCGGTCGTCGAGCTCGTCGGCGTCCGGAGCCTGGCTCCTGCCCGCCGCGCCCTTCTGCCCCTCGACGACCACCGTGATCTCGCCGCGGACCTGACCGCGCGCGCGGAACTCGCTGGCGAGATCGGGCAGCGTCCCATGCCGCGCCTCCTCGTGGAGCTTGGTGAGCTCGCGCGCGACGCAGGCGCGCCGGCCGCCGAGCGCTCGGGCCGCGTCCTCGAGGGAGTCGGCGAGCCGGTGCGGCGCCTCGAACCAGATCAGCGTCTCCGTCCGGTCGCGCAGCGCTTCGAGGAAGCGCGCGCGCTCGCCCCGGCGCGCGGGGAGGAAGCCGAGGAAGAGATGCGGCACCGGGGGAAGTCCCGAGACCGCCAGCGCGGCCGCCGGCGCGGACGGCCCCGGAATCACCCTGACGGGAAAACCCGCGGTCACCGCCGCCTCGACCAGGCGGGCGCCCGGATCCGAGAGGGTGGGCATCCCCGCGTCCGTGGCGATCGCCACGGTCTCGCCGGCTCGCAGCCGTTCGAGCAGCTCCGCAATCCGCGACTCCTCGCGCGGGCCGGGGCAGGAGATGCGCCGCGCGGTGAGGCCGAACCGAGACGCCAGCTTCGCCGTGACCCGCGTGTCCTCGCAGAAGATCGCCGCCGCCTCCGCGAGGGCGCGTTGACCGCGCGGGGAGAAGTCGTCGAGATTGCCGATCGGCGTGCCGACGACGAGGAGCTGGCCGGTCTTGGTCTCGGTCACGGGGAGGGGAAAAATAGCACTAGTCATGAGTCGTGAGTGATGCGTCGCGAGTCGTCGAGACAAGCCCCTCCGTGCGCTTTCCGACGGCTCACCACTCACGACTCGGAACTCACAACTCACGTATGATTTTGGGATGCGGCCGCTGGTCATCGCGTTGGGGGTGTGCGCGCTCTCCCTGGCCGCGCCCGCCGAAATCGTCGACCGCATCGCCGCGAGCGTCAACGACACCGCGATCCCCGAGAGCGAGGTGCGCAAGGCGATGGTGGTCTCGGCGCTGACCCCGGAGCCGGGGGAGAGCCCGGAGGCCTTCCGCGCCCGCGTCATCGACGCCTTGATCGACCAGCACCTCGAATACGAGGACGCCTCGCGCTTTGGCCCGGCGCCTCCGGACGCGGCTCAGATCGAGGAGGCCATGACGCGCCTGCGCGACCGGCTGAAGGCGGAGGGCAAGGACCCCGCGGCGGAGTTCGCGCAGGCCGGGCTCACGACGGAGGAGGTCCGTTCGTCGCTGGAGCGTCAGCTCGTCATCGCGCGCTATCTCCGGGAGCGCTTTGCGCCGATCGCGTTCGCGGACGAGCAGCAGGCGCGCGAGGAGTACGAGAAGCGTTACGTCCCCGAGCAGGCCGCGGCCGGAGCGGCGGCGGCGCCGTTCGAGAGCGTGGCCGACGAAATGCGCAAACGCTCGTCGGAGCGGGCCTTCGACGAGGAGGTCGCGCGATGGATCAAGGACCTGCGGCAGAAGTCGCGCGTGTCGATCTACCGCATACCCCTGCCCGCGCCCTCCGGATCCGAGCGCCCCCCGACGCTCCTCTTCGGCGCGGCGCCGACCCCGCCCTCGGCCCCGACGCCGACCCCCGGGAGGACGCCCGCGTCGTGATGCCGCTCGCCTTGCTCCTCGGCGGGTGGCTCGCCGTGACGCTCAGGGTCCCCCCGGGTCCGCCCGACGTCCCGCCGGGTCCGCCCGACCCGACGCCCTCTCCGGCGCCGGCGCCGGCCGTTCTGCACGGGGTCGCCGTGCCCATGCGCGACGGCGTCGTCCTGCGGGCGGACGTCCTGCGCCCGGCCGCGTCCGGCCGCTTCCCGACGCTGATCCTCCGCACGCCCTACGATCGCAGCCGCGGCGAGGAGAGCGAGCTCGTCCGCCAGGCGCTCCGACGCGGTTACGCGATCCTCCTGCAGGACGTGCGCGGGCGCTACGCCTCGGGAGGCGAATACGTCCCGTATCGCCACGAGGGGGCCGACGGGTACGACACGATCGAGTGGGCGGCCGCGCAGCCGTGGTCCACCGGCGAGGTCGGCACGATCGGGCTCTCCTATCCGGCGGCCGTGCAGTGGCTGGCCGCCGTGGAGTCGCCGCCGCACCTGAAGGCGATGGTCCCGGCGATGACGTTCTCCTCGCCGCGCAACTTCTTCTATGCCGGCGGCGCCTGGGACCTGTCCTGGATCTCCTGGATCTGGGACAACATCGCGCCGGACGCGCGGGTGAAGAAGAACCTCCCGGGCCCGCGAAACGGTCCTGAGGCCGTCGCGGCCTGGAGGACGAAGTGGGGAGCGATCCTGCCGTTCCGCCTGCCGCTGACCGACCTGCCCGAGCTGCAGGCGGAGGCTCCGTTCTACTTCGACTGGCTGGCCCATCCTCCGGAGGACTCCTTCTGGGACTGGGCGGAGCTGCGCGGCCGCTATCCGAGGGTGCGGGCGGCGGTCCTGGGAATCTCCGGCTGGCACGACGAGGCGTACGGGCCCGAGGGCGCGATCACGAACTTCGAGGGACTCCTCGCGGCGCGCGCCGGCGAGAAGGACGCGCGGGCGAGGCTGATCCTGGGGCCCTGGGTCCACGGCGGCGTGAGCTCCGACCGCTCCGGCGAGCGCGGCTTCGGGCCGCAGGCCCGGCTCGACTACGAGGGCGAGATCCTCCGCTTCATGGACCGCTACCTCCGCGGCGTCGAGAACGGCCTCGACGGCGAGCCCCGCGTGCGCGCCTTCGTGATGGGGGAGAACGTGTGGCGGTCGGGCTCGACCTTCCCGCTGCCGGGCACGACGCCGGTCTCCCTGTACCTCGCGGCCGGGGGCCGGCTCGTGCGCGAGGCTCCGACGACGACAAGCCCGGCGAGCCCGGGCGAAGGCGCGCCGACGGCGTTCGAGTCGGACCCCGCGAACCCGGTGCTCAACGCGTACCCCGGCAAGGCCGGCGCCCACGACTACCGGGCGCTCGCGCAGCGCAAGGACGTCGCCGTCTTCGAGACCGAGCCGCTCGCGGAGCCGCTGCGCGTCGTCGGACCCGTCGAGACGGAGATCGCGGTCTCCTCCGACGCGCCGGACCTCGACCTCTGGGTCAAGCTCGAGGACGTCGAGCCCGACGGCACCGCGTGGAACCTGTCGAGCCCCGGAACCGACGTGCTGCGCGCGTCCACGAGGGAGTTCGAGGCGGGCGAGTCCCGCAAGCCTCTCTCCCCCGGCGAGGTCGCGGTGCTTCGGCTGCCGAACCTGCGCACCGGGAACCTGTTCGCGAAGGGCCATCGGATCCGCGTCGTCCTCTGCGGCAGCTTCATGCCCGACTTCTCGCGAAACCTCCAGACCGGGGAGTCGGAGACCTCGTCGGCGAAGATGCGCAAGGCCATGATCCGGATCCACCACGACGCGGCGAACGCGTCGCGGATCGTGCTGCCGGTCTTGCCGGACTCACCGTGATCCGGAGACTCTTCGGCGCTTTCGCTCTGGGTCTCGCCGCCTGGTTCGCCGCCCCGGCGGCGCGCGCCCTGCAGCCCCAGGAGGCCTCCATCCCGATGCGGGACGGCGTGAAGCTCGCGGCGGATTTGTGGCGCCCCGAGGGCGCGGGCCCCTTTCCGGTGCTGCTCGAGTACCTGCCGTACCGCAAGACGGAGTCCCGCGGCGGAAGCTTCTCCCTCTACTCCTACTTCGTGAAGCACGGCTTCGTCGTCGCCCGCGTCGACATCCGCGGCACGGGCAACAGCGAGGGCACGCTCATCCCGTACGAGTACAGCGAGATCGAGCAGCGCGACGGCGAGGACGTCATCGCCTGGCTGGCCGCGCAGCCGTTCTCGAACGGGAGCGTCGGGATGTTCGGCATCTCGTGGGGAGGCTTCAACTCCATCCACATGGCGATGCGCAATCCGCCGGCGCTGAAGGCGATCCTCGCCGTCGACGCGACCGACGACCTGTACCACGACGACGTCCACTACATGGACGGGATCATGCACGTCGACACGTGGGAGATGAGCCAGGACCTCGCCAACGCGATGCCCGGCGCGCCCGCGTACGTCCTCGACGCGCGCTACTTCGCGGACCGCTTCGACCGGCCGCCCTGGATGCTGACCTACAAGGCGCAGCAGCGCGACGGCCCGTTCTGGGACCGCACGGCGCTGAAGACGCGCTACGAGTCGATCCGGATCCCCGCGTTCCTGATCGGCGGCTGGTACGACGGCTATCGGGACAGCATCCCGCGGATGCTCGAGCACGGGAAGGCGCCGGTGAAGGCGATCGTCGGCGCGTGGGACCACACGTATCCCGACGAGCCGTATCCCAAGCCCGGATTCGATTGGCGGCACGAGGCCGTGCGCTGGTTCGACCAGTTCCTGAAGGGACGCGACACGGGGATCCTGAAGGAGCCGCGGCTCGCCGTCTACGTCCGCGACTGGCACCCGCCCGGCCCCTACCTCGAAACGGCGCCGGGGCGCTGGCGCTACGAGGACGGCTGGCCGATCGCGCGGATCCAGGACCGCGTCTTTCACCCGAGGGACGACCACACCCTGGGCGACGCGCCGGGCGCCGCCTCCGCGGAACGCCTCCGCTACGTGCCGACAACCGGCGTCGAGGCCGGCGGCCCGGTCCTGTGGTGGGGCGACGTCGCGCCGGACCAGCGTCCGACCGACGCCTACAGCCTCGTCTACGACAGCGCTCCGCTGGCGGACGACCTCGAGATCCTGGGCCTCCCGAAGGCGCTCCTGCGCGTCTCGGCCGACGTGCCGCTCATCGACTGGTACGCGCGCCTGAACGACGTCGCCCCGGACGGAACGGTCACGCTGGTGACCGGCGCCGGGCGCAATGGCGCCCAGAGGGTCTCCGCGCGCGAGCCGCAGGCGATCGAGCCGGGGAAGCCTTTCCCCCTCGAGATCGAGATGCACTTCACCTCGTGGGTGTTTCCGAAGGGCCACCGCATCCGGCTCTCGGTGTCGAACGCCCAGTGGCCCATGCTCTGGCCGACTCCGGACCTGACGACGACGACGCTCTTCCTCGGTCCCGAGGGCTCGCGCCTCCGGCTCCCCGTGGTCCCGCGCGGGACGACGGTCGCGGGTACGACTCCTCCGGCGCCGAGCTATCTCCCGATCCCCGAAAGGGAGCCCGCCCTTCCGGGCTACGAGGAGCTCGGGATGCAGACGCCGTCGGCATACGGGGAGATCTCGTCGATCGACCGCAACCCGCGCACCGGCAGGGCGACCGTCATCGCGACCAACGAGAGCTCCCACCGCTTCCCCTGGGGAGCTCAGCGGTACAGCGAGAAGTTCACCCACCAGGCGGAGGACGGGCATCCCGAGAAGACGTCGGTGCGCGGAGAGTACGCGACCGAGGTCGACGTGACGGCCGCCGGTTCCCTTCGCAAGCTGCGCTGGGAGAGCGTGGTCGTCTTCTCGAGCGACCGCGCGAGCTTCCGCTACCAGGGGACGCGGAAGGTGTTCGAGAACGGCAAGCTCGTGCGGGAGAAGTCGTGGGACCAGACGATCCCGCGGGACTTTCAATAGCAGTAGGACTCCGGATCGAATCATGAGGATCGCCATTTTCGGCGTCGGCGGCGCGGGGGGGCGGTTCGGCGCGTTCCTGGCCCGAGCCGGACATGCGCAGGGAGTCGAGACGGTCTTCGTCGCGCGCGGCGGGCACCTGCGCGCGATCCGCGAGAACGGCCTGGTCCTCGAGACGCCGGAGGAGGAGATCCGCGTCCGGCCGGCGCTTGCGACGGACGACCCGGCGGCGGCGGGGCCCGTCGACGTCGTCCTCCTGGGGGTGAAGTCCTGGCAGGTCGAGGAGGCGGCGCGAGCCATGGCGCCGCTCCTCGGTCCCGAGACGTTCGTCGTGCCGCTCCAGAACGGCGTCGAGGCCGCGGACCAGCTCGCCGGGGTCCTCGGCGCGGGGCGCGTGCTCCTCGGCATGTGCCGCACCTTCTCCCTCGTGGCCGCACCGGGGCGGATCAAGAGCCTCGGCCGCGTCCACACGGTGGACTTCGGCGAACCGGACGACCGCGTCACCGAGCGCGCCGAGGGCCTGCTGCGGACGCTGCGATCCGCCGGCATCCAGGCGGCGATCCCGCCGGACATTCATGTCGCGCTGTGGCAGAAGTTCCTGATGGTGGTCTCGGTCGGCGGCGTCGGAGCGGTCGCGCAGAAGCCGATGGGCGACCTGCGTTCGGATCCGGCGACGCGCGCGCGGGTGCGCGGCGCCATGGAGGAGATCCTTGCGCTCGCCCGGGCGCGGCGGGTCGCCCTCCCGGCCGACTCCGTCGAGCGGGCCATGGACTTCATCGACTCGCTCGCGCCCGAGGGGACCTCGTCCCTGCAGCGCGACATCGCGGAGGGGAAGCCGTCGGAGCTCGAGGCCTGGAACGGCGCGGTGGTCCGTCTCGGGCGGGAGTCCGGCGTCCCGACGCCCGTGCACACGGAGATCTACGAGCGGCTGCTGCCGCTCGAGCGTCGCGCGCGCATGTCGAAGTGAGCCGGCCGGGGCCGCGGAGCGGAGGGTCGCTCCTCCGGCACGGCCTCGGCGCGCCGCTCGCCTCGCAACAGCGCCTCCAGCCGCAGCGCGTCCCGGGCGGCCTGCGCGTCGCGGTCGTTGTCGAAGTAGACGTAGACGTCGGCGCCGTCCGCGGCCCACGCCCGGCAGCGGTTCGCCCAGTCGTCCAGCTCGGCGTCGGTGTACGCGCCCTCATAGAGCCGGCGCGCGCCGTGCAGGCGGGCGTACGCGAGGCGGCGCGCCGTGCGCCGCAGCGAGAACGGGTGTTTGCCGGCGGTGTCCGCGGCGACGAGGGCGACGTCCCGCTTCGCGAGCGTCTCGAGGGCCGCATCGGTGAGCCAGCTCTCGTGCCGGACCTCGACCGCGTAGCGGAGAGGCCGGTCCCGGCCGTCGGGCGCGGTCAGCGCGGCCCGGCCGGTCGTGCGCTCGTCGTGCCGCCGCGCCCAGCGCTCGGCGCCGCGGACGTCGTCGGGCAGGGCGGAGAGGAACGGCTCGACCCGCGCGCGGTCGAAGGGGAGCTGCGGCGGCAGCTGCCACAGGATCGGGCCGAGCGTCTTCCCCAGCCGCAGGATGCCGGAGGCGAAGAAGTTCGCGAGCGGGGCGCGGAAGTTGCGCAACTTGAGCATGTGCGTGATGTAGCGGCTGCCCTTGACCGCGAAGACGAAGTCCTCGGGCACCGCGGCGCGCCACGCGTCGCAGGCGCCGGGTCGCGTCAGCGAGTAGAAGGTGCCGTTGACCTCGACCGTCGGCAGCCTCGCCGCGAGGTAGCCGAGCCACCGGGACGCGGCCACTCCGCGCGGGTAGAACCGATCGCGCCAGTGCGCGTAGTTCCAGCCCGACGTGCCCACGCGGATCGGAGGAGCCACGCCATGCGGTCGAGCAATTGCGATGCCGGAACGCCGTCGAGCCCCACGGCATAGAATCCGATCAGCCCGATGCCACTGTCAGCCGGAACGCGTCTCGGTCCGTACGAGATCCTCGCGCCCCTGGGCGCGGGCGGGATGGGGGAGGTGTATCGGGCCCGCGACCCGCGCCTGGGCCGCGACGTCGCGATCAAGGTCCTGCCCGCCGCGTTCTCGAGCGATCCGGACCGGCTGAAGCGCTTCGAGCAGGAGGCCCGCGCCGCCGGCGCGCTCAACCACCCCAACATCACGGCGGTCCACGACCTCGGGACGAACCCGGGGGACGGCGCTCCGTACGTCGTGCACGAGCTGCTCGAGGGCGAGACACTACGCTCGGAGCTCGCCGGCGGCCGCTTCCCGCCGCGCCAGGCGATCGAGTACGCGATCCAGATCGCGCGGGGGCTCGCGGCGGCGCACGAGAAGGGCATCGTCCACCGGGACCTCAAGCCCGAGAACGTCTTCGTGACGAAGGACGGGCGCGTCAAGATCCTGGACTTCGGCCTCGCCAAGCTGACGCAGGCCGAGGGAATGCCCAACGCGACGAACATCCCGACGGCGACGGAGCCCGGCGTCGTCATGGGAACGCTCGGCTACATGTCGCCCGAGCAGATCAAGGCCAGGCCGGCGGACGCCCGCAGCGACATCTTCGCGCTCGGCGCGATGCTGTACGAGATGCTCTCGGGACAGCGCGCCTTCCGCGGCGATTCCGCCGGCGAGACGATGGCCGCGATCCTCAAGGAGGACCCGCCCGAGCTCTCGGTCACCAACCAGAACGTGTCGCCGGGTCTCGACCGGATCGTGCGGCACTGCCTCGAGAAGAACCCGGAGCGGCGGTTCCAGTCCGCCTCCGACATCGCCTTCGACCTCGAGGCGCTGTCCGGGCTCTCGACGCCCCGGCTGCCGGCCTCCGCGACGGCGACGCGCGTGCCCCGTCCGATCGTCCTGGCCTCAGCCGGGCTCGCGCTCGCCCTGGCGGGCCTTCTAGCCGGGCGGTTTCTCTGGAAGGCGCCGCCGGAATCCGTCCCGGAATTCCATCGACTGACCTACCGCCGCGGATTCGTCTGGTCGGCCCGGTTCTCTCCCGACGGGCATACGGTGATCTACGCGGCGAACTGGGACGGGGCGGAGAACTCCCAGCTCTTCTCGACGCGCACCGAGAATCCCGGCTCGATCGTGCTCGACCTGTCGGGGCGGTGGGTCGAGTCGATCTCGCGATCCGGCGAGATGCTGATCCTGACGGACGTGCTCACCTCCACGGGATATGCCCATCGCGGCGTGCTCCGGACCGCGCCGCTGTCGGGCGGAGCCGCCCGCGATCTCTTCGAGGACGTCGTCGACGCCGCCTGGGCGCCCGACGGCCAGAGCCTCGCGCTCGTGCGCGCCCCCGGATGGCGCCACCGGCTGGAGTTTCCGGCGGGCAAGGTCCTCTACGAGACGTCGGGGTGGGTCAGCCACCCGCGGGTGTCCCCCAAGGGCGACCTCGTCGCGTTTCTCGATCACCCCCAGTTCGGGGATGACAGCGGCTCGGTCGCGCTCATCGACCGAAGCGGCAAGAAGACGACCCTCTCGAAGGGCTGGTCGAGCGAGCAGGGGCTGGCCTGGTCCCCCTCGGGCAAGGAGATCTGGTTCACGGCGACCGAGGGCGGAAGCAATCGTGCGCTCCACGCCGTGACGCCCTCGGGCCGGCAGCGGATCGTCATTCGGTCGCCCGGAACGCTCACCCTCCAGGACATCTCCGCCGACGGACGGGCGCTGTTCAATCACGCCAGCGAGCGCATCGGCATGGCCGGTCTCCGTGCGGACGGCAAGACACAGTACCTCTCGTGGCTCGACTGGTCGCGGGCGCCGTGCCTGTCGGACGACGGGGGAACGATGGCGTTCACGGAGGAGGCCGAGGGCGGAGGCGCCGGATACTCGATCTACCTCCGCAAGACCGACGGCTCGCCGGCCGTTCGTCTGGGGGAGGGAGAAGGGCTCGCGCTGTCTCCGGACGGCAAGTGGGTGCTGTCCGCGCTCGTTCGCTACGACCCGGCGCCGCTGATCCTTCTGCCCACCGGGGCGGGCGAGCCGAAGCCCCTGCCCAAGGATTCCATCAACCACGACGCTTCCCCGGCGGCGTTCTTTCCCGACGGGCGCCGGATCGTCTTCACCGGTAGCGAGGCGGGCCACGGCCGGCGCAGCTGGGTCCAGGATCTCGAGGGCGGCAGGGCGCGTCCGATCACTCCGGAGGGCGTCGTCGGAACGGTCGTCTCGCCGGACGGCAGGCTCGTGGCCGCGCGCGGCCCGGATCAGAAGGTGGCTCTCTATCCGGTCGACGGCGGCCCGCCCCAGCCTGCCGAAGGATTCGAGCCGAACGATGTCCTGCTGCGCTGGTCGCCCGACCAGAAGTTCGTCTACGCGGGCTCCGGCAACCGCCGGTTGCTCATCGCGAGGGTCTATCGCATCGAGCTCTCGACCGGCCGGCGCGAGACCTGGAAGGAGTTCTCGCTTCCCGACCCGACGGGCGTCAACGGCGTCAGCTGCAGCGCGATCACACCGGACGGAAAGACGTTCATCTTCTCGTACAGTCAGTCGCTCTCGGATCTCTACATCGTCGACGGGCTGAAGTAGCGCGGCGTCCGGTTTACCCCGGCGGCCAGCTCATCGGTCGCCCTCCCAGCAGGTGGAAGTGCAGGTGGAAGACCGTCTGCCCGGCGCCCTCGCCGTTGTTGGCGACGAGGCGGTAGTGGTCGAGGCCGAGTTCGCGCGCGATCGCCGCGGCCCGCGACACGACCTCGCCCAGGAGCGCGCGGTCGTCCGGACCGGCGTCGGCGAGCTTGCCGATGTGCTTCTTCGGGATAACGAGGACGTGCGTCGGCGCCTTGGGCGCGATGTCGTGGAACGCGTAGACATGGTCGTCGGAGTAGGCCTTCTTCGACGGGATCTCGCCCGCCGCGATCTTGCAGAACAGGCAGTCGGTCATAGGTGAGAGTTGTGAGTTGTGAGTTGTGAGTTGAGAGTAAGCCGACTTCAACTCCAACTCTTAACTCTTAACTCAAAACTCCACTCATCCCTTGACCCGCGACACCCTCGCTCCCAAGCCCACGAGCTTATCCTCCATCTTCTCGTATCCGCGGTCCAGGTGGTAGACCCGGTCGATCGTGGTCTCGCCCTCGGCCGTGAGCGCGGCGATCGCGAGCGCGGCGGAGGCGCGCAGGTCGCTCGCCATGACCTTCGCGCCGGTCAGGCGCGCCGGGCCCTCCACGACGGCCCACCGGCCCTCGAGGCGGATGCGCGCGCCCATGCGGACGAGCTCGGCCACGTGCTGGAAGCGGTTCTCGAAGATCGTCTCGGTAATCGTCGCGACGCCGCTCATGCCGGCGGCGAGCGCCGTCCACTGCGCCTGGAGGTCCGTCGGGAACCCCGGGTACGGCGCGGTCGCGACGTCGTGCGACACGAGCGCGCCGTCCGCACGCACGCGGATGGTGTCGCCGATGGTGTCGAGCCGCACGCCCGTGGCCGAGAGCCGTGCGGTCAGCGCGGCGAGGTGCTCGGGGGCGCACCGGCGCACCGCGACGTCGCCCCGGGTCGCGGCGGCCGCCAGGACGTAGGTTCCCGCCTCGATGCGATCGGGAATGATCGCGTGGGTCACGCCGTGGAGGCTCTCGACGCCCTCGATCTCGATCGTCTCGCTTCCGGCGCCGCGGATCCTCGCGCCCATCGCGACGAGCATCCGCGCGAGGTCCGCGACCTCCGGCTCGCGGGCCGCGTTGTGGAGGCGGGTGGTCCCGCGGGCGAGCGTCGCGGCGAGCATCACGTTCTCGGTCCCGGTCACCGTGACCGTGTCGAAGACGATCTCGGCGCCGGTGAGCCGCGCGGCCTTCGCCTCGACGTACCCGTGGTCGAGCCGCACCTCGGCGCCGAGCTTCTCGAACGCCGCGAGGTGGAGGTCGATCGGCCGGACGCCGATCGCGCAGCCGCCGGGCAGCGAGACGCGGACCTTGCCCGCGCGCGCGAGCAGGGGGCCCAGCACCAGGACCGAGGCGCGCATCGTCTTGACGAGGTCGTAGGGCGCGTCCGCGGAGCCGATCTGTCGCGCCGCGATCGTCGCCGCGTGGGTGCCGGCCTCGACCTCCGCCCCGATGTGCTGCAGGAGCCGGCGGAGAGTGCGGATGTCGGCGACGTTGGGCAGGTTCGTCAGCCGGACGGAATCGGCGGTCAGGAGGGCCGCGGCCATGCAGGGCAGCGCCGCGTTCTTGGCGCCGGTGACGGCGACCTCGCCCTTGAGGCGGACGGGGCCTTCGATTACGAACTTGTCCACGCGCGCTTCGTTCTCTGGATTCTCTCCGATCCGGATTCCAGGCGCGCCAGGCAGATGCGCGGGATCCCCTCGAGGTCCGGCTCGATCCGCACGAAGCGCCACATGGGCCGCGCCAGAATCTCGGAGCGCACCGCCTCGCCCTGCCCGAATCCGATCTCGAAGACGAGCAGCCCGCCGGGCTCGATCACGGACGGAAGGGTCGCCAGGAGCTGCCGGATGGCCGCCAGGCCGTCGTCCCCGGCGAAGAGCGCGCGCCGCGGGTCGTGGTCCCGGACGGTCGGGGGGAGATGGGGCGCCTCGCCGATCGCGAGATAGGGCGGGTTCGAGAGCACCAGGTCGAAGCGGGGCGCCGTCGGCGAGAGCGCCGAGAGCCAGTCCGACGCGACCAGCCGCAGGCGGTCGAGGACGCCGTGCTGGGCCGCGTTCTGGCGCGCCAGGGCCAGGGCGTCGAACGAGATGTCGAGCGCCACGGCGGTCGCCTCGGGCCGCTCCAGGAGATAGGTGATCGCGATGATCCCGCTGCCGGTGCCGGCGTCGAGAATCCGCCGGGCCCCGGGCGCCTCGCGCAGGGCCTGCTCGACGAGGACCTCCGTCTCGGGACGCGGCACGAGCGCCCGGCCGTCGACGCGGAAGGGCCGGCCGTAGAAGTCCCACTCGCCGATGAGGTGCTGGACCGGGGCGCCCATGAGCCGCTTCTCCCACAGCCGGTCGAAGCGGGCCACGACCCCGGGATCGAGCGTCATGCGGAGGTCCAGGGAGAGGGGAGAGTGGCCTCCGAGGGAGTGGGCCAGGAGGAGCCGCGCGTCCCAGGCCGTCGCCTCCGCTCCGGCGGCCGCGGCCCGGGAGGCGGCGCCGTCGAGGAGCTCCTTGATGGTCACGGTTCTCCCAGGATTCCTAGGGGCCGGGCTTGCCCCCGCCCGCGGGCGGCCGCGAGGGCCGCCCCTACGTTCGTCACGTGCACGGGTTCCTCACGCCTTCGCGAGCTCCTCCCTGAGCCGCTCCGCCTGGAAGTGGGCGATCGTCGGCTCGACCAGCTCGTCGAGGTTTCCGTCGAGGACGTCCTGCATCCGATGCGTCGTGAAGCCGATCCGGTGATCGGTGATGCGCGACTGCGGGAAGTTGTACGTGCGGATCTTCTCGGAACGATCGCCCGAGCCCACCATCTTCTTGCGCTCGGCCGCGATCGCGCCCTCCTGCTTCGCCTGTTCGATCTCGAGGAGACGCGCCTTCAGGACGCGCATGGCCTTCGCCTTGTTCTTGATCTGGCTCCGCTCGTCCTGGCACTGCACGACGAGCCCGGTCGGCAGGTGGGTGAGGCGCACGGCGGAGTAGGTCGTGTTGACGCCCTGACCGCCGGGGCCCGACGCGCAGAAGCGGTCGACGCGGATGTCCTTCTCCTCGACCTTCACGTCGACGTCCTCCGCCTCCGGCAGCACCGCGACCGTGGCGGCGGAGGTGTGGATGCGGCCCGACGCCTCGGTCGCCGGGACGCGCTGCACGCGGTGCACGCCGCCCTCGTACTTGAGGCGGGAGTAGGCGCCCTCGCCCTCGATCAGAGCCGTGATCGTCTTGATGCCGCCGATCCCGGTGTCGTCGCGGTCCACGATCTCGACCTTCCAGCGGCGGCGCTCGGCGTAGCGCTGGTACATGCGGAAGAGCTCGGCGGCGAAGAGGGCCGCCTCGTCGCCGCCCGTGCCGGCGCGGATCTCGACGAAGACGTTGCGGGAGTCGTTGGGGTCCTTCGGCAGCAGGAGGACCTTGAGCTCGTCCTCCAGGCGGCCGAGGCGCTCGGTCAGCGTCGCGCGCTCCGCGGCGGCCATCTGGTAGAGCTCGTCGCCGGGGGCGAGCGACTCGACCATCTCCCGCGCCCCGTCGAGCTCTTTCTGGACCTGCCGCGTCTCCTCCATCTTCTGGATGATCGGCTGGAACTCGGTGAGGGTCTTCTGGGCCTCGCGGACGGCGCGATGGTCCTGCACGAACTCCGGGTCCGCCAGGCGGCCCCGGACTTCCTCGTACTTGCGGCGGATTTCTTCCAGTTTTTCGAACATCAAAAAGCTCTCGGCCGACGGCTTCCGCCATCAGCCAGACGGATGACGCGTTGGGCCGCTAGAGGGCGGCGGTGGGGTACCCGAGGGAGAGGGAGGGGCCCATGCCCCCTAAGCGGAAGAAGAAGAGCCCGACGAGGCCTTCTTCTCGTAGCGCTTGCGGAACCGTTCCACGCGGCCGGCCGAGTCGACCAGCTTCTGCTTTCCGGTGAAGAAGGGGTGGCACTTGCTGCAGATCTCGATCCGCAGCTCCTTCTTGGTGGAACGGGTCGTCCAGGTCTCGCCGCAGGCGCAGTGGACCAGGACCTCGTGCAGCTCGGGGTGGATCGTGGGTTTCATGGGACGCGGCATTCTACGGATCCGGGGGCCCGCATGCAACCCCTCCCCCCAAACCCCCGCCTGGGGGCCTTTCCGGCCGGGAGGACGGTCCGGAGGGTGGCCGCGCTAGAATCCCGAAGTTCCAGAGTCGCCAAGGAAAAAGCGTGTTTTACCTCTACGTCACCGCTCCGGGAATGGCCGCGCGAAAGCTCTCGCTCGACCGGCCCGTGACGACCGTTGGCCGGTCATCGATGAACGACCTGCCGATCTCCGACAAGATGCTCTCCCGGCAGCACGCGCGGATCGTGCGCGACACGGACGGCGGGCTCACCGTGGAGGACCTCGGGTCGCGCAACGGCACGTTCCTGAACGGGGAGCGGCTGACGACGGTCCAGACTCTGAAGCCCGGCGACCGCATCACGGTCGGCGGCGTCACGCTCAAGGTCGAGTCCGAGTCGACCACGCGCGTGCGGATCGAGGGCGGCGGAGAGGATCCGCTCGACAACACCATCCTCAAGGCAAGCGCCGAGCTCCTGCGCAAGCACGCCACGGAGACCGACCCACGGCTGCCCGCCGAGCAGCTGTCCAAGCTGATCGAGTCGCTGCGCGTCGTCAACGAGCTCACGATCGAGCTCCTGCGCGACATCTCGGTCGACGAGCTCCTGCGCTTCCTGATGGACAAGGTCTTCGAGACGCTCAAGCCCGATCGCGGCCTCGTGTTGCTGCGCTCGCGCGCGACGGGCGAGCTGGCGCCGGCCGTGGTGCGCGTGGCGGAGGGCATCTCCGCCGAGGACATCCGACTCTCCAAGACCCTCGTGGCCGCGGTCGTGGAGAAGCGCAACGGCCTTCTCCTGATGGACACCTCGACGGGCTCGGGTGTCTCGCTCGCCGACTCGATCCGCCTCTCGGGCATCAAGTCGGTCCTCGCGGCGCCGCTCGAGAACGAGGGCGAGGTCGTCGGGTTGATCTACATCGACTGCCGCGTCGGCTCGCGTTCCTTCGAGGAGGCGGACCTGCGCCTGCTGACCTCGCTCGCCAACGTCGCCGCGGCCAAGATCCAGAACGCGCGGCTCATGGAGGAGAACGCCGAGAAGCGTCAGATGGACCGCGAGTTCGCGCTCGCCCGCGAGATCCAGCAGCGCCTCCTTCCCGAGGATCCGCCGCCGCTGCCGGGCTACGAGCTCCACGGCTCCAACGTCGCCTCACGCCAGGTGTCCGGCGACTATTTCGACTTCCGCCCGCGCGGCGACGGAAAGATCTACGCGACGATCGCGGACGTCTGCGGCAAGGGCGTCGGGCCGGCCCTCCTGATGGCGTCTCTCCAGGCCTCCTTCCACGCGTGGGCCGACGAGGGGGTCCCCGTCGCCGAGATGACCGGCCGCCTCTCGGAGGCGATCTCGCGGAGGACGGGGCCCGACCGATTCATCACGTTCTTCCTGCTGATCCTGGACCCCGTGAGCGGCGAGATCGAGTACACCAACGCCGGCCACAACCCCGGCCTGCTCCTGCGCGTCAACGGCGCGATCGAGGAGCTCGGCTCGCACGGGCTGCCGCTGGCGCTCTTCCCGGGCAAGCCCTACGGCTCCTCGAAGTTGACCCTGGCGGCGGGCGACCTTCTCTATCTCTACACCGACGGCGTGACCGAGGCCAACGATCCGCAGGGCAACGAATTCGGCATGCCGCGCCTCAAGGAGTTCCTGGCGGGCCAGGTAGGCAAGGCGCCAACCGACGTGGAGGCCGCGCTCGCGCGGACGCTCGAGGAACACGCCAGCGGCGAGCCGTTCGCCGACGATCGGACGCTGGTGATGGTGCGGAGGCTGCCGGCCTGAGGCCGGCCTTCGGCCGGCCGTCGTGAGTCATGAGTCTTGAGTTGTGAGTCGTCGTGCCAATTCTCGAGCCGGCTCACAACTCACAACTCACAACTCACAACTCTCAACGGCCTCTTTTCGCCTCACTCCCGAATTTCGAGCCGCTTGATGATCTCGTGCAGCGTGGTGGGCTTGATCTTCAGGAGCTCCGCGGCGCGCTTCTGAACGCCGCCGGTCCGGCGCAGCGCGGTGCGGATCAGCCGGCGCTCGTACTCCTCGACCATCTGCTTGTAGGTCGCCCCGTTCTCGGGCAGCCGGACCGGGAGCTCGCCCTTCTCGGGCTGGAGGACGGTCTCGGGTAGCAGGTCGAGCCCGACCTTTCCGCCCGCCGGGCAGAGGACCACGGCGCGCTCGAGCGAGTTCTCGAGCTCGCGGACGTTGCCGGGCCAGTCGTGGTCGAGCAGGGCGCGGAACGCCTCGGGCTCCAGGCCGCCGATGGGCTTCGAGTTCTCGCTGGCGTAGAGCTTGATGAAGTGCTCGGCGAGCAGGGGAATGTCCTCCCGGCGCTCGCGCAGCGGCGGGATCGCGATGGTGATGACGCAGAGGCGGTAGAAGAGGTCGTCTCGGAAGCGCCCCTCCGCGACCATCTTCTTCAGGTCGACGTTGGTCGCCGCGATGATCCGGGTGTCGACCTTCTGCGTATCGACGCTGCCGACGCGCATGAACTCCTTCTCCTGGATGACGCGCAGCAGCTTGGCCTGGGTCTCGAGGCTGATCGTCCCGATCTCGTCGAAGAAGATGGAGCCGCCGTCGGCGACCTCGAAGAGCCCCTTCTTGTTCGCCACCGCGCCCGTGAAGGCGCCGCGCACGTGGCCGAAGAGGTTGGACTCGAGCAGGTCGGTCGGCATCGATCCGGAGTTGACCGTCACGAACGGCATGTGCGACCGGGGCGAGTGGGTGTGGATCGCGCGGGCCACCAGCTCCTTGCCGGTGCCGCTCTCGCCCTCGACGAGGATGGTCGAGCGGGACGGCCCCGCCAGGCGCACCAGCTCGAAGACCTTCCGCATGCCGTTGCTCTTTCCGACGATCCGTCCGAGACCGAAACGCTGCGACAGCTCCTCGCGCAGCCGCCGGTTCTCCTCGGTCAGGCGGCGCGCCTCGGAGCCCTTGCGGAGGGTCAGCAGCACCTCCTCGTTCTGGAAGGGCTTCGGGATGTAGTGGAAGGCGCCCTGGCGCATGGCCTCGATCGCGCCCTCGATCGACGAGTACGCCGTCACGATGACGACGACGGCGTCGGGATCGCGCTGGCGGATCTCGCGCAGGACCTCCAGCCCGGGCTTGTCGGGCAGCATGAGGTCGAGCAGGACGACGTCGTAGGGGTCGGACTCGAAGAGGCTCGTCGCCTCCGATGCGGACGCGGCGGCCGTGACCTCGTAGCCCTCCCGCGTCAGCAAGGTGCCGAGGACGTCGCGGATGACCTCCTCGTCGTCGACGACGAGGACCCTCATGAGGGCGATCCCGCCGGCACGAGAGGCAGCTCGACCCGCGCCTCCGCACCACCGCCGTCGCGCGCCGCGAGGAGGATCTCACCGCCGTGGCGGCGCACGATGTCGCGCGAGATCGCGAGCCCGAGGCCGGTGCCTCCGGACTTCTTGGTCGTGTAGAAGGGCTGGAAGACCCTCTCGGCGGCCGCCGGCGTGAGGCCGGGCCCTCGGTCGGCGACCGTGACGCGCGCGGTCTCGCCGCAGCGCTCCAGGCGGCACGACACGACGCCGCCGTCCGGCGAGGCGTCGCGCGCGTTGGTCAGCAGGTTGACGAAGACCTGCTCGAGCTCGCGGGCGTCACCGATGACGAAGGCGGGCTGGCCGTCCGGATCGGCCTCCAGCTCGAGCTCGCGGCCCGCCAGCGCGGTCTCGACGGACTCCGCGGCGTTGGCCAGCACGCCGCGCAGGTCGGTCTTCTGCGGCGTGCGCTGGCGCGGCCGGGCGAACTCGAGCAGGTTGTTGACCAGGTGCGCGGCCCGGAACGTCTGCCGCTCCATCTTCTTCAGGATCGAGTAGTGCGGATCGCCCGGCGCGGTCTCCGCGAGAAGCAGCTGCGCGTAGGAGGAGAGCCCGGCGATCGGCGTGTTGACCTCGTGCGCGACGCCCGCCGCGAGCACGCCCAGGGAGGCGAGCCGTTCGCGCTCGGCCAGGGCGCGCTCGGTGCGGAGCCGGTCGGTCATGTCCTCGACCACGACGACGCGGCGCTCCGGGGCGCCACGGAACGCCGACACCGAGAGCTGGAGGTCGCGGCCCTCCCCGCGCGGCCCGGACAGGCGGGTCTCGAACCGCCACTCGCCTCCCTCTGCCGGCGGCTCGCCCAGCGCGACACCCGGGAGCACCCCGGAGAGCGGCTGCCCGATGAGCGACTCCTCCGAGCGGCCCAGGAGCTGCGCGAACGCGGGATTCGCGGTGTGGATGCGCTCCTCGGCGTCCACGACCACGATGCCCGACGAGGAGGAGCGGATCACGCTCTCCTGGTACTCCTGCAGCGTGCGGATCTGCTCGAGCCGCTCGGCGAGGGCGCCGTAGAGGCGGGCGTTCTCGTACGCGAGGCTGGCCTGCGCGATGACGGCCGTGAGGAGGGCCTCGTCCTCCGAGGAGATGGGGATGCGCCCGTCCTTGTGGCCGACGCCGAGAGCGCCCACGAGCTCGCCGCCGCATCGCATCGCGAAGAAGCTGCGGTAGCCGAGCGCATGCAGTCTCAGGAGGGCCGCGGGCGGAGCCGCGCCGAACGCGCCGCCGCGCAGCGTGAGGCGATCCTCGTCGGTCAGATTCTCGGCCAGCACCGCGACGTCCGGGTCGCGGGCCGGCCCCTCGAACAGGAAGAGCGAGCACGGGACGACGCGCAGGGCCTCCTCGACGCGCCGCACGATCGCCTGCACGACCTCCTCGCGCGGCCGGGGCGTCGCGAAGTCGCGGGCGATGTCGAGCAGCGCTCGCCGCGCGCGATAGGTGTCGTGGTACTGGATCCGCTCGAGGACGTCCGTGATCCGCTTCTTCACGGGCACGAGCAGCGACGCGAGGATCAGGCCCGAGCCGAACGCGATGACGTTCTTGCCCGCGGCCGCCATCCCCTCGAGCGTTCGATCGAGGAGCGAGTTGAGGAGAACGAAAGTCATGCCGCCGAGCAGCACGGCGGCCGTCGTCCCCATGGCCTCGCGGACGAAGATCTCGACGTCCCAGAGGCGCCACTTGAGGATCGCGTAGGCGAAGGCCAGCGGGATGAAGACGAGCGGCACCACCGCCACCGTCGAGAGGAGCGGCGACTCGAGACCGAAGGCGCGGGGGAGCGCCGACAGGATCAGGAACGGCGCGAGGCCCACGATGACGCCGAGGCCGATCCAGCGCAGCTGCTTGTCCGCCTCCGCGTCGCGGGCGTGGCGGAGGAGATGCAAGAGACGCACGAGGACCGCCCCGACGTAGACGACGAAGTAGCCGAACCAGAAGCGCTCCACGCCCTCGAGCCACATCGCGAGCCTCGGCGTCGGCTCGGCCGGAAGCAGCGCGAGCTGCGCGGCGACGTAGGCCAGGGCCGGCACGTAGAGCAGCGGCAGCAGCCGGACGCGGCTGGCCCGGATCGGGCGCGGGAAGAGCAGGAAGAGGTGCAGGAAGAGCGCGGGCAGGAGCGCGCGGAAGAGGTCCTCCGAGAGCCAGGACGCCTTCCAGAGGTCATCGCGCGGTCCCGCCGGCGTGATCACGTAGACCGCGAAGGACGAGAGGCACAGCGCCCAGAAGATCCCGGCCACGCGCGAGCGCTCGCGCGCCACCGTGAAGAGCCCGATGATCAGGTACAGGAACCCGACGAAGGACAGGAAGAGGTACTTGACGTCCGGACGCACCGACGGCTCGCCGACCTGGACGCCGCGAACCTCGCCGCGCGAGATGACGACCAGCGGGTGCGGGAACGGCTTGCGGGCGAGGAGCTTCTCGAGGTGCGACAGAGACGCCGCCGTCTGGCCGTCGGCCAGGACGATGCGGTCCCCGACCGCGAGGCCCGCCCGGGCCGCCGCGCCGTCGGGCTCGACCGCCAGGATCTCGAGTGCCTGGCCGTCGGGCCGCACCGTGAGACCCGCGGCCGAGAAGCTGTCGACCTTGCGAGCGAACGAAACGAACGCAATCCCGACCGTGGCGAGCGTGACCGCAGCCAGAAGAGCGATCAGCAGTCGTTTGGCGACACGATTCACGCCAGTCGGGTTCAGCAATCCGAATGCCATGATCCGGATCATCCGATCAAGAGCTAAGTTCTTTGTTTCCAAGTGCTATGGATCGTCCGATAGTGTCCCCAGGAGTCATGAATCAAGTTTTTGAATATAGTCCAAAAAAGTTTTGGATGCGATGGGAGGGCTCCGCCGGAGACACTCGCGCGCGGGGTCTGGCTTGGGTCGGGATCTGCGCGTCCGGCGCTTACCGGGCGGGCGTCAGAAAGAGACCGCGACGCCGCCCATCAGGCGGTTCGCGGTCGCGGGGTCGTCCTTGTGATCGATCGTCGTCCCGCGCGCCCTCTCCAGGGCGAGCAGCAGCTTCCAGTCGGCCCCGAGCGGCGTCAGGCCGATGACCGAGAGGTCCTGGGCCACCGAGAGCGCGAGCTTGTCGGCGTCGTTGGCCACGATCGCGCCGGGCGTCTCGAGGTTCTGGCGGATACCGTGGACCAGGACCGCAACGCCCGTGTGCGTCGGCAGGATCTCGATCGAGGCGCGCGCCGACCAGAACTTGCCGGCGTTGCCCGTGATGCCGTAGCTCGCGGCGCCCTCCGGCGTGACCGACCCGTCGATCGAGCCGTAGCGAACCGAGATGCTGCTCGCGAGCGTGTCCGAGAGGCGCTGCTGGATCGCGGCGCGGTACTGGCGGACCGTGTTGCCGTCGAGCAGGTAGACGCTGTCGAAATCGGTCAGGAAGTCGCCCTCGAAGAACGCGCGCACCAGCTCGCCCATCTTCTGCTGCGAGGCCTCGATCTGGAGGCTGGTATCGCGCCCCACCTTGCGGTCGAGCCCGACCGCGTACGCCTGCGTCGATGCGGGCTCCTGGTTGTCCTCGATCGATCCGACGCGCGGCATGATCGTGGGCGCGCCCGGCGTCGACTCGACCACGCGGTAGAGGCCGCGGACGTAGAGCGTCGCCGGTCCCAGGTCGTAGCGCAGAGTGGCCGCCGGCGCGATGCCGTAGGCGGTGGAGCCGAGGTAGCGTCCGACCACGCCGGGCACGACCTCGACGCGCTCGCCGAGGCGGAACGAGGCGGCGGCGGAGAGATCGGCGTCGGGCGTGGATTCGCCGTATGCGCCCTGCGCGCCGACGATGGACGGGCCGACGGCGGCCTGCTTCTGGCGATACACCATGCCGACGGCGACGCCCGGAGTGTCGGTCGCGGGACGGTTGTAGTTCGCGTTGAGCTCCCAGGTGCGCGACGCGATCGGGAAGATGCTGGTGCCGAGCGCCGTCGCGCGGTAGAGGTTGGTCTCCTCGATATAGCGCGCACCGACGGACTCGGCGCGGCCTTCCTCGGCGCCCCGGCTCCAGCTCACGCTGTGCGACTGCAGCCGCGCGGGCTCGTCGCCGAACGAAAGCGTGTTGCGCCGGGTCGCGAGCCGGACGTTTTCCGCGTCCGACGGATTGACGTCGAGCGCGAGTCCCGCGGCGTTGCCCGTCGTCGTCTCGCCGGGCACGTCGGAATCGCCCAGGCGCGAGTAGTCTCCGGAGATGCCGTAGTGCCAGCCGTTCGGAAGCCCGCCGTGCAGGCCGAGCTGGGCGCGCGACAGAGAGCCCGCCGGGCTCTGGGCGCCGACGTCGGTGATCGTCTTCAGCTCGCCGGCCAGGATGCGGTTGAGCTCGACGCGCTCCTTCGGAGTCGTGGCTCCGTCCGCGCTCTCTTCGATCGCGAGCTCGCGCAGGACGTCGGAGGGCAGCCGGTCGCGCAGATCCCAGATCGTCGTGGGCGGCGGGCCGTTCGTCGGAGCGTTGCCGCCCTTCTTGGTGAGCGCGATCGAGACGGCCGACAGCTGCTCGGCCGAGGCCTGGTGCCAGAGACGCTGCAGGGCCGGCTCGAATCCTCGCTTGTAAGCGATCAGGTCGTAGACGCCGACGGGAGCGGACGCGAGGACGAACGTTCCGTCCTCGGCCGTTCGCGCGCGGTTGAGCGAGCTGTCGGCCAGGTTGTAGAAGATGACGAGGACGCCCGAGACCGGGGACTCGAGGTGACGCACCACACCCGAGATCGGGGGCGAGGGCGGCGGGCTCGCGTAGGCCCACCCGCTTGCCGCCGAGAGCAACACGGTCCAGAGCGCGGTGGCGATTCGGCGCCTATTCATAGACAAGGCGGGCCCGAAGGTCCAAGTCGGGAGTATAGATTCCTATGCTGTCAATTGCCACTTTTTCGGGAACTCCTGATTCTGTGGCACTTGCCCCCCGGGACGGCGTGTCCTCCCTCACTGGGAGACCCCCCCGGACTCCGGTCGGAAGAGGCCTGCAAGAACGTGGCCCGCGATCGAGGGGTTTTCCTTGAGCCGGCGCACCGAGTATGCATACCACGCTTCCCCGTACGGCACGTAGACGCGAAGACGGTGCCCCTGGGCCACGAGCCTCCGCCGCAGGTCCCCCGCCACGCCGAGCAGCATCTGGAATTCGTAGGCCTCGCGCGGAAGACGCAGCCGGGAGAGGAGGGCGAGCGAGCGCTCGACGAGGACGGGGTCGTGGGTCGCGATGCCGACGTAGCTCCCCTCGGTCAGGAGCCGCTCGACCATCGCCATATAGCTCCGGCGGATCTCCTCACGATCCTGGAACGCGATCTCCGGCGGCTCGACGTAGATGCCCTTGCACACGCGCACGTTCGCCTTCACGGCGGCGACGCGCCGCGTGTCGGCCGCGCTGCGTCGCAGGTACGCCTGCAGGACGATCCCCACGCGCGGGTCGCGCTCGCGGAACTCGAGGAAGAGGCGGATCGTCTCCTCCGTGACGGAGGAGTCCTCCATGTCGATGCGCACGAAGATGCCGGCCGCGCGCGCCGAGTCGACGATGCGCGCGAACTGGCGGCGGCATTCGGCGGGATCGAGCTTCAGGCCGAGCGCGGTCAGCTTGACGGAGATGTTCGAGTCGAGTCCGCGTTTCGCGATCTCCGCGAGCGCGCGTTGATAGTCGATCACGGTCTGCTCGGTCTCCTCGCGGCGGGTGACGTCCTCGCCGAGCACGTCGAGCGTCGCCATGCAGCCCTCCGCGTTGAGGCGCGTGACGCAGCGCAGCGCGTCGTCGAGCGTCTCCCCGGCCACGTACCGCGACGCGATGCGGCGCACCACGGGCTTGGGCACCAGCGGGAGCGTCCGGACGATGAGCTCGTTGAGGGCCTTCACGCGACACCCTCCAGCGTTTCCGTCCGCGTGGCGATGTCGAGGCGGGAGGCTCGCGCGAAGCACCACACGGTGACGGGCCCTGCCCCCGCGGCGGCGAGTCGCCGGGCGCACTCGCGCGCGGTGGCGCCCGAGGTCGCCACGTCGTCGATCAGCAGCACGCCTCCGGCGCGTTTCTCCCCCGCGCGGAAGCCGGGGTGCAGGTCTGCCCGGAAGGCGCCGCGCACGTTGGCCGCGCGCCGCGCGGCGGGAACGCGGCTCTGGACGAGCGTCTCGCGCGTCTTGCGGAGGAGGCCGCGGCGGAACGGCAGCGCGAGGCCCGCGGCGGCGGCGGCGGCGAGCACCTCGGCCGGGTGATAGCCGCGGGAGCGGCGGGCGCGGTCCGTCGCGGGCACGGCGGCGACCGACGCGCAATCCTCCGGCGGCGGCAGCCGCCGGAGCATCTCCTCGGCGAGGCGCGGGCCGAGGTAGTCGGCGCCGCGGAACTTGAACGCGAGCAGCATCGCGCGGGCCGTGCCGCGATACGGCGCCGCGGAGAGAAGCCGCGCGAACGGCGGCGGGTCGAGGAGACACCTTCCGCAGAGCGCCGCGTCCGTCGAGGAGAGCGCCGCGGGCAGGGCCTCGCCGCAGACGCCGCACACGGGGCCGTCGTGCGCGGGAAGCGCCGTCCAGCAGGCGCGGCAGACGCCGCCCCGCAAGAGCTCGTCGACGTCGTGCGATGCGCACGCCAGGCATCGGGACGGAAGGAAGAATCCGGCCGCGGCGCGTGCCAGCTCGGCGAGGCGGTGCGAATGTTGGCTCAACGTGGCCGCGGCCTCCTCCGTATGACCGGAAGCGGCGGGATTGTAGCTGGTCCGCGCGAAAGGATCCCGCGTGCGGGCGGCGGGCTGTTAGAGTCGTCGTCGAGTCTCACGAGTCTCGGGAGGTGGGCGTGATCCGGAGAACCCTCGCAATCGGAGCCATGCTGTGGGCGGCGCTGACGAGCGGCGCCCACGCCCAGAACCGCGCGCAGAACATCGGGGTGGGCGCGACGGTGGGACTGGTCGACGACATCACCACCGACTTCTCCTCGGGCAGCTTCAAGCACAGCGACGTGAACGGCTGGGTGGACTACCGCTTCGAGAAGTCCTCGCTGCTGCGGCTCACGTTCGGCTCCATGAGGATCGCGCAGACGCACTCGGAGTCCACCGTCGACACCCCGGACGGTCCGGTCGCCGTCCCGCTCATCAAGGAGCGTGTGGGCTACGTCACCGTCGGCGCGTCGTACCTGTTCTGGGAGGGCTGGTTCACGTCCGGGATCTTCGGCGGCATCGGCGGCTACCACTTCAAGCCCGACGAGGTGTCTCCGCCCTTCACGGAGTTCGCGGATCAGAAGCAGACCGTCTTCGGGTGGCACTTCGGAACCGAGGCGATCTTCCGCGTCTACAGCAGCGCCGGCATCGTCCTCCGGCTGACGTACCACAACGTGTCGGCGACTCCTCACCGGCAATTCCTGAACGCCAACACCGGGGTCGTGATTCGGTTCTAGGAGGGTAGTGAGTTAAGGGTTCAGAGTTATGAGTCGGCTGGTCGTTCGGTTCTGAGCCGACTCAAGACCCGGCACTCGAAGCTCACGGCCGCTCTAGGCCTTGGGTTCCCTGGGCTCCTTCTCGGGGATGAGCGGCAGCAGAGTCGATTCCTTCTTGGAGGACAGAGAGATCTGCGCCTGGAGGCGGGAGACGCCGCGGATCGTCAGGATCCGACGTTGAAGGAAGTCGGCGAGGGCGGCCGGGTCCGCGGCCTTGACCTTGAGCCTGTAAGCAAAATCACCGGCCAGGTAGTGACACTCCTGAACTCCCAGCAGCTTCTCGAGATCGTCGACGAAGCCTTTCTCGAAACGCGGATGCTCGAGGGCGACGTCGACGTAGGCGGTCAGGGGAAGGCCCATCTTCTCGTGATCGAGGAGGGCCACGAACCCCTTGATCATTCCGTGGCGCTCCATCTTCTTGATCCGTTCATTGACGGACGGAGTGGTCAATCCGACGGCACCCGCGATCCGTGCTTGCGACAACTTCCCGTTGCGCTGCAACATGTCGAGGATGCGCAGATCGATTTCGTCGATGCTCATAAGCGAACCGTTCTCAAGGTTGCCTTATAAGATTAGATGGTTCGAAGCTTGTGACTAATAATATTAGTCTCTCCCACCGTGTCAATGGCCGAATTTAGGGGCTGGCTATAATCCCGGCGCGGAATGGCCAAACGCGACTTCTACGAGGTCCTGGGCGTCTCCAAGGGCGCCTCGGAGGACGACATCAAGAAGGCCTACAGGCGTTTGGCCCGCAAGCTCCATCCCGACGTCAATCCGGGGGATAAGGCCGCCCAGAAGCGCTTCCAGGAGGTCCAGGAGGCCTACGACGTCCTCAAGGACGCCGAAAAAAGGCGAGCCTACGACCGTTTCGGGCATTCCGGGCCCGGATTCGACCCCCGGACGGCAGGGGGGCCTCAGGGTAGGTCCGGGGGCTTCCCGGGAGGCTTTCCCGGAGGAGGGAGCTTCCGGGGCGGGGCAGCTGGAGGCGGAGGCGGTTTCGAGGGGTTCCACTTCGAGGGCGGGGACCTGGGGGATCTGTTCGGCAACCTCTTCGGCGGCGGGCGGCGAGCCTCGACGGGCCCGGAGCCGGGCGAGGACGTGCGCGGCCAGATCGAGATCCCGTTCCGCGACGCGGTGCTCGGGGGCACGGCGTCGCTGGCGCTGCGGCGTGAGAAACCCTGTCCGACCTGCGGCGGCACCGGCCGCGTCGGCAAGAACGTCTGCACGACGTGCCACGGCGAGGGCGCGGTCGCGGAGTCCGAGCGCGTCCGCATAAAGATCCCGGAGGGCACGGCGGACGGTGGCACCATCCGCGTCCCCGGCAAGGGCGGCCCCGGAATGCGCGGCGGGGCCGCCGGGGACCTCTACGTCAACGTCCGCGTCACGCCCCACGCGTACTTCGAGAGGCAGGGCAACGACATCCACGGCGTCGTTCCGATCACCGTGAAGGAGGCGTACTCCGGCGCGGAGATCGACGTGCCCACGATCCACGGCAGCGTGCGCGCGAAGATCCCGGCGGGCACGCAGGGCCGGCAGCGGTTCCGCCTGAGAGGCAAGGGCGTCAAGGATCCGCGAACGGGAACGCTCGGCGACCACCTGTACACCGTGCGCGTCATGGTGCCGAAGACGCAGTCGCCGGCCGGCACGGACGCGGCGACGCTGCTGGATTCGCTGTACGGCGAAGACGTGAGGGCAGAGCTGCCCAAAGGGTTATGAGTTGTGAGTTGTGAGTCTCGAGTCGTCGGAAAACGACTGTTGAGGCGACTCACAAATAGGAACTCACGACTCACAACATCTTCAGGATCTCCTCCGCGTGTCCCTCCGGCTTCACCTTGGGCCACACCGCGGCGATCGTTCCCTTCTCGTCGATCAGGTACGTCACGCGGTGCGTGCCCATGTACTTGCGCCCGTACATCGACTTCTGGCCCCAGACGCCGTAGTCGCGCACGATCGTCTTCTCCGGATCGGCGAGCAGCGTGAAGGGCAGCGAGAACTTCTCGGCGAACTTCTTGTGCGACTTCTCGTCGTCGACCGAGACGCCGAGGACCGCGACCTTGCGTCGGCGGAACTGCGCCCACGCATCCCGGAACGAGCAGGCCTCCTTGGTGCAGCCGGGCGTGTCGTCCTTCGGGTAGAAGTACAGGACGACCTTCCGACCCTTGAAGTCGGCGAGCGAGACGTCGCGGCCGTCCTGGTCGACCGTCGCGAAGCGCGGCGCCTTGTCACCCACGGAGAGAAAAGCCATGCGAGTCCTCCTCGACGAGGGAGGATTCTAGCGGGAGAAATCAGGGCGATTTTCGCGGGGGTCGGGGCTCGTCCCCGCATGCCGGCGGCCGCAAGGGCCGCCCCTACGCGCGAGACTCTAGTTCCGCTGCCCCATGCTGACGACGAGGTCGCGCGCCTTCTCGTAGGTCATCGTGTCGTCGATCGTGATCGAGCGGATCGGCGACCAGTCGGGACCGTCGAGCCGGGAGAACTTCAGCGCTTCTCCGTCCTGCCAGTAGAACGTCGGGCGGAATCCGGAGCCGATCGAGGTCCCGATCGGAACGGCGGGATCGGTGCGGTTGGAGAGCACCGGCGTCATGCGGGCGATGGGGCCCGTCAGCTGGATCGACACGATCGGCGCGTGGCGGCGCTTCCAGGTCATGTTCCCGTACTCCGAGGGCTTGCCGCGGTCGCGCGGGAAGTCGATGCGGACGATCTTCTCCTGCTTGTCGTTCAAGTCCGCGAAGCTCGCGAACATGCCACCGGAGAAGCCGTCGACCTGGAGTGCCGGATAGAGGTACGCGCCGGGAGGCTCGCCGTCGTAAGTCGACTGCGTCGAGCCGCCGATGAGCGCCGGCATCTCGTACACGGCGAGGCTGCCGTCGACGCCGGCCTTCTCGTCCAGGAAGAGCGCGGCGTAGCGCGCCTCCACGGCGACCGACTCCTCCCACCAGATCACCGAGAGGATCGACGACGTGGCGGTGACGGGCTGGTCCTTCTCGTCGAGCCAGGACACCGGGATGTGCACCAGGGTGACCTGGGGGTTGTACGCGCGCGAGATGCCCTGCGTGGGCATCAGGGGCGAGTTCGTCCAGACGCCGTCCTGCAGCACGCCCACGCGGACGTGGGAGTACGCCGAGACCTCCTCGATCCAGATCAGGACGAGCTTTCCGGTGGCCTCGTCGTAGGTGAGCTGGAGGCCGCGCTTCTCCTGGTAGGAGATCGTCCCCGGAATGATGGCGGTCTGGACCGTCCCATCCTGCGCGCGCGCGCTCCAGTCGACGACGAAGCTGTCGGGCGACGGCGTGAGGCCCGTGATCCCGAGGTCGATGGCCTTGCCGGCGCGGACCGTGTGCAGCGAGCCGTCGGGCGTCAAGAGCGACTGCTCCTCGAACGCGAGACCGATCGCGGGCAGCGCCAGGAGCGCCGCGAGAAGCATGCCGAGCCGGATCCGTCCGTGTCGCATCAGGCCCTCAGGTTGATCAGGCCCATGAGGCTGATCTGGTGGAGATAGTTCTTGAGCGCCGGGAAATCGGGGTAGTAGTGCGCCAGGGCGTCGTAGTGGCCGTCGGCGACGTCGTCCTGGCCGAGCTCGGAATACGCCTCGGCCAGCAGGTAGTGGGAGTTCTTCACGACGTCGTCGCGGTGGAACTCCTCGCCGAGCGAGAGCGCGCGCAGGCCGCACGGGGCCGCCGCGTGGGGCTGTCCGAGCTTGAGGTACGCGAAGCACAGGTCCAGGCACGGGTAATCGAGCGCCTGCCGCGCGCCGAGCCGCTCGAAGCCGTCGAGCCCGCGGTTGACGAGCGCCATGCCGACGTCGACCTGGTCGAGCGCGATGTGGCAGTACCCGAGATTGTCCGAGTAGAGGTAGCCGAGGTGCGAGTCGGCCTCACCCGCCGACTCGAGCCGGTCGAGCGCCTGCCGGAAGAGGCCTCGCGCGGACTCGAAGCGGCTCTCGTGCAGCTCGAGATTCGCGAGCGAGTTGAGCGATCCGGAGACGAGCTCCTCGAAGCCCTCGTCCTGGCTGCGCTGGAGCGCGGTGCGCGCGTAGAAGACCGCGCGCTCGTACTCGCCGCGCTTCTCGTGCGCGTGGGAGGAGACGTACGCCGCGAGCACGCCGTTGTAGCTGCGCGGGCTGCGCAGGAAGATTTCCTTGAGCCGGCCGAGGTCGAAGTCGAAGCGATCGATCTCGAGAAGCGTCGTCGCGCGATTGCACGTGAAGAGGTCCTCGAGCTCGCGGTCCTTCCACGAGCGAGCGAGCGCGAGCCCGTCCTCGTAGAGCGTGAGCGCGCGCTCGTAGTCGCCCTTCCAGAGGGCCTCCTTGGCCGTTTTCCGGAGGAATTCGAGATGCTTGTGTCGGTCGCTCAAACGCTCACCAGAGGGGCTCTATCGGGCCATTCTAGGCCTACGAGAAGGGTACTCAAGGCTTTTCTTCCGCTTCGTCTTCGTCGAGGTGTTCCGGATCACCGGACTCCTGAAGCTTCTTGAAGCGGACGAAATCGCGGATCTCCTGGCGGGCCCCGTCGGAGAGGTTGCGGTATTCGCTCATCAGGTCCCGCGCCTCGCGTTCGGCTTCGGTCTCGGTCTCACCGAAGAACTCGCCCATCTTGAGATCGAAGACTTGCAGGATCTTGAAGAGCGTGTCCAGCCCGACCTTGTATTCGCCCTGCTCCATGCGGGAGAGGTCGGACTGCGCGACTCCGATTTTCTCGGAGAGCTCAGTCTGCGTGAGGTGCCGCCCCTTGCGCAGCTCTCGTATCCGTGAGCCGACCAGGGCGACCTTTCGAGGCGGATGGGACGACATACCTTGCTTCCAGAAATGCTATTAAAACATAGGGAAGGGCTCATATAATGCGCCCTCCCGTGAGGATGTCAAGAAAGAACGGCGGGCTGAGCTCTAAGCTCTTTCTCCTCAAAGAGATGGTCCTCAGAGACCTCCGCGCGCGTTATGCCGGTTCGGGCCTCGGCCTGGCCTGGGCGTTCGCCCATCCCGTCCTCTGGATGCTCCTCTACACCGGCGTCTTCTCGATGGTTCTGCGGGTGCCCGTCGAGCCCGGCTACGCCAGCTTCCCGGAGTTTCTGATGGCGGGCCTGCTTCCGTGGATGGCGATCCAGGAAGGGCTCGCGCGCTCGGCGTCGGTGCTCGTCGACAACGCCTCGATGGTCAAGAAGACCGTCTTCCCGCTGGAGACCCTGGTCCTCTCGATCGTCGTCGCGGCCGCGGTGAACGAGGCGATCGCCTTCTCCGTGTTCGCGGTCTACGTCGCGCTGGTGGGTCACCTCCAGCTCGGCTGGCTGCTCCTGATCGTGCCGGCGATGGCGTTTCAGATCCTCATGACGTTCGGCCTCGGCTGCATCGCCGCGACGCTGACGGCGTTCGTGCGGGACACCGCCCACGCGGTCGGGATCGTGCTGACGATCGGCTTCTATGCCACGCCCATCGTCTATCCCGCCTCGCTCGTGCCGGAGCGCCTGCGGCCGTTTCTGCAGGCCAACCCCGTCACGCATCTCGTCGACCTGTACCGCCGGGCCTTCACGCTGCACGCGGCGCCGGAGCCGGCGTCGATCGCGTACCTGACCGCCTTCAGCCTGCTCGCCGCGGCCGCCGGAGCCGCCATCTTCGCGCGCGCCCGGCCGCATTTCGCGGACCTGATTTGAAGAATAAAGCGTGGGGACGGCCCGTTGAGGGGTCGGCACTTTTCCCGATCGAGGAGGTTTCGTGAGACGGATTCGGACTGGCTTCCCGACCATCCTGGGTGTGATCTTCCTGGCGTCGGCCTGCTCGACGGGAACCAAACCCGTGGCGCCGCCTCCCGCGTCCGCGCCGCCGCCGACGCCCACGCCCGGAGTCCTCTCGCGCACCGACCCGACGGTCGTCGAGGAGACCGAGACCTACGTGATCCGGCGCCTCGCGAAGGAGCAGTACGTCAAGGTCGACGACCGGCACATCCGCAGCCTCATGGCGCGGCCGCTGATCGAGTTCTTCAAGGAAGACGACAAGTACTACTACGTCAGCTCGCCCAAGGCGATCCCGGGCGAGGCGGAGCTCCGGCGGCTGACGCCCACGGCCGTGCCCGGAGCTCCCCCGGCGTCGGTGCAGGCGGCGCGGCCGGTCTCGACCGGAGTCGGACCGGAGGACTTCACGGATCTCTCTCCGGCGCGCGCCTCGGGGCGCATCCGCCTCGAGAAGGTCGCGCCGAACGGGCTTCCGCAGAAGGGCCTCTGGCGCGCCTCGTTCGAGATGGCCGACATGAACGGCGACGGGATCCTCGACATCGTCGCGACCACGGACCGGCTGGGCGACGGCAAGCTCCACGTCTGGCTCGGCGACGGCAAGGGCGGCTTCACGCCCTGGAAGCTGTCGTACTCCGAGCACGGCAAGCCGCAGGAGCGCTTCTCGATCGACTACGGCGGCGTGGCGGTCGGCGACATCGACGGCGACGGGCATCTCGACGTCGTGACCGCCTCCCACGGTTTCGGCCTGGTCTCGCTGTTCGGCGACGGCAACGGGCACTTCGACATCGTGCGCGCAGGCCTCGGCGCGAAGGATTTCTCCTCCCAGGCCGTGGTCCTGCTGAGCGCCGGCGGCGCGGGCAAGCTCGACATCGTGGGGTCGCGCGACTCCGGCGAGTCCAAGGAGGGGGAGGGCGTGGACAAGACCCAGGTCCGGCTCTACCGCTTCGTGAGCCGCGACAAGGGCTGGGAGGTCAAGCGCGACGCGCTCGTCGGCGGCTTCTACTCGAACACGCTTCGCGCCTGGGACTACGACCGCGACGGCAGGCCGGACGTCCTGACCGGAAGCCACTACACCGGCGCGCTGACGCTCCTCTGGCGCAACGCCGGGGACGGCACGTTCCCGCCGGTGCGCTTCGACGCCATCGAGCCGTACGCCTACCACTTCGCGACCGCCCCGGGGACGTTCGGCTCCGACAGAGCCGCCGCCTTCGCGGACGGCTATTCGATGCAGGCCAACGTGCCCGACCCCAAGCGGGCGAGCGGCATCACCCTCTACGTCTTCAAGAACGGCGAGTGGACCCGGCACCGCATCTGGAGGAAGAAGGAGTTCAATGCCTATCTGTTCGGGCTGGCGATGGGGGATCTGGACGGCGACGGCCTGGATGACGTCGTCTTCCCCGACGACGAGGCGAGGAAGCTGCGAATCCTCTTCCAGATGCCCGACGGTAGCTTCGTCGAGGCGGCCGATTCCGAGGAGCCGACCCTCGATTCCCCCGGCCAGTGCGTGCGCCTGGCCGACCTGAACAAGGACGGCCGGCTGGACGTCGTCCTCTCGAAAACCGTGTCCTCGACGGACCCCCGGCAGCCCGGGGGTTGGGACGTCTACCTGAACCGGAAGTAGCGCACGCGACGCTATCCTTGGGCCGGTTGGGCTTATCGGGTCTCTTATGATCCGGAAGCATAAAATTCCCATTTTTAGCTTGACACGGCATAACCGAGGGCCGATCATCCAAACCAGCTGGAGCCCCCCTGGGCTTCAACCGAAACAGTCTTCAGGGTTTGCGGGTGTAGTAAATCGAAGTGTAGGGAGGTGATGGGATCGTTCGAGAGAAGGTGATCTCGATCGCGTGTTTTCGAATCGTCAACTGTAATGAGGAGATCTCAATGAAGAAAACCCTTCTCGCGTGCCTGGCGGTCGTCGCGGTGCTCGCAGTCGCGACGCCGGCGTTCGCCATCACGTGCACGATCGATCAGCGGCCCGCCGCGACGCTGCTCGTTCCGTTTTTCCAGGTTTCGTACGACGCGGACGGCAACCTGAATCCGACCGGCAACGACACGATCGTGACGATCGCGAACGCCTCCGCGGCGCCGATGATCGCTCACGTCAACGTGTTCGACCGCCAGTCCCAGCTCGTTCTCGACTTCAACATCGCCCTGACGCCGTTCGACGTCCAGGCGATGCGCATCTCCGACGTGATCGGCGGCTCGCTGCCGGACACGGTCAACGGCTCGGGCGATGACGCTTGCCAGCGCAACGCGTCCGCCGCGGTCTATCCGGATCCGGACGGCTTCCTGCGCGTTCGCCCGCTCGTTCCGGCCACCGGCCAGGACAACACGCAGGCGACGACGGACTACAACCAGCCGTTCAACCTGGGAATCATCGATGAGCTGCGCACGAACTGCGACGGCGGAATCGATGACGACGCGGTTGGCTACATCATCATCGACCACGCCAACTACTGCAATCTGTCCGATCCGACCGATCCGAACTACTACTACAACGACGCGATCGGAATGGAGAACAACCTCTGGGGCGAGATCATCTTCACGTCCGGCACGGGCATCCCGACCTACGCCCTGTCGACGGTCAACCTCGAGGCCGACGCCAGCATCGGCGACGCGGCTCAGCTCGACGCCCTCCCGGTTCGCTCCTTCGACGCTCGTTACTGGGATCCGCTCGATGAGTTCCCGCCGACGGCCTGCCCGAACTGCGGTTCCGGCGACCCGAACACGGACCTCCTCATCAGCGCTCCATGGGATGTCGGCTTCGGCGACCAGCGTGAGCCGCTCGGCCTGCGTTGGGCCGCTCGTTGGTTCGACGCCGGTGCATCGCTGACCTCGAACTTCCGCGTGTGGCGCGCTGGTACGGCCTTCAACGGCAACTGCGACACCGAGGAGTCGATCGTCACCCTGCGGTTCTATGACGAGGACGAGAACACGACGAGCCAGGGCACGTGCCCGTCGCCCTGCACCAACCCGACCTTCAACTTCCCGCTCGAGACGCAGCAGCGGAACATCACCGACTTCTCGCGTCCGACGGGAGCGATCGCGGGCTGGGTCCAGTTCGACTTCCTCAACCTGTCCGGTGGCGGCACGATTCTCGATCAGGCCTGGATCGACTACTCGTTCGAGGGCGCTCTGGCCTTCGAGACGATCCTGGTCCCGGGCACGCAGCTCGATCCGTCGTCCTGCAACCCGGAGGGTTCCTCGATTCAGGGTCTGACCCAGCCGATCACGCCGGTCATTCCGGCCGTCGTCGGAACGGGAGTTACTTCCTAGTCGTCTAACGGAGTGGGCGGGGCCGAAAGGCTCCGCCCACTTTTTTTTATCGGTTTTCTATTGGAACGGAACCAGCCCCGCGTGCTCCGAAGCTCTGATTTCAATTTCTCCTTGGCGGTGAACTTCGGTCCCTTCGGGGGGATTATGAAATCGGACCTTCCGTACTCAGCCAACCGGCCTCGGCCGACCCCACTTCGGAGGTTCTCGTGTTCATGAATCGCTCCACTCCCATCCGTAGTCTGGTGTTCGCGGTGTGCGTGCTCATGCTCATGGGCGCCGCCGCCGTCCTGACGGCGCAGGGAAATGATTGCGGCGTTCCGCTGGGAACGGCGATGACGTCGCTTCCGACCTGGTCGGGCACTCTTCCGGGCTCGGCCGACATGTCGGTTGCCAGCTCGGACAACTACCTCTACGTCCTGACCCAGTGGGGATTCGCGCGCGCGCCCCTCGACGGGACCTCGGGGCCCGGCAACCCCTCCCCCTACTCTTACGTCGTCATGGGGTCGGAAGCCGGCTCGGGCAGCCCCGGCCGCATCCCGATTCTCTGCGACTGCCACCAGGGCTCGAACACCTTCGACGTCGCCGAGGCGCCGGATGGGACGTCGCGGATGGTCTCGGACTGGCAGCCGTTCGCCCAGGGCGGCGGCCTCTCCGGCCTCGCGGCTCAGGTCGCGATGACCACGGGCGACGGCGCACCGACGTTCGGGCAGCAGATCAATCTTCCGGACGCGGTCGCGCCGAGCGCCGAGGTCGCCGCGATCTACATCGCCTCGACGCAGAAGTACTTCGGCTATTTCCCCGTGATCAACGCCGGCGTCTACCTCGCGGACGTGACCAGCCCGTCCGGAAACGTCGGAGTCCCGATCCAGCCGTCGCCCGCGATCAGCTGGGCCTCGGGCGCGATCTCCGGCACCGGCGTCCGCCTGAAGGCCGCGCACGTGATCGCCGGCTCGTATGACAAGTACCTTCTCGTCGGCAGCACGCCCGCCGACGACATCATCCACGTCGCCGAGATCAACACGAGCTCGGGAGTGCCGAGCGAGGTCGCGAGCATCACCGGCAGCGCGCAGGGCAATCAGCTCGACGTCGCCGTCGTCAACAACGACATCTACATCTTCGCCGCGTCCGGCGGCGCCGGCCTCAAGGTCTACAAGTTCATCCCGCCGAGCCTCCTGACGGAGGTCTCGGTGCCCTCGGCGATCACCGGCACGATCAAGAAGGTCGACGTCAACGGCCCCGAGCCCTTCCCGGCGATGTCGCTCTACCGCGACGCCGGCAGCGGCAACAGCTACGTCGACATCTGGGACACGAAGTGGCTGAACGGCAGCCAGCCCATCCGGGCGCGCTCGATCCAGCACTTCGGAGCGTCGGACCAGTCGTACCGCGGCTCCGGGTTCGCGTCCTACGTCACGTCCGGGAACGGCACCGTCACCGCGCAGATCTACCGCGAGGTCAATCCGCCGCCGCCGGGGCTGCCCCAGGTGCAGAGCCTCATCCACACCGACCAGATCGACGTCTCCTGCATCGCGGCGGATCCCAACGCGCCGCCGATCCCGTTCGCGACCATGTCGAACCTCTCGGCGCAGGGGCGGCCCAGCCCGGAGAACACCAAGAACTACTTCGGCGACAAGTGGGCGCTGACCGATGCGTCGGTCTCGTTCCCGGCGATCCTCGAGCTCGACTGGGACTTCCACTACACTGGCGCGTTCAACGCGGAGAAGATCGTCACGGGGACGGACCTCCACGGCTACACCTTCAACCCGGCGTACTGGCCGTGCGACGCCTCGGCGGGCGGCGACATCGGCACCGGCGCGGGCTGCTACGCCAGTCTCGGCACGATCGTCTCGTCGTATCAGCTCGCGATGCGCGCCGAGAACTCGAACCCGCCGGACAACGCGACGTTCACCTCGCAGACGTTCACGGTCAACCAGCCGCAGATCGCGATCGTCGGCTTCGACGGAGACACGCTCTCGGTGCTGGCCGGCAACCCCAACAACGGCGAT
>Ga0207711_10000248_pt1 | contig 58037 bp, 81 predicted proteins | sample KBSS34metaG_FD_184401 | JGI IMG/M metagenome (GOLD analysis project Ga0207711, IMG submission 184401) | Switchgrass rhizosphere microbial communities from Kellogg Biological Station, Michigan, USA - KBS S3-4 metaG (SPAdes) (version 2) | ecosystem: Host-associated > Plants > Roots > Rhizosphere... | reverse complement strand
AAGCAACATAAAGTGCCTTTCCTCAAAATCACCCCCGCACTCAAACGCGCCGCTCTCCAGGGCATGGACATGTCCAAACGCAACGAGACCAAGGACACCGCCGTCGCATGATCTCCCGCCCCCTCACCGAGCGCATCACCCTTCCATCGCCCCCACAAGTGCCTGGCAGCCTGGGCATGTCCCCCGACTTCCGTGCGTGGCTCAAGCAAGGGGTGGAGAAGTGGGACAAGGACATGGTGCGGGCGCTGGAGCAGGACCTGGGCGATGTGCATAGCAGCTTGAACCAATGGGACAGCGTAGGTGAGACGCTTACCGCCGCGTCGACGCTGTACGTCAGCGCGCGTATTCACATGGTCACAGGTACAGACACCATACAGAAGATCATTATACCGCCCGATCCTACACCACCTACAGCACCCCTTACATTCAGTGGGCGCATCACACTTATCGCACTTGACAGTTGGCAAATCTTTGCGGTCGCGCCGCCTGACGGCAACGTAGCATTAGACGTGTCGCCTGTAGTCAACCTAGCCGTTGATATGATATACGTCCCACAGGTAGGTTTATGGTACCCAGCCTTTCACTCGTGACCCCTACACACGAGCCGCGCAAGTCATTCGTACGCGCCGCGTTACCGATTGACTTGACCGTCCACTGGCCCTTCATCCGCCGTGGCTTGGTGTTGATCAAGTCGCGGCAGAAGCATGGGGGGTTCTGGGAACCGGAGCACGTGCGCGCCTCGATCGTCGCGGGCCAAAGCGAGCTGTGGCTTGCCTTCGCTGACGGGGGTATGATCGAGACGCCAGTCGGGTTCACGGTCACGCAGATGACCACAGACCCGTTTCTACATGTCCCGATCGGGCTGTTCGTGTGGATGGCGTGGAAGGAACCGGGTGATCGGACAGACGCGGTGGCGGCGATGGATGAGCATATTACGCAAGTGGCGCGGGACCGGGGCTTGCGGCACATTGAGGCGCTGACCGCGAGGCCGGGGCTCGGGCGTAGGTTGGCCAAGCACGGGTGGGTGGTGTCGATGGAAGTAGTGCGTAAGGAGTTGTATAGCAAGGAGACCGAATAATGGGCGGCGCCGGACACCAAACCACAACCAGTCAACAGCAATGGCCCAAGTGGCTTGAGCCGTACGCGATGAACCTCGCGTCGCAGTACAGTAACACGGCGTTACCGGGCGGGCAGATCGCACCGTACAATACGGCGATGAACTACCAAGTTGCGGGCCTGACGCCGGGGCAGCAAGCATCCATCGCGGCGACGTACGGGTTGACCGGCGACACGCTCCGGTTACCGGGGCAGGCCGCGCAGATTGGTCAGCAAGTTGGCCAGGTCGGTGAGCAGGTACAGCCGTTCATCGAACAGGGCCAGCAGTTCACGAGTGATACGCTCGCGGGCAAGTATCTCGACCCAAGTACGAACCCGTACTTGCAGAAGACATTCAACCAGGCCGCGACGGATGTCGGGAACCAGTACCAGATGATCACGTCGCCGGAGCTGGCCGCGCAGGCACAGCATGCAGGCGCGTATGGGGGAAGCGGGTACAACGCGGCAGCGGACCAGGCGCGGTACGGGCTTGGGCAGACGTTGGATAATCTGGCCACGAACATTTACGGGGGTAATTATCAGACGGCCCAAGAACAACGGATGCAGGCGCTCGGCGAATTACCACAACAAGCTGCACTCTCGTACTTACCTGCACAGCAACAGTTGCAAACGATTGGGCAGCAGTTTGGTGCGGAGCAACAGGCTATGCAGGCAGCAGCTCAAGCGTTGGGCGTAGGTGGGCAAGAACAGGCGCAGCAACAGAACGTTTACAATGCTGGTCAGCAGAACGCGATGCAGCAGTTCCAGTATCCGTACACGGTGTTGGGTAATTTGGGGCAGGGCTTGCAGTACGCGCTCGGGCCGGCAGGGAACGCGAGCACAACGGTGCCGATCAAGAGTGGGATGTGGGGCGGTTTAAAATGAGCCTATTTACGCGCCCATGTTACTCGGCTTGTAACGCGATAGATTGCGTTGCAACCAACTTTAAAGCGTGCAGCAAGAGGTTTTGCGCGTACGCCACGAGCGTATTCAGCGCGTATGATTTCAACGTCGCGCCACGTCAATTTAGCTTTGCTGTTACGCTCGCCCCATTGTTGGCGAGTACGGCCTTTCTTCGCGCAGTCGCGGTTGTTATCCATCGTTGTGCCTTCAAACAAATGGCATGGGTTTACACATCGAGGATGATCGCATGTATGACAAACAAGTTTGTCGGTCCAACGACCTGTCATAAGGTAGTATACCCATCGGTGCACAAGAACTTGTCGTTGGCCGCGACCGGTCGTACGCGCGTACGGTTTGGGGTCACTGGTTTCGTACCACCAGCACGTTTCGGTAAAACGCACGCGGTCCCAAATTTTCATAGCGGCTTTTGGTGTAAGTTGTGGGATGTCCATTCGACATGGTCGGCTCATGTTGAGGCGATATATCAAATACCGGTATTGGCTGCAATAGGAGGGCTTAAGTAATGGGCGGCTTACTAGGAGGCCAAGGTACACCGGGCGGTGGGCTGACCGCATCGCCGATGCCGGCAAGCACGAACGCGCTCGGCGGCCAGAATCAAAACATGATCGCGGCCACAGATTTGTATGGTATGCCGTACACGGGGCCGGCTGGGAGTGGCGGGTGGGGGCAGTTGAATGCTGCAACTGGGGGTGGTGGCGGCGGGGGAATGACTGCGGGTACGCTTGCGCAGATGCTTGGGGCAGGTGGGCAGATGATTGGCGGGATGGGTGGGGGCGGGGGCATTCCCCCTGTACAGCCGCAACAGATGCCGCAGCGTATGGGCGTGGGCGGGCCGCAACCGATGGGCGGTAACCCGTTCATGCGACAGATGCCGCAGGTGCAGCCGAGGCCGGGGATGCCACCGCCGCAGGCGGGTGGGCAGGGAGGGAACCAGCTCGGGCAGACAATGGGCTCGTTGATGCAGCTGGCAGGTATGGCTGCGTTGTTGATGGGATAGGTTGATGGGAGAGTTGTTCAAGAATCCGCAGGTGCAAATGCCCCAACCGGGGCAGGGCGCGCAGTTCGACCCAAACGCGCAGCAGCCGGGTGGGACGTGGTTACCCATACTCGCCGGGCTTGCAGGCGCGTTCAGCTCACCGATGACACCGACGAGCCCGTTGACACCGATTGGTGGGGCGTTGGGCGGGTTTGTGAATGCGCGGCAGGCGCAGTTGCAGGAACAGCAAGCTGCCAATGCGCCTGTGTACCAGTACATGATCCAGCAGCAACAGGCGACGCTTGACCGTCAGCGCCGATCCAGCTCGCTACGCACGTTCGGCGATACGTTGCCCGACGATGACCCGCGTAAGCAGAAAGCATACACAGCGGCTGACTTGATCGACGCGCAGTCGGAAGGCTTTGCACGGTCGATGATCCCACAGCCGCCGCGTGAGATGCTGCCGGAGCAGTTGCACAAGTTGGAGACCGGTGCGGCGAAGGACGAGGCCCAGACCGGTCTCGCGCGAGCCGGTGCAACTTTGGCCAACGTGCGCGCGTCAACCCCAGGTATCACGGACCCGGTTGGGCTCGCGGGCGCAAAGCGTGCGGCGGCGTTGACCGAGGAAGGTATCGCGCGAAAGAACGAAGGCGACGCGCTCATGTTGCAAGCGTCACAAGTGCGCGCGACCAACCCAGCACTGGCCGATCAACTTGAGTTCCGCGCACGCCAGTTGCAGGCCGGTGCTCCTGCGGTCAACGCACAGCTTACGCCCGCTGACATTGGTGCACGAGAAGCAGCACGCGGTCAGGCTGGTGCAGCCTCTGCCGGCACTAAGAAATCTGCCCAACTGCTTGCCATCGAAGAAGCCCGCAAGCGCCAGGGCGCGGCTATGATGGAACAGGTAGAGATACTGAAGCAGCGGCAGACTGCCGGTGGCGCAGCAGACATGGACGAGATTCGCCGCCTCACATCCGAGGCCCAGCAACTGCTCGCGGGCGTCGAGCCACACGCCGGTCCACTCACCTCGCAAGACATCGCGCGCCGCGAGACGGCTAAGATGCGGGCGCATGTTGAGGAGCAGTCGGCTAACGATCAGGCGACCGCTGCGCGCATGGTGGACGAGGCGAGCAAGTTGCCCAAGAGTGACCCGCACCGGATGCAGCTTGAGTATGGGGCAGCGTTGTACCGGGCCGGTGCGCGCGAATTGGCCCGGTCGGCAGCGGCGAAGCAAGAAGACCCGAAACTGGCTGCTGACCGGCGCAAGGCGCAGCGGCTGCGCGTGCAGGGTGAGATTGCCAAGCTGCGCAAGAGCAAGTCGGGCTTGACGCCTGAGCGTATGGCACAGTTGCGGATCGGTCACTTGAGCAAAGCGTACGCAAATGACCTACGCAATCGCCCGGTCGAAGACCGGCTGATGAAACAGCCACCGACAATGGATGAGTGGCTTGGGTCACCGGCTGGTAAAGCACACCTGGACTTTTTAGACAGCGAAATGACTGGCTCGCGCGATGCAGCTCCTGCCAGTACGCCGACGCCGGGTACCGTAACTCTGCCAAGCGGCGCGATCCTTGGCATGACCCCAATCCCCTGATGCCGCGCTACCCGCTCACATTACCGGACGGCAAGACGTATCCACTCGACGTGCCGGATGGCTGGTCGCAGGACCAAATAACCAAGGCTGCTGAGGAAGCGACGCAACATTTGATGGGGCAACAGTCGGCTGCACCTGTTGCGACGCCTACACCTGGCGTGGTACCTGAGCAGTTGCCGAAGATCGCTTTCAAGGGCGAGTTGCCGACACAGCAAGAACCGGATAACGGCGGGCATCCCTACCTTGCTACCGCCGCGCGCGTGCTCGGGCCTATTGCTGGCGGTGCGCTCGGCGCAGCAGCTACACCTGTAATCGGGCCGTTCGGTGCAACCCTTGGTGCGGGTGCCGGTGGTGCGTTGGGCGAGAATGTTGCCGAACATTTGGAAGGCACAAAGCCAAGCCTTGGTCGTGCTGCCGTTGCCGGTGGTTTGTCCATGATACCGATGGGCAAAGCTGCGGCGACGTTACCGCGTACTATACTGAAGCGGGCATTGGGTGGTGCAGGTCTCAGTGCGTTTGGTACTGAGTTGACCGGTGCGACAGAAGGGCGGCAGCCAAGTGCGGGCGATCTAGCAACAAACACGCTCATTGGCGCGGGGCTTGGTACAGTAGGCGGGGCAGCTGAAAACCTTATCCCGCGCATACCGGGCGTCAAGCAAACCGTCGCAGCCGCAAAGTATTTCAAGGATCGCTTACGCGAAGCGGTATCACCCACGAGCATGGGTCCACGTGCTGAAGAAGGTGCGATGGCCTTGACCAAGTACATGAGCGGTGTGTCGCAAGATGTGCAGCGGATGCAAAAGGCTGTGAATGATGTGGGCCGGCGCACAGCGACGCTGACCCCGTACGAGTACGACACATTCATGGACCGCGCACAGGCGGCTGAGAGCAACTTCATTTTTGGTAAGGAAGGCGAACCACTCACTCGTATTGCACGGCAGGAGACACCGGAGCTGCAAGCGATCCAAGACGCGGCGCAGATGTTGGTTGGGCGTGAGGGGCGGCTGCTACATGAAACCGGACGCAAACATGGGCTCGACTTGCTAGGCGAGTTCTACGTCAACCACATGCCGCATATTTGGAAGAACGCTCGCGGCGAGACGGCGACAGTAATCCCAGCGTACGTACAAAAACGTATGACTGGTTCAATGGCGCCGGTTCAACACAGGACGTTTGACACTTACACGGCGGCACGGGCCGAAGGGTTCGAGCCTATGTACACGAACCCACTTGAAGTTGCGCTGATTCGCGGTACGCAGATGGCTCGGTTACGCCATGAGATTGAAATGCTAGGGGAGTTGAAGCGGACAGGCGGGATTGAATGGGGCATGCGTCCGTCGCCAGGGTACCGGCGTGTGAACGATCGCATGTTGAAGCTGCTGCCGAAGGAAGGGGAGGCGATATCGAAACCGGAATACGATACTGGGCCAGCAGCCGCTAAGGCAAGTGTGTGGCCAAATACGGGTAAGACGTTCGATGAACTGGAAACGCTGCGCAAGGGCTCGCCATATACAGGTGAGTGGTTTGTACACGAAGACATCGCGCGGTTGATGGACCGACACTTTTCACCGGGGTGGCGGCGAAGTGTGCAGGCGCAAGGAGCAGCTGTGCCAGGTAGCTCTGCACTGCTCACACCGGAAGGGACACCGATCACGCCATATGAATTCATCCGCAAAGTGAACAACGACGCGACCTCGTGGCGCCTTGGCCTGTCCGCGTTCCACTTGAATACGACAGCATTCAACAACGCGTGGGACCACGCGACGCAGGTGTTGGAAAACGCTGTACGCAGGAATTTCAAAGGCGCGCTGAAACATTTGCCAGGTGTGGTGCCCGGTTATGGTATGGTCAAGGACTGGCAAATGGGCCAGCGCATGTTTACCGAGTATTTGAATGGTACGAACGCTGACCCAGAACTGCGGCAGGCTGTCAATGCGTTCCTTGATTCAGGCGGTGACCCGCACTCGTATCAAGAGTTCGTGAACAACCACGCAACCGCGTTCGGCGAAGCGCTGCGAAATCACAGCCCGGTCGGTACAGTTTGGCATGGTGCGTCGGCGATACCAGAATACTTTGCCAAGTTGATGTTCGAGAACCTGATCCCCAAGGTCAAGATGGGTGCGTTCGCGCGGCGATTCCAAGATGCGATGGATCGGCTCGGGCCGAACGCGAGTAGTTTTGCCAAGGCACAGGCCGCGTACAAGATCGGTAACGAGATTGATAACGTGTTTGGGCAGTTGAACTACAACAAACTGTTCTGGGACAACAAGTACAAGCAGGCAGTGCAGGCTATGTTCCAGGCGCCGGGATGGGCGATTGGTACTTTCCGGCAATTAGGTGGGGGGATTGCGGATGTTGTGAGCGGGAAGGGGTTGACCAACCGCGCGGCATCGGTGCTCACGTTACCGGTGTTAGCAATCGGCTACTCGTTACTTGCTGAGTTCCTGTTCACGCTCGGTAAGCCGAAGATTGACACAGCAGAAGACTTAAAAGCCCACGCATTCGGCGGATTCATTCACGGCTATGACGCGAAAGGCCAACCGCAAAGGAGCTGGTTACCCACATATCAGAAGGACATGTTCCATGTCTGGCAAGGGCTCGGCGAAGCTGTCGGGCAAGGTAACTCGAAGGCGATCATGGACTACGCAACGGCGAAGTTGAGTCCGCTTGCAGAGGCTGTGGTCAACATCGCGCGCAACGAAGCGTTCGTGTCAGGCAAAGGCAAGACCCAGCTGCGCGACCCGAACGATCCGTGGTACACACAAATGAAAGACATCGCCATGCAAACCGCGCGCACGCTGTTGACCCCGTTCAGTTACGAGAACTACCAGCGCGCCGTTGCACAGCCGGGCCAGGAACAAGGGCTCGACCAGACGACCGCAAAGTTGATCGCCCTGAACCTGGGCGGCTTCTCGACCGCGCCACGCGCCCTCACACTCACGCCCGCCGAACGCCAGCTCGACGCGATCATGGCGCAACGACGTGGTGATGTACCGCCGCCGAGGCAGGTAGTCGAACGGCGCGCGGATAAGCGGGCGATCCAGGCAGCGGTGGGTGAGGGCAGGCCGATCGACCTGGCCCAAGCCGCGAAGTTGAGCCCGAACGAGTTGAAGGCGGCGGTGCGCGTGGGCGCGATGCAGGATTACCGACGCAAGTTGGAACAGGGCCGGCTGACATTGCCTGAGCTGTTGGGCTTGTATAGTGTGAGCAACGAGGAGCAGAAGAAGGTGGCGGCGGGGGTGATCAGCAAGCGCCTTGTGGCAGGGAACTGGATACAAACTGTGCCGCGCGAACAGTTGCCTCAGCTCCAGGGCCAGATCGCTGGGTTCCTGAATGATGTGCGCGAGCGCGGGAAGCAGACGCAGGCGCAGCCGACAACGACGGACGCACCGGTACCATAACTAGGAGACACGCATGTCTAACGTAGTGCCTAATAAACTGTTCGGCTACCCGGTCGGCACCCCGTCATTCCAAAACGACGCCGACACCACGGACCTGAACAAGCCCCAGGATGACGATCGGATTCGGGTGAGCGCGGCTGTGACTGGCCTCGCCCCCGACCTGCGCCGCATCGTGAGTGAGTTCAAGAACAATACGCTCGACCCGGTGTGGATCAACTATCTGGGCACGCAGTATGTGACTGGAGCTGGACAGGTACAGGTACCTGACCCTGATCCACCCGTGTACGCGGCCACACACCAGTTCACCCTGAAGAACACCAACGGCGATTGGGGTAACCTCATACGTAACGGCATGCGCGTGCGCGTGACCTACAACGACGGCAGCCCGCGTGCCGCGAGTACGGTTGTGTTGGTGGACACGACGACGGATGGGGGTACGAAGACGCTGGTCGGGGTGCAGGATGCGGTGATCACACCGCAGCTGGCGTACGTGGAGTTCTCGGCGCTGGGTAGCGCGATCGGTACGGGCGAGCCACTGAACGCGGACACGTTGCAGTTGGAGCAGGTATCGACCGGGCCGGACCCGAGCGACGTAGCGTTTGTGGTGCCGATCACACAGGGCGGGACGGGGAATACGACGGGGGAGATTACGCCGAGCGGGGCGGCAGGCGGGGACTTGACCGGTACGTACCCGAGCCCGACGATTGCCAAGTTGCAGGGGACGGTGTTGGACCTGGCGTCGGCGACGGATGGGAATATCTTGCAGTTGCTTGCCGGGCAATGGGGCGCGTCGCCTGGGGCGCCGAGCAACGGGGACTTCTTACAGTTCGGTGTGTCCGGCTGGGCACCAGTCACATACAGTCCGCCAGCCTACCCTGGTCTCGCTGCTACGCTCGCGCTGCCCGGCTACGCCAAGATTCAAACGCTGGCCGGCGAGTTGATCGTCCAATGGGTCGAGGTCTCGGGGACCATTACCGGGAGCGGGGGCACGGACTCGCAGACCACAGCGTTCCCGATCGAGTTTCCGAACACGGTGTTTGTAGCCATCCCATACGTGGCAGCTGCATCTGGTCTGGGCCAGGTGGCCGTGACCAGCATCGGCTACAGCGGCGGTGGCGGCTTCGCCGACATCACGTTCGACTCGATCAACAACGTGTCAGGTGGCGGGCCGATCGGTTACATTGTGCGTGCGATAATTGTGGGGTTCTAGTTCGCCCCTGCCCACGTATACACCCGCGCCCCGCCTTTCAACCGCTCGCACTCAATGTCCCGCTGCTGCATGAGCGCGAGCAAGTGCAGGCTTGCTTCCTGCGCGTGAATGCCTCGGTGCGCGAGCTTCTTGAGCAGAGGGCTGTGCGGGATGCGCCCGGCGATCTTGATGAAGCTGGCCACGGTGTTCAGGCCGTTGGTCATGGGTGTTTGGCCGGCCACAGATAGCAGGCGTGGGAGTGAGTGATGCGCACGGAGCACGTATTGCTGCGCGCGGGTAATCTCGTGTGATGTGATCCGCATGTCCCCACGCCCGCTCATGGCGCTGAACACCATGCACAGTTTGAGGATCAGGTCGTCCTGTCGGCGCCAGCTGGGCAACAAGCGCGTGTCCTCCGGTGCTGGGCGGCTCAGGTACCACTTGTGCCTGATCGCACGGGCTTGTTTGGTGAGGCGGAACGAGCCGGTCAGGTCAGCGATGTCACGGAGCTGGGTGCGGATTGCTTTGCATAGGGCCGGGTATTGCTCCTCAACTGTCGGGTCCGGCACGCGGTTGTTCAGGTTGTAGGGGCAGTTGATGGCGAAGACGCGGGCAAAGAACCCTGACTCGATCGCGTCCTTGGTAATGCTGTCTACCATCCACTCGACGGTCGTGCCTACGAGCCAGTTGACCAGTGGGCTGGGCATGTCGATGTTTGCCCCGGTCGTACGTGTGCGTTCCTTGTAACGGCGTCGTGGGGGCGGGTACCAGCCAGTCATTCGCTTCACAAACGCGTCGGCTTGTTGGCCCTTACCGATTGCTTGAGCTAGCTCGGGCATGGTCAATAGGGCGGTTGGTCGTCCTTCATGGCTGACGTCCGTACTGATCGTGGCGAGGTCATCTACGAACCCTTCACCCGACACCTTGCCGTCCCAGATGTTGATCAGCGGGGCGTCCTCGTCGATGAATTGAAGGGCGAAGTCGATCGCTTCGCCTTTGCCAAGGCCCGAGGGGCCGAGCAGGAATACGTACAGTTGGGGGTAGAGCTTCTTGCCCGGGAACTTCTCGTACCAGACGTGGTCGTTGAGGGTGGCGGCGACGAGGGACACACCGGCCCATTCGAGAAAAGGTTTCGGGATTTCCGACTTGCCTGCGGCGCTTAGGAATAGTGACAGGAAGTCAGCGTCAGCCTTACCGTTGCCGTTGTGCTGACTCACGGGCGTCTTCCTCTCGGCGACATTGGGTGCACAGGAATTCGTGGTCGCGTATGGTGCAGGACCAACCTACGCACGCGCAGACGGTCCAGCACTTACTACACACGTGGTCATGAAAATCTGCCATCACTCCCCCTCCAACTCGTTGATCCGGTCACGTACACGCTTGAGCCGGACCCAAGCAATCCAAGCCCAGCCTGCAACGTCTAGCAACTCTTGCATGATCTCGTCTGCGGTCTCCGGCAACGCACGCTCGAATGAGGCGTCACCGTAGGTTTGCGCGCCGACGTATAGGCGCGGGCGAAGGGCAGCGATGAAGGCGTCGAACTCAGGCAGCTCGCTCGGCATTGGGTTTTCCTTTCAGGAGGTCATACGCGGCCCGCTCAAACTCTGCGCGGCTGGGCAGGGTCTTCCACTCACGTTCACACTTCCAGCTCGTGCCCATTTTCAACTCAACGGGCACGGCCAGCTCCACACCTTCATACACACGCGGGGTCTCCATGCTCTTGATCACGAACCGCGCGACATCATACACTTCGTCGGGCGGGCAAGACAACAGTAAACTGTCGTGGACCTGGCAGTTGATGCGCGTTTTGAGACGGTGTTTGATTATGTACTTATACGCGGGTACCAGGCCGAGCTGGTTCAGGTTATCCGCGTTCTCACTCGCTGCACGGAAGGCGTAGCCACGCCGGTAGGTGGCGTCGTCCAGTCGCTCCCCTTCAAACGACAACTCCCGGCCCCAGCTGTTAGTCAGCTTCCGGTCGCGCATGATACGCTTGCGCGTCTCGCGTTGGTACGCGCGCTTGGGCGCAGTGATAGCGGCGTCGAGCAGCTTGGTACACAGTGCGAGCGGGAGCAGGATGCCGTCCTTGAGCATCATCTCTTGCACGCGCACGGGCGAGGCACCGTAGTTCCCGCCGTGGTTGAAGGGTTTGAATATCTGCCTGCGCGTGTTGCCGGGCGTGACTTCGACCTTTACGTCCACGTTGTCAGGGTGGACGTTGAGGAGCTGGGCAAACGCTCGTTTGGCTGCGACGGCGTGGGTGTCAAAGATATCGGGGCGCAAGCGTGCTTCACGGATTAGTTCGGGGTCTTGGGTGAGCACCTTGACGATGCGGTCCTCGATAGCACTGAAGTCCAACTCCAGAAAAACGCACCCCTCGTCCGGTACAAATATCTCCCGCATATCCCCGCGCGGAATGTTCTGCAAGTTCATCCCGGTACCGAATGGGTTGGACTTGGACGCGAGCCGGCCATTTTCAGTCGTGACCTTATACATACACCGCATGCGCCCATCGCGGTCCACTTTGCTCGGGTCCAGGTACGTGGCCAGCTTCGCCTTCTCACGGTGTTCGAGGATCAGTGTGAGCACACGCACGGCCAGCTCAGGCTCGCGCTTCCACAGCGCAGTCTTCTCCGTGGGGCGGCGCATGGGGTGTTCTGCCTGGTGCTGGGCCTTGAGCAGCAGCTTGCGCAGGGCGACCTCGTTGCCAGTTAGGGATTCCTCGCCGCGCTGGCGCTGGGCAGGCAAGCCGAGGTGGTTGTAGCAGTAGTCAACGATGCGTTGTGAGGAGAGGTCGGTTGAGCCGGTCAGGGCACGGACGCGAGGGGTGAAGTCCACGCACATGCGCCCGTACATACATTTGACATGGCTCTCACCGCACGGCCATGTAACCTTCGGTTTCCGCTTCGCTACTGTCCCGTCCTTCTTTAGAAACGGGGTGACTAGTTGCTCATGCTGCTCACGCTTGTGTCCACACACGCAATCGTTCGCGCCGATCAGTTCGGCTAGCTCGGCTTGGATAGCCCGGCAACGGACGGATAGAGCAGCAAGTTTCTCTGCTGCCTTGGCGCGGTCTACACGGATGCCGTGATCCATCATGGCGAGCATAGGATCGGAGAGGGCAGCGTAATGGTTAAGATACAGATCGAGCTTGCTCATCCGTCTGCGTCCTGCTTCAACTTCCAAAGTTCGTCGGTGATCTTCTCTATGCTGTTGAGCAATTCGCTACGCCATCTATGCAAACAGTCGCACGCTTCGACAAGGTCTTTATGGCCTGCATAGTACGCCTTGAAGCTCTCGTGCTCGGCGCATAGGTTCGCGTACAACTCTTTGTACTCACGCGCGTTAGCAAAGTGCCCATCACGCGCTTGTTGGCAGTCTGCGATGTATATCTGCTGCAACTCGTCGCCTTTCATATCGAGCGCACGCATGGCGACAGCGAGCCAAAGCTCACGGCCCCACTGGTCGTTGGGGATCATGCTCGCAGCCTTTCCATATACACGTCGAACAGCTGCCTCGACACGCAACAGTCCACCCCATTATAGATGCACAACCGTTCAAACGGTTCCTTGTCAGCAGTGTCAGAATCTTCATCCTTGTGCGAACGTTTCCAAAACGGCTGCCGCGTGTCGAGGCTTGCCATCGTGGCTAGATCGTGGGGCAAAGTCGAGTCGATCGTATGGTGCATGGACAGCAGATCGTGTATCTCCCCACGCACTTCGATGTCCCCGAGCACGAGTAGCCAGTAGCGATCGTAGAGGAAGTTCTGGCCGACCTTTACACACGGCGACTCACATAGGACACGGATGATCTTACGGTACTGGGGCCACGGAAGCGTGAGCGATTCGCCTGGGTCAAAGCTGAAGCCCACACACAGTATCTCACGCGTGGATGGGTTAGTCTCAATGTCGATCGCCATGACCGTACACGGGTCTAATGCTTCGTTAATGTATCGGGTCACGTCGTCGTCGTGGATAGGCGGTACAAGGTGGATGTACTTCGGTAATCGCCTCGCACGGAACTGGCTATCGCCCGCGATCCGGTGCCAGTCTGCTCGGCACAGTTTACCAAGCGAGCTGTCACGGAAGCTGGCAGCAGGGTGGTAGGTCGGGATGACCTTACACCAGCGTTCAGGGTCGGGCAGTATGGTGTTGAAGTCGTAGCGCAGTATCGACCCACGCCAGTCCCCAATCTTAGGTGACTTGTTACTCCACAACGGCTTACGCATCACCGCGCGCAGGGCGATGTTGCCCATAGGGACGAGGACGATCGGGTCTTGTAATTCACGCAAGCGCGTGTGCAGGCTGTCGGCCCATACTTCGACCTCGGCTTTGTCGGCCTTGGTTATGTTCGAGCCTGGAGCCATGTACTCGAAGACGTTCATCGTGCGGATGTCCCGCCGCCGTAGGCCGGCCCCGTCCAGCCACTTGTCGAGCAGATGACCGGACGGGCCGATGAATGGGCGCCCGACGAGGCATTCCTGGCGCCCCGGCGCTTCGCCGATAATCACGATCTTCGCATCAAGTGGCCCGTAGGAGGGCACGCGGCGGGTCATTTGTACTTAGGGCTAATGCCCATTTGGTATACAATTGACGCGTTGTTCAACCACTCTGGTTTAAAGAGCGCGCCTAAACTGACGTCACGCCCAGTTGCTGGGTCGATACCGAACCGCTGTTCAACTGGGCTTATACGAAAGGGCGCACAAGTACCTGTGCGCGGGACGCGTCGAAGTTGGCGCCGGCATCACGCGCGGCCTTTGCAATCGCGGCTTGTGTGTTGGCTGCGACGATAGCGGTCGGCGGAAGGACAAGTCGCTCGCCCTCACCCGCGTCCACCTGGGTCTTGGTCGGTGTTTCGATGATGGCTACTTCAAAAAGTGGCATGGGTATTCTCCTGTTGTGTGGGTTATTTCACGCCCCACGGCGGGCTGGGGCAAAGCAAGCAGAGCGAAGGGGAAAGCTGCTTGCTCGAACCGTGGGGCGTGAAAGGGGTTGATTACCTACCGACGCGCCCGACGAGGAGCTTCGTCCTCATCTTCATCGTCGTCAGCCGGCTTGCGCCCGCGTGCTGGTGCGGGTTCCTCGTCCTCGTCCGGCTCGTGCTTGCGCCGGCTCGAACCGGTGCTCGCCTGACCGATCAGGCCCGGCTCACGGTCACCGACCTTGAACCACTTGTCAGTCTGCTGTTCCTGGCCCTCATACGGGCTGCCCTTCTTGTTGTCCGTTCGCTTGCCGAGCTGAGCGCACACGGACTCGCCTTCGAGGTCGGGCCAGATGTCATCGGGGTGACCGTCCTTGGCGCCGACAGCGGCCAAGAAGCTGCGCAAGCGCTGAGCGCCGAAGCCCTTCCAGGTGTTCGGGTCGCCCGCATCGGGGTCATCTTCGTTGCCGACCACGAACCGGGCAAAGTACATCTGCCCGCGAACGTCCTTGGGCTCGGTGATGCGGCATGTGGCGCGGTACTGCTTGAGCCCGCTCTTGGTGTGGTCGACCTCGACGGTCTCCAGGTCCATGTTGTAGTACCCGGCATCGTAGAGGTTCGACTCGGGAATGGTTTCCTTCCAGCTGAAGCCAGCCGGGCCTTTCTTCGCCATACTCGTGTTCCTTTCGTGTGTGCAGCTACGGCCTACTCGGCAGCTGCGGTTGGTCACGCACAGTAGGGTGCGGGTGGTGGGGCCTGAGCCAAGGAGTCACAACAACCGTGCGGGATACCCGCAACTTGGTAGTTTCCGGCGTCACCGGTCAGCCTCAGTTCTTTGAACCCGGTGACGGGCCGGGTCTGGCCTGGGTGGTAGCGTGTGCAGGTGGGGCTCGAACCCACGACCTCGACGCTATCGCGCTCTACCAACTGAGCTACTGCACACATGGTTCGTGTTACTCGTCGGCGGACAGTGCGTTGGCCTCGCCACGTCCATTGAACGTGCGTGCGCGGTTACGCTTGCGCTTCGGCGCGCTGTCCACGGCTGCGCGTGCGCGCCGCTTGCGAACCTTGAGCAAGCCCGTGTCGCGTACGAGTGCGAGCACGGCTTCGCCGAGCGCGGCCTTGTCGGCCACGGTGGCGAGTGTGTCGGTGATGGATACGGTCTTCACTTGGTCACCTCCTTTCAAAATGGTGTTCGTGCAGCGATGACTATCTTGAGCGCTGCTTCGTATGGGATGAATGCACTGGAACCCAAGTCGTCGGCTTCCATACCACACGAAAGAATCAGCTCGCGCAGGATAGCCGCCGCGTCGAGCTTGGTTTCAACCAATGCTTCGCGTACTTTTTGTATTGCCGGGTGTTCGCCCATGTACGTTCGTCCTCCTGGTAGGATCGTGATCTTGTGCCCACTAGCAAGTAACTCTTCGACCCATCTGTACCGGCGCATGTGAATGACCTTCTTAGGCCGAGCTGGCCCGGTCAGTCAAGGTGCTTTATCTTGTGGTCTTGTCGGCGCGTGCCCACAACTTGTCGTAGTCAGGTAGGCAAGGATCAGGGGCCGGTATCTGCGTGTTCGCAATCCATTCCTCATCAGCCTCAGTCTGCAACCACCAGCTACGCTTGCCGTCCTTGAACAGCGTGTACGCGCGGTAGCACTCGCCGTACTGGCTGATCAGGGTGTGGCGTTTGGACAGGCGCCCTGGTGCGGAGATGGACCGGACCAGTTGCTGTCGCACAGTCTCCCCATCTGACGACACGCGCTCACCGAACTCCACGCGCTTGTCCACGCGCTTGGCCGGACCTTCCTTGCTCGCCGGCACATCCACAAACTCCTCGGTGATGTGGCAGATGACCACGACGTTGCACTCGTAGCTGGTCGCGCGCCGGACGAGCTGGCGTTCGAGCTGGTCGGTGGCACCTGCGAACCATTGCCTGCCGTCGCGGACGTTGGGGTTGATGTTGAACTGTTGTTCGAGGCGCGCGGCTAGCTCGGCGGCGGTCACACTGTCGAGCACCCACGTGCCCCACTTAGACGGGTTGAACTCCTGCTGCTCCTGCCTGAACAGATCGAACGCATCGGGCTTCTCGGGGTCAGGGTCTTGGTAGTGGTGAATCTCGGCGACGAGGGTCTTGCCGTCGTACACGCGCTGTAAGGGGACGCCGAGCTTATCCGATTCGCCGTTGACTACCTTGTCACCCATGCGCAGGAACGGGCCGGCTTTGGAGCGACCGTCAAAGTTGCAGACGTAGATGGGGGTGGGGAAGGTAGAAGCAAAGGTACTTTTGTAACTGCCAGGGAATCCGTAGACTACTGCGTGTATCTCGGGGCGTTTCATTCGTCCTCCACAAATGCTTTGTCAAATGCGTCGAGTGCTTGTGATGTGGTGCCACCCTTGAACCAGCGCTCGAGCCCGGCGTGCACGGCGGTGCCGGCGTTGAGCGGCCCACTTTGCTCGGCACTGGACCAGCCGAGCCCGTACCGCATGAGCGCCTGTGTGCTGCACGACGCGACTGCCTTGAGCGTGCTGTTGTCCACGTAAAGCACGCGCGGGTCCGGCTTCTTGACCACGTTCGGCACGCGCTCCCACGGTGCCCACACACGCTGTATGAACATCTTCTCCACCTGCTTCGGCTGCCGGTCTCCAATACACCACTCGCGGAACTCACAGTAGGCACAGCCGCCGTTGAACGTGCCCTCCATGCGGACCTTGTGAATGGACTTGTGCGTGTGCGTGAGCAGGCGGCGGTACTTGAGCGCGAGCACAATCGCGCCCTCACGCCATTCCTCGATCTGCCGATCAGTGCGTTCGATCGGGCCGATGACCTGGAACTTCACGTGCTCGGGTCCGCACTCGGCGTACTCGACGCCGTGGGCAGGGCACTTGCGGTTGGACGAGGGGATGACGCCTAGCTCGATCGCGTTGATAAACGCGACGTGGCAGGGCTTGCGCATGAGTTGGGACGCTTGCCACATGTAACCAGACAGCTGGCTGTCCATTTCGTACTGGTGGACGAAGCGCGCGTTGAGCTGGCCGGTAGTCTTGTGGTCGACGGGGCATAGGTCGTTGGTGGAGCGGGAGGTGCCGAGGATGTCGAGGACGCCGACGTGGACGACCTTGTTCTGGTACGCGTCACATTGGCAAAAAGTACACGAGCCTTCATTATGTTCGCCAAACACATCGTCTCTGTGCGACTTATGCGTGTGGCCACATAAACACTCGTTCTTCGGCGCGTCATAAAGGTCTGCCGCTACCCCCACCTCCACCATCTTCGGGTCCGTGAACCAGGGGTAGCTGGTCTCGGGGTTGTGTTTGTCGATGTAGGTTTCGAGGATCAGGCGCACATTATCATGTGCGAGCCTGTCGGGTGTCGTTCCGTTCATGGGTGTCCTTCTTGTTCAACAGAACCTCCGACGCCGTCATGGTAGCTGTGACACGGAGCCAGGTGGTGAGGGGTAAGCCTACGCATTTGGCGGCGGCGCGCAGGTGGGTGAGCTGCTTGTGGGTCACGCGCATTTGGATGACGCGGTCGAGGCGTAGGCGGGTCATGGAGACGTGTATGTACACCGTCGTGACAGGGGTGTCAAGCGGCGTTCACAGATTTTCGGCGTCTTCGACGAAGCCAAGAATAGAACGGCTTCTCGTTTTTGCTACGTACTCCACATTCGCCTCGCTCTGCGTATCGCGCGTGAGCAAGTCAGGTCGGATGATAAACACGCGATCAGCCTCCAGCCCCTTTGCTCGGTGCACTGTACTCAAGGTGACTCCGTTCGCCCCGTCCGCAAACAGCGTTTGAATCTGGGCGAGCAGGTCGGGCACGGAGGCCGCGCGTACACCGGCTGCCGCAGCGAGTGCCCCATCGACACGGTCCTGTAATGCGGCGTACTTGCCCTTGGGCGCCTGGGTCGCACGTAGCCGTTCTTCCTGGTCGTGTTGCCAGGTGGTCAGGTCATCGTCGAGTGCGGCGATGTTGCCCTTGCTCGCGGCGCGGATAGTCGTGACCAGGTCGCGTCCAATGTCGCGGCCCTTCACATGGGCAGGGATGCCGGCGCGGATCAGGGACAGGCAGGTGGCGATGAGTGGGGCGGTGTTGCGGCAGAGGATCATGGTCGAGTCGAACAGCTGGTCCTTGAGTAACGCGGACATGGCGCGCGAGGTGCCGCCGTATACTGACCCTTCCGGTGCATCCTCCCTCGCCTCAATCTCTGGCACCAGCTCCTGCGCGAGCTTGATGTGGCTAGTCGGGCACCTGTAACAGATGGACAGGGGCAGCACCTGCGCGTCGACTGCGATGCGGGCTTCGTTAAAGGAGTCAAGGCCGGCGTAGGCGAACTGCATGATCGACTGGGCTGGGTCGCCGACGAACATCCCACCTGCACCCTTCGCCCGCGCCTTGAGCACAAGCGCGAGCTGGCATGGGTTCAAGTCCTGTACCTCGTCCACGAACACGAGCGGGTACTTGGTGACTTGTAAGTCCCAGCGGCAGGGCAGGTGGATCATGTCAGTGAAATCGATCTGTCCATCATCTTCGGCCAGCTTCGCGTTGCGCTTGAGCAGGGTGGGCAGCGCTTCAACCAGGGCCGGCGTGCAGGTCAGGTCGTACGCGCTGGCTGCTTCAATGAACATGTCCTGTGCGTGCGGGCTGACCAGGCTCAGGCGCGCGAACTCGTACAGTTCACGGAGCGCGGGTACGCAGTCGTAGGCTGAGTCGAAGCCGGCGTTGGCCCAGGTGGAGGGGTAGTCGTTCAGGTACGCTCGGATCAGCTTGTACCCTTTCTCGTCGTCGAGCTTGAGCTTGGTTGAACAGGCTTCGGCCAGGGCGCCGTAGCCCATGCTGTGGATGGTACTGACGCGGACGTCGCGGTCGGTGAATTGGCCCTTGAGGTGGTCGGCGATGTGCTTGTTGAAGGCGGTGATGAGGCGGGGGCCGGAGGCAGCACGGACAACTTCTTTGATGACGTGGCTCTTGCCCGCTCCTGCTACTGCCTTGACCGCGATCGGCTTGTCGCCACGCGCTGCGGCTTCGTAGATGTCGAGCTGATATTTGGATGGGGTCATGTTTTGGGTGTTCCTCCGTTTGGTCCACAGGTGCCGTTGATGTACCCTAGCCAACGCGCGCGGTTGAAGCGCGGGTTCTGGGCGGCGCAGAAGTCGGCGAGCGCGTTTACGTAGCAATCAAACTGATACGCGTTTCCAACACTGTCGCCACTAAACGGCGATGGTTGTAGTGTGCGTAGTGTGTCGGCCAAGGCAATGAAGTCTTTCTTGCTCATGCTCATTTCAGCTTCTCCAGTGCGGCGATGGCGCGGTCGAGCGCGGCAATATTTCCTTGCTCGTATCCTTCACCGTCGCCTTCATCACATTCGTTACGTTGGTTCTTTATCACGGCAATGCACCGCTCCCGCTCCTCCCTTCGCAACGCCTCGTCGTGTTGGGTGGCGGCGGCTTGGGCGTCGTGCTTCTTGACGCTGGCAAGTTGGGCTTCCAACTCGTCGATCCGTGCGCACAGGGCCTTGTCACGGGCTAGGTGCATTTCGAGCGCGTTCATTCCCGTCACCTCAGTACGATTGTGCCAACTTTGCACACTCCTCGAACGCCTCAGCCCGTACACGAGCGTCGTGGGCGGTGGCGACAGCGGCGGTGTCCTTGAGTACCTTACACATAGCGCAGTCTTCATCCACGCCTGCCTTGTCGTGGAACTGGTGACGTCTGATCCAGCCCCGCAACGCCACCACCATCCCGCTCAGCCGCTCGTTTTCGGCCTTGAGAGCTTCGGCTTGAATGGCGCACTTGAGATGAATCCTTGCAGGTTTATAGTGATGTTGCTCCGCGAATCGTCGCTCCATTTCTTCGTCTAGTTTCGTTGGTGTAATTTGAAATGGCCGCTCGCCGTATAGCATCTCCAACTCACCCCGAGCCTCTGCGAGTTGGGCGAGGGTGGTGTCGCGTTCGGCAATGATGGCTACCAACTCCGGTGACATGTCAGGATTGTCGATACCCGCATTGCCGTAAGCGAAACTTCGCCTTTGCAACTCCCCCTCTGCCTTCTCGGCGCGGGTTCGGAGGGAGTCTATTTCATCCGCGCATTTTCGTGCTTCACGCCAAGCCGTGTCTCGCTCCTCGCGCAGCGCAACAAGTTGCGTTCGCAGCGATGCAACCGCTTCGTGGCGCAACCTGTCTTGCGATACAGGACACGACTCGTTGAAGTCGCTGTGCATCCGACTACCACAGTCCCGCTGCGTACAGGTACATTCGCTCATGGCTCGATCCTCCTCCAGCCGATGACGGTGCCTTGCCTAAACGCTATTGCGTCCATTACCGTATGGTCGGTGTAGTAGTAGCTCGGTTCGTCACCTTCGACCCAGTTAACTTTCCATAGCAACGGCCCTTCCGGCACCGTCGCCGGATCATTCCACGTCGTCAACGTGGTGAGTTGGTCGCGGAGTTGGTCGCGTTCGTCGAGCAACTGGTTCCGCGTCTTGTCGAAGTCGGCGCGCATTTCGCTGATGCAGTTCCTGTGTTTATCCGCGTCCTCCACCAGCATTTCACACCGCCGCTGCAACGCCTCGTGCTCGTCCTTCAACATGCGCTCATCCCGCAGCCGCAGGTTGTCGTGATGCAGGACCGTACCGATAGCGCATAGGTGGCCGTGGCGGCAGTCTACTTGGCGTTGGAGGACGTCGCGTTCGGCTTCCAACTCCCGAACACGAGCAACGAGAGCATCCTGAATGCCGGGTCGTTGCAACAGCGCATCCCTCTCCTCCCTCATCGCCGCGAGGGCGGTGCGGAGGGTACGTAGCCCGGGCAAGAGCGCTTCTAGATAGTGTCCCGCAAGGACATTGCTCGCATCGAATGGACCGCCGTTGAGTTTGGCGATGCCTCGATTAGCTGCCCATTCGGTAAGGTCCGCCTCGCTCGGCGGTTCGGGTTTGTCACTTGCAGCCATGTTGGCGGACCTCCTCGGAGACTTGGGTCAGTTGATTGTGCAGACCGAAAATGCCGAGCATGATGAAAATTAGTAACGCGATAATTGTAATCATCTCGGGTCGCGGTTCGGGTTTGTTGGGGGTCATGGCTTCTCCCGCAACGAACGGCGCAAGGCACGCCTGTAGGACTTCAACTGCTTGACCAACGTGTAGCCTATCATGGCATCGGCGCGAGTAGCTTCTCGAAGAATCGACTCCCACTTTTTAATGAGCCTCGGCGTTTCGTTTCGGTGGGGGGGGGGCATGGCTCACCAATGCCCCAGCTGCGCCCGGTACGCGCGCCAGAACGATTCGCGGTCGGGCTTGTGGGGGAAGTGCTCGCGTAGGAGCTTGGCCAAACTGAACCGCCGTGCCTTGTTCCGGCTGTCATGGTCGAGCACGTAACGAGTGACGGTGGCGGCGTACGTGGACGGTTCTTCGCTGTACTGGTGCTCACTGACATGGCACTCGGTCGTCTGGCCGACGTAGCGCCAGTACACCTTGTACTGCCTACCGTTCGCGGACACGATCATTTGTCCCTCCTGTGTTGGTCTTGTTGACCCTGCCGTTCGAGCAGGACAGCGAGCAGGAACGCGACGATGGGTGGGCCGGCGATGAGGAGGAGCAGGGTGTAGTCGTCGTTGTTCATGGCCGTGTAACGCGCACGCGCATGGTACGGGTGGCTGCGCGGCGGAAATTGGATAGGATGTTCTGGGCCGTTTCTGATTCGCCGTTGCGGTAGTCCGCGCGCTTCACATTGACCTTGTGCAAGCGGTAGGTGATTTGGTGGGCAGATAGGCGCGTCTCGCGTTCGATGAAGCGTGTGCTGAAACCAAGCTCGGCGAGGACGAGCGCGTCGAGGTCGGCGATGTTGTGTAGGAAGTCTACACGTCGGGGGTTCGTTCGTGGGTTGGGCATGGGTTAGGTTCCTTGTCTGCGCATGAGAGTGCTGGTTACTTTGCGGAGCACGGAGAGGTTGAGGCCGCAGGAGGGGCAGAAGGAGAGCATGTCGTGGGCAGGCGTAGCGGGTGTTGGTGTTGCTGCTACTGCCGTACGTGGCTTGTACTTGCTCGCGCTGTACGACTTACCCTTGACCCCGTGCATGGCCAACCGGTGTCGGCCACATGATTGCGGGCGGTTGAACTGCTTCCCGCACTCGGGGCACTTCGTTGGTGCTCCCATGATGGGTGTCCTTTCGTCATTCACGCGCGTGCACGCGCGTTACGGTTTGGTATCAGCGCTGTGTTCTCGCGCATGGGCGCGCAGCTCGGCGCCCACATCTACGTACGCGCCGCATGTCTCACACTTGACCGTGTCATCCCCGAGGTCGGTCTGTGTGAACGGCGTGCCGTAGGCTACGTGTACGTTGTCAGGCGGCAGCCTGCTTGCGCGGGCGTTTGACATGGGCGGGTTCCTTTCGGGGGTCAGGGTCGGGGTCAGCCGAGGCTGGTTGATGTATGCGAGCGGGTAGGGGCAGCTCGGCAGCTGACAGCTCGTCAGCGCAGGCCGGGCAGTAGTGGCCCATACGCCGGCTGTTCAGGAGCTTGGTACGTTTGAGGTTCTCGTAGCGCACGCTACGCACGATGACTACGGTCGGTTGGACCGGGGCGGTGCAGTTGTCGCAGATGAATCCTTGCATGTAGGTTCCTTTCTTGTAGGTGTGGGGCGTATCATAGGGGATGTGTAGGTGTCAATAATCATCGTCGTCGAGCGGTACCTCGGTGTCACGCCCCCACTGGTAAATGATCTTGAAGCCGTTCCAGAAGAACCACCATGAGCGTGCGTATCGGTTCAAGCGCGGCCACCAATAAGCTGCTGTGATTCCCGGCAAGATGGTCAGGCTACGCTTTGACCCTTCGACGTGGAAGTAAAAAGTCCGCAGCATCCCGCCAGGTGTTTTCATATGATGTGCGCTCCTTTGTGCCCATACAACCGCTGACAAGGGTTACGTAGGATCGTGGCACACACGGTCACGCGTCGCGCGGTGTATTCGTAGACGTCGTCAAAACTGTGCATGTGTACTTCCCAAATTCCAAGTGACTCGATGTCACCGATGTACTTCGCTTCGTCCCACAGGCATCGTTCGGCTGCTGCGTATGTCTTATGCTTGTGCCCACAACCTTCACCAGATGTCACACTGCCGTACGCTTGGAAGAACCAATGTGCCGTCATGCCTTCCTCCTCTGGGCTCCCCACACCGGGCGCCGTCCAAGGGCCGCGCACGCTTTCACATACGCCGCGCCGAGGTCGGTCCACTCAGGGTCGGCGGTTGGGCAGATAGACAGACCATCATCGAACACACCGCCCGTGCTGTCGATGCAGTCGGCGAAGTCACGGAGGGCGGAGAGGGCGTGGTTGAGGGTGCCGATATACTCGGCTGATATACTCATCGTTGTTCCTTTCTTCCCTATTTTGCCCGGCTTTTTCCCAAGTCGAGCGTGAGTTGTAAGCCATTGTTATTGCAAGAGAATCTCGAACTCTTTCAGATCGTTCCCGCCACCCAAAAACAGGTATAAGTATTTGAACGCGCAAGGGAATCTCGAACTTCTTCCCGCAACTTTTTCCCGGCCCCACCCGGGGGCGTCCATGTGACCCGTCCTATATATATAAATAGATACCATTTTTGCAGGTGTCAGGGAACGCGGGAACGGGAACAAGTTTGAGATTCACGCGTGTGTTCAAGGGCTTACCCCCTTTAGACCACGGGAAAAGTGGGGGAACAGGTTGATTTACCCCCTGATTTCACTGGTCGTTTTGCATGTTTTTTAAAGGGGAAGAAGTTCGATGTCAAGGCAAACGCCCTAATGACCACTCTCCCCCTCCTCACCGATGATCATGTGTGTGTTGTACGGGTCTTCAGGAGTGGGGCAGGGGATTTCAATCTCCCACTTGGACACGCGAGTGTCTTCGTGGAAGTCTGTGAGCCAGTGGATCAGTTCGCCGACGGTCATAGTCAGTGTCCTCGTTCTAAGGGTCAACCAACCAATCCCACACGATCGCGGCCAGGCCCACGCCTGCGAGCAGGCAACAGGCGAGGGCGAAGGCGTGGGTGAGGGTGGTTGGGATGGTGGTGGGGTCGAATGTGAGCATGACCAGCTAGCCCACGCTCACGTCTTCGCAGATGAGCCGGCCCAGTTCCTGCGCGTCGTACCACGTCTCGCCGTCGTCGATGGTGACGACTTGGATGCGCTTGTGACAGAACCAGCAGTCGTACGGGGCGGCTTTCCAGCTGTCCCAGTGGATGTGGCATTCCTCGCAGCCCCACGCTTCGCCTTTGGGCAGCTGGTCAAAGCGCGGGTCGGTCTCATAAGCTGAGTAAGGGTCGTAGTCGTCGGTGGGGTCGGTCGAGCGGTACACGCCATCGTCACCCCTTACCACCAACGCTTTGCCCGAGTCATCACGGCGCGCACTATTGCCCCCGCGAAACCCGATGCTTTGTTGTTCGCCTTTGCTTTCGCTCTTGCCGGCGCCGTTTCCGTTTCCGTTGGCGCCGTTGGCTTTTGGGGCTTGTGCTCCGGCAGGCGTCCAGTGGGTGCCGTAGTTCCCCGCGTAGCCCCCGTAGACCACGCTCGTCTGCTTGGGTACTGGCCTGCGTGCCCGCTCCTTGACCAGCGCGACCAGCTCAGCTGCCTCGGGTCGCAGCTGGACCAGTGTCTCGACCTCCTTGAACCCAATCCCCCCACACGGCAGGTCGATCTTCTCGAACGTGAGCACTTCGCCTTTGTGGTTCGTGACCATGCTAAACCGATAGTTCGGCATGAGCGTGGCCTTGTCGTCGCCCGACATGAACGCGCCCATGTTATGGTGCGAGTGGATCATGCCGTCCCAGTGGCCGTCTTGCTTGAGCACTTTACACGCAGCCTGTTCGACCTCCTGTTCAGGTACTTCCAGCTCCGTGACCAGGTTGTCCTTGTCCACGCGAAAGAGGGCCAGGACTTCCAGGTCCATGTTCACGCGCGTGATCGTGCGCCAGGCGTCCCACAGATCGGGGGGCCAGGTGAGCTTAGGCTTGGCTTGCGCGTCCAGGTGGTCGCACTTGTGGCACACCTTGACGTCGTCAAATTTGAAGTGGGGCATAGGCGTGGGGCTCCTTTCGTTTGCTGCGTGGGGTTACTCGTCTTCGGCTGCGGCTACGGTTGCCAGCTGGCAGTACGGGCAGTCGTCGTCCGTGCGCGAGCGCGCGACGTGGGAGCGGTCGTGGTAGCCGCGCAGGGTATCGTACGCGTTGCCTGGGTTGTTGCTGACTTGCTCTGAGAAGCTGGGATAACATTCGTCGTGGTTGCAGTTGTCGCTGTCGTGCCAGCCGTGATTGCTCGCTATCTCTTCCCAGTCCTCCGCCTCGGCGCTCACGATCTGCCTCGGCACGCTCGCCACGATCGCCTCTCGCACACTCTCGGGCACATGCGTGGCATCCAAGCACCCGATCTTCTTCACCTCACCCATTACCGTGACCGTATTCTTGAGTACCGAGTACACGGCCAAGCAGCCTGCCAACATGGCCTGGTACACTTCCGGCTGCCCGTGATACCCCGCGTCCGCCTTTTCCTCCTCCACATCGAAGGTCATTGGCAAGGCGCGGCAGACGTTGATGTTGTCGCCGTCGTAGCCGGCGCGCTGGTAGACTTTGCTGCGGTTTCGGTCGCACCAGAGCTTGACCAGCCGTTGGTTCTCCACATCGTCGGAGCAACAGATGACGATGTCGTAGTCGAAGAGGATCATGTCGATGTTGCTGGCGTCGACCTTGATCTGGCGCCGTTCGACGTTCGCCACGGTACCCTGGATCAACCTCCTGATCAGATCCACTTTCGGATGCCCGACCCAGTCGGGTGACACGGTCGGCATGCGCGCGAGATTTTTCTGTTCGAGTACGTCTGGGTCAAAGAGGCCAATCTTGCTGATCAACCCCTCCTGTCCGCGCGCTGCCTTGGCCAGCGTTTCCGCTGCCCAGCTCCCTACGCCACCTACACCGCAGATGGCGACTTTCAGGTTTCGGTTATCGCTCATGTGTTCTCACCTCCTTTCTCGTTGTGACGTGTCGTTACACTGACAAACGCTTGATCGGCACGAGCACACCTTGCTTCTGCCCTTTCAACGCCTTGGTCAAGGCGCCTGCCCAATGGGGCCAGACGCCCCCGAGAGCGGCTGCCCCGCTGAGCGGGATGTAACTGTTGGTCAAGTTGACCCAGCTCAGCAGCTCGACCAGCTTCGGCAGCTCGGCTTGTGGGTCCGTCTGCTCGCCGATCTTGAACTGCTCGCCGATGCAGATGTTGGTGCCGGAGTAGTGGAAGCGTGGGTAGAGGTGGCCCCAGTTGTCGGGCGTGATGCCGGGCAGCGGGTACAGGTTGACGTACGGCTTACCCCACAAGATGCCCATGACGATTGGCGGGGGCACGTAGGCTGGGTTGACCGTGAACGCCACGGTCGGCCCCGCTGCGCGTTCCGGTTCGACCCACTGCTCCAGCTTGTTGAGTGTGAGTTGGGCAATGAGCAGGTGTTTGAAATAACGGTCGGCCCGGTCGAAGATGACCGGCACGGTGGGAATGGACGCGATGGGTACCATGCCCTGGCGCGCGGCGGTCAGGCGTTCGGCGCAGATGATGTGCGTGTTACGGCCCTGTTCGAGCGCCTGATTGAGCCTGACCAGCTCGGGGTACATGACTTCTTGCATGTCCAATACGATCACCTCCTCTCGTGGGCGTGGTGCCCAAAAACTGTGCATGTGTTCACACTCGCCGGCCAACGTTGTGGCCGTGCGTGGGTCAAAACATGCCCCTGTCGCATCGCTGGAGGCTCGTGGGTAGCCGCAGAGCACTGGAACGTACTCCCGGCTACCCCCTTCGCTTTCAATCCCGCGCTCGCCAGCCCCGTGCGCTAGGCGTCCCTTCGTGGGGACCGCACGCGAAGCTTACAGGCTCGCGCCCGGCTTCGCGTACGTCCGCACCTCGACCACCTTCCCTTCGCACAAGGAGTCGCTGATCTCGCTCAAGTCATTCAGCTCGTCCCCGTTCACGAAAGCGGAAAAGGTCGTGATGCCACGCCGCCGCGTCTCTGTACGCAGCAGATCGATAACGTTGGCCCCCTCGGGCACGTTGACCACTTCGCCGTTGATGCGAAGCACGCCAGCGCTGTGGGAAGACAAGTCGTTCATGTTGAACGGTGCCATAGTTTTCACCTCCTTTCCATGTTGGATTAGGTCGTACCGTGGAGCGGTACGAGTAAAGGCACACGCACGTGCGTGCGCCCTTACCTGTACCCCTTCGCGTTCAGTGTACCGTGACGTCTTCCGGCGTTGCTTGTGCAGTCTGCTCGGCGATTCGCAGCGCCAAGACTAGTGCGCCCAGGCTGTCAAACTGAACGTACAGGCCAGCCGGCTCGTTGGGCTGCACCAACACTGTCAGCTCGTCACCAGCCATGTTGCAGCGCGTGCAAAGCAACATGTGCCGACCATCGCGGACAGCCTCATACGCGGCCGGCCCTTGCCCGTTGCAGCACGTACTGCCCTTGCACTCGCATTTACCGTGTGGGTATTCGTCCAACTGTCTCACCTCCTTCCATACGCCCCGCCCCGGTCGGGGTCAGTCGTCCGTGAAGCAAACCGCGCCCATGACCAGGGCTTCTTCCAGCCCATACACTCGCCGCTTCCCGCAAGACTCACACTCATAGCTGTGCGCGTCCGGTTCGCAGCCGTCTTGGTACTCGCCACAAGCTAGGCAAACACCCATGTTGCCGTTCGCCAGCTCAACAAACTCGGCTTCGCTGATTTCGATCAACCGCTCCACCCCCTTTCACCAGTAAGTACGCGACCGAGCACACATAGGTGCACTCGACCGTCTACCTGCTAAGCTGTGATCCAATGCGTCTTATCCTTCACCTGTATGCTCTCGTTCCCGTCGTACTCGCACACAACGAACTCGGTACCGATGGGCAACCAAGCGACTGCCAAGTCATCGGCACCGCCCATGTACATGTTTTCGCCCGGCAACAGATCAGCAACGATGCTAGGGACTTCGTCCAGCTTGTCGTCAAGTACCGCTTGCACGATACGCGGGTGGAACAAAAGCACGTCGGTTACGTGCGGGTCTTCCGTGTAGTGCCCCGTGGTCCAACCAGACCCAAAACTTGGGCTGTATAGTACAGCGACCTTACCGTCTCGAATCATCTTTTCCAGCTAGCTCACCCCCTCTCGTGCGTGCGTCCAGGCGCGTGCGCGTGGTATACCGCTTTCGCTATCTGTTCGCCCGCTTGTTAATGACCACCACCCCACTCGCCGTGACCCGGCTCGGCTGATTCACAACCGCTTGCATCAGCGCGTGGCCCAGATTCGTATGTGCGCTCCCCACCGCCTGTCCCTTGTGCATGTACAGGCGCCCGTTGTAATCGGCTGCTTCCAGCCGGCGGAACATGCGCTGCACGTTGCGCTCCAGGCGTGTGGGCGCCTTCGCGTTTTTGCCCAATGCGTTCACCCCCTCTCGTTCAAGTATTCGTGAACGATTGCCACAGCATCCGAGCCGCATTCACGGCACGTCGGAATGATGTACCTGTTCTCGTTTACCGTGTCTGTACGCTTTGTACCGCACGCGCAGCACGTGACGTGGTAACTGATCTTTCGCATTGCTTGTGCTCCATGTAACGCGCGTTCGTGTGTTCGTCGGGGCATCGTCGCGGTGCAAATTGACGCTCTACGCTATCAGGGACGGGTAGCTAACCTGTATGCTCGTAGGTCTGGCTTGCACCACCATATTCCGGCCCACCGTATCGCCTGCCGGCGAATTGCTACGGCGTTCAACGGCACCCTGACCAGCACACGAACCTTCCCTTAGCACTCTCGCATTTCTGCGAGATATGTTCGGTTTTAATATAGGGTTTACCCTACATGCTACCGCCGTATGTGGCAGAAATGCAAGGAAATGCGTCAAAAGTTTGACGTATATAGGGAAAACCCTACATCGCTGTAGGGTAATCCCTTGTCACACCTTGGTATCCCGTTCAAACACCTTACGCAGCTCACTCGCTGCTGCGCTGTGGGGCGTGCCGCCGTTTGATATGCCAGCGTTCGCCTTGTGTGTGGCGTGGATCGATACCGGCGCGACACTGAACGAACGCCGTGTGCCTGATGCCGGTAACATGCGCTCATCTGGCACACTATGATCCGCCATGCGCGAAGCGAGGTACTGTGCCTTGCGCATAGCCGACCGAATGCGTCGTCGATTCCACTTGCCCGTCCCGTCCGCCGCACCCGCCGCTTCGATCTCGCGCTGAAGCATGTATCGCTGGTCGCTCACATCGGCGGGCAGATCTTGAAGTTCTTCAATCACCACTACGCCACCGTCCCGATACCCATAGCTTGCCTTGCTGTGCGGCCCGGCTACCAGCGGCATCGTCTCGAAGTGACGAACCGTACGGCGCTTCCGCGTGGTTATCGGCGCTGCCACAAAGGCTTGTTCTTGCCTTGCGACCTCGCTGAGGTCGGCATTCAAGCTGCCAACCGCAACACTGGCTTGCTGTGTGCCGATAGTAGTATCGTCGGCCATATCGTTCACCTCCTTCCCTGCACTGATTCGCCGACGCGTGCTCGCGTTGATCGGCTTGCAACTGCTCAGGAAAGCAATGCACGCACCGTGCCAAGCGCCTGATCCAGGTGCCACGCCCCGTTTGCCCGATCCCCAGGTCCGCCTGCCGTGTACCTTGCACGGTTTACACGACAGAGTTACAATGCCATACTGTACCCCTTCCCTATCGACCATGTCAAATTTCCGACATGAACTAGACTCATCCTGATCCATGTCAACTTTGTAACGATTCGCCATTTATTTGACATGGTCCTCGCCTCGCATTGATCGACCCGCATTGTCCCCCCGCCCTGACCACCCTCGCTGTTACCGTCGGGGATACCTTGGCCCAGGGGGACATTGACACCTACACCCACGTCGTAGGGGGTGGTTCAACCTCAATGTCAGCCAGACCCACAAACCATGTTCTACCTTGCGGAATAGTGGATGTTCGTGGTATGCCTGCACGCGTGCGGCGCGTGGGCCTGGGCATAGGCGGGTTGGTGGCGGTCCTGGTCCTGGGCCGGGTGGCGGCGTGGGGGGCGTGTGCGAGCCCGGTGGTGGGCATGGACAGTGTGAGCGCGGCGCCGGGCGGCACGGCAACCGTGACCACGAGCCTGTCCAACTCGAACGGTTGCGTGGTCGCTGTGGCCGATTACTTCACCTACGATGCGACCGCCCTAACCTTCACCGGCTGCACGATCGCCTCCGGCCCGTCCAACGCAGGCAAGACCCTGACCATCTCCTCGTCCTGTGACTCAACCACCGGCACCGCCGCGTGCTGCTACCCAACCAGTGGCTCGTGCATGTTCGGCGCCGCGTGCAACGCGACTGACTACTGTATCAACTGCAACTGTACATCCGACTCCGACTGCCCGAGCGGCCAAACCTGCACGAACAAAACTGTCGCCGCGTTCGGCTTCAGCTCCAGCACGATCCCAGACGGTGCACTGTGGACCTGTACCTGGACCGTGAGCGCCAGCGCGAGCGGCCCGTACGCGGTCACGATCAGCACCCAGGGCCGCCCGGCTACCGACTTCGGCGCAACTGATGTGGACGGCAACGCGTTGTCCACTTCCTACATCAACGGGCTCATCAACGTCCAACCTGTCACACCCACTTTCTCACCCACACGTGTGAACACGTTCACTCCATCTATCACCCGCACACCTTCAGTAACCAACACCCCGTCGCCCACACCTTCCGTAACCAATACACCAATGACCCCTGTGCCCAGCGCGACGCCCACGCGTACGGGTACACCGACACAAACTGCGACCCGAACGCCGACCAACACCCCCACGCTGACGGTGACCCGCACCCACACGCCAACGATCACCCGCACACCCACTCGCACCTTCACGCCTGTCTCAACCAACACAACCGCGCCCACGCCAACTGTGCCCGCGCCTACCCGCACCCCGGTCACTTGCTGCGGCGACTGTGACGGCGACGGTGCAGTGACAATCGGCAACGTGCAAACTTGCGAGTCCATCTTCCTCGGCTCGGTCGCGTACACAGCCTGTACGGCGTGTGACTGCACAGGTGCTGGCTCCGTAAGCGTGGCCGACGTACAGACCGCGCTCAACAACTTCTCATTCGGCTGCGGCGGGCTGCCTGCCACTTTCACGCCCACGCCCACCGTGACACGTACGCCCACTCCATGCGCAGCCGTCACGCTCGCCGTAGGCGCCGGCTCCGGCCCACTCGGCGGCACTGCCTCGGTCGCCGTGACCCTGATTGCCACCAACCCCTGCGTGACCGCCATCGCCGAAGCATTCAACTTTAACTCGTCCGCGTTCTCCCTAGACCCCACGCTCGACTGCACGGTCAACCAAGCCTCAACCGTATCCTCGCTTGTGCGCACCTGCGTAATTCAAACCGGTACCGTCTGCACAAGCGACGGCGACTGCGTTTCACCCGACGTGTGTGGCCGACTCGCTGCCGTGCTCGCCCGTCCTACCGCCTACGCCAACGGCGCAGTCTTTACCTGTACCTTCTCCATCAACCCACTCGCCGGCCTTGGTGTCTACTCCCTGCCCAGCACCACGCATCAGGCGAGCGACAGCGCCGGGCGCAGCTTGCCGGTCACCTCGACGAACGGGTCCATCAGTGTGTTGGCCGCACCGACAACGACCGGGACACCGGTAGTCGGTACACCGACATTCACGCGCACGACCACGCCCACACCATCCATCACCCCGACACCAACGGTCACGCGTACACCAACCGTAACCGCCACTGGCAACCCGGCCTTCACCTACACGCCCACGCTAGCCATCCCGCTCTGCTGCGGCGCATGCGCAGCACCCAACGTGGTCACCAGCGACGATGTGCAGCTCTGTATCGACATCGCTCTCGGCGAGTTGCCCTACGAGTCTTGCTGCGACTGCACCGGTTCCGGTAGCGTAAGCATCACCGACGACATCGCGGTCGTAGTCAACAACTTCATGCACGGCTGCCCGGTCGCCACAGTCACTCAGACGCCCAGCCCAACCGGCCCAACCGCGACGCCCACACTCACACCGCAACCATGTTACATCGACACGCCGGGGCAGTGCCCAGCAGGTAGCTCATGCGTGCTGCCCTCGTAATACTGTGCCTGTGCTGGGCTGGGGCCGTGTGGGGGCAGAGCGCCACGCCCACAGTAACCAACACGCGCACGCCCACCAACACGCGCACGCCCACAAGCACTCCCACATCTACACCCACGCCCACTACTACGCCCTGGACGCCCCGGCCCACACCGACCAACTGGACGCCCGGCCCCGAGCACGCGGTCATGTACTGGTATGCGTCGGGCATGGAAGCTGACCCGACACCGAACTACTACCACGGCGGCGGCGGTACGTCGGAGTCAGATAGCCACGTTGTCTTTCCGCAAGCCGGCAAGATGCGAAATTTATCCGTGCATACACACGCGAACATTACGGTAGGTGGGCAGGTGTTCACGGTACGTAAGAATGATGTGGACACTTCGCTTACCTGCACCATCTCAGCAACCGGCTCAAGTTGTTCCGATACCAACGGTGCTGACACACTTTCATTTGCTGCGAACGATACCATTGATCTGAAAAGTCTATCGACACAAGCCGGTTCGACTGCGCCGGCTTTTGACGCGAACGCGGAAATCACTGATGCTGGCGGCAATCCATATGATGCAGTTATCACGTGGGGTGGTGGCAGCTCTACCAGTATACCAAGTAACGGTGGTTGGGGTGGGCCAGGCGGTGATACAGGAGCTAATAGCCTGTACACAGGTAGCAACGCTATATCCGCGTCATTCATCGTAACCGACTACGGTGTTCTAAGCGGTCTCGGTGTCGCCAAAACCAGTACGGCGCAGGAAACATACACGGTACACAATGTCACCGCTGGTTTGGACGCAGACCTGCAAGTTGCCAATCTCGCTGCTGGACGGGCTGTTGACGATACCTGTACTACTAACTGTTTCGTGTTCCCCGGCGACTTTATCGTTGTTCGGTACAACACGTCTGAAGCTAACCCAGCCTTCCGCTTCGGTATTCGCAACACCACGGTCACGATCAACGGCTTGGCCCAAATGGACAACAGCCGATCCGACGCTGCGCTGACGGCTACTACTCGTTTCGGCAACTACTACGCCCCACTCATTGGTGCATCGAGCGCGCAGCATGTAGTACGTGCCGAGCGCGCGGCGACAATCAAGAACTTGTACGTGCAGTCAGTGCTACCTGCCCCGACGCCGTATACGGTCATAGTATGTGCAGGTAACACGGCCACAGCACCGACCTGCACCGGCACGCGCCCAGCCTGTACTGCAACCACAACTTGCACTGACACCAGTACAGCTATTACTATCGGCGAAGGCTGCTTCTACAACGTCAAACTGAGCAACCCTGGCGCGAGCACAGGCGGTGCAACCGTGTTTGCGTTTGAGCTAACCGATCCAGTACCTGGTGCCACAGCGGTATGCGGCACCCCGCTAGCGACCAACACGCCTACACCGACCAGTGCTACCATTACCCCAACCGTGACGCCAACTGACACACCGACCGAAACTCCCACGCGTACGCCAACGCTTACACCGACACATACGCCTACACTTACCCCGACCGAAACTCCCACCGACACCCCAACTGAAACTCCCACAATCACCCCCACCCCGCCCGGCGTCTGTGTAACCAACACCCCCACCGCCACACCCACCTGCTTCCCCGCCCGCATCACCGGGCGCGTGTACGATGTCAACGCCAGCCCTGCCGCCGCGCGCCGCTTCTCTATTGACACCGTGCGCGAACAAGTGGTAGCAGGCTGCTTCATTCACATCTCACACAAGACGGTCGAGACCGATGACGACGGCTACCTGCAAACTGACGCGACCGCGATCGTGGGCTCGACAATCTACGTATCGCTCGAAGGCGACGTGCCGGTCCAGGTAGTCATGCCCTTCGCACCTGCCGTCCCGCTCGCTGTGCTGCTCCAGCAAGTCACGCCGGAGCTGCCATGAGGGTACTCGTTTGTACGGCGGTCATGTTGCTCGCCTCTGTTGCACGGGCAATCACCGACACGCCGACCGATACACCCACTGAAACGCCCACGTATACTCGCACGCGTACGAGTACCCCCACCGTCACTCCCACACGTACTTCGACCAACACGGTTACCCAAACGCGCACACGCACGGACACACCTACCGAGACCCCCACTGTCCCATCTCGTACGCCAACTCAAACGCCCACACGCACGCCCAGCCGCAGCCCGACGCGGTCATTCACACCTACTCGGTCATTTACGCCCACCCGCACCAACACGCGCACCTTCACCAACACGGTCACGCGCACGGCGACGATCACACCTACCCCATCCCTCACACGCACGCCGACTATCACCATCACGCCCACCTTTGGCTGCCTACCCATCCAAGTGACCGGCACCGTGTACAACTCAACCGGTGGCCCAGCTGCCGACCGGCGCGTGACCTTTCAACTGCTCCAGTCCCAAGCGCCGCCCGGCAACTGCGTCGTGCGCGCGAGCGTGCACACCTACATGACCGACGCGAACGGTGTACTGCCCGACGACTGTACCGCCGTCGCCGACACCCAGACCCTGATCACCGTCGAGAACGGCAACGCCTGGGTCGCTTCGATCCCACTCACCTCCCCGGTTGACATCAACAACCTGGCACTGAACACCTCTGGCACTGCTACGCCTACCCGCACCCGCACCCCAACCCCATGACCACGAAGGAGCTATGCATGTACGTCGCCGAAGACCGTTGGATCATGCCCGAGCGCGCCGCTGCCGGCGCCCAGACCCCCGAACAGCGCCTGTGCCTTGAACTGCTAGCCGGCGCCGTGCGTGACATCCGCACCTACCCGCCCGGCTCGCCCGTCTACGCGTATGCCGAGTTGTGGCTGCGCGGTGCCGAAGCGCCCATCCCGTTCTCAGATGTGTGTACCATCCTAGGCGCGTGCCCCGAGGCGATCCGCGATAGCCTGCTCCACAAGGGTCGCCTGATGCAGCTTTCCATTTGTAAACCAACCCGCAACAGTGTAAGAAAGGTGCGGCTAAATCGCGTAGGATCGCGCCGTAAAATGGCGTACGGTTGGTGAGAGGAGTTATGAAGACGGTGTGGTTGGTAGTTGCCCTTTTGCTATCCTTGTCAGTTCGCGTAGCTGAAGCGGGCGCGGTGAACTCGTGCAACCTGTTCGCGTTCACGGGCGTTGCCGAGTTCCAACTGAACACGATGCGCTTCCTGAACACGGGAGATGTAATCCGACCCAACTTCAGTTTCGGCGCGGATGGTATAACGGGCGGCTCGAAGGGCATCGTTGACCGTGTGCGCTGGGACTTGAACTGCCTCACGCAAGGGTTGCCGTGCGTGCCGGCTGAAGCGCTAGTTGTCTACGACGGCGACTCGACAATCACGAGCACGTGCCCCGGCATCACATGGCACAGCAACGGGAGTGGGAACGAAATCACCTTCACCGCCACGCCGCCGCTGGAGCTACCCGGTTCAACACCCGCTGTGTGCAAGATGGCCTTCAACGCGCACGTCGCCAAGCTGCCGAGTGACGGGTCGCAGTCCGTGATTACGGTCGGCGGTTTTCGTGCTGGCGACGCGCACTGCGACAACGGGCTTGCAAGCCTATGGACCGACCCGCTTCCGGTGTGGGAACTATGCCCGACCTGTAAAGGCGGTGCGGTGTGCAACCAGCAAACGGGCGTGTGCGAACCGGGACCGACCCCAACCCCGTCAACTACCCACTGGCAGTGCGACGTGTGCCGGCAAGTCCCATGACCCTCATCCAAGCCCAACGTAGCTTCTGTCGGCTGGTCGCTGACCTGATCATCCACGCAAACCTGCTTGGCTACTCGGCGCGGTTCGGCGAAGCGTGGCGCCCGCCCGAGACCGTTGAACTGTATGCCAAGGACGGGCGCGGTAGCGCATCTAGTGTACACCCTGACCGCCTTGCTGTGGACCTTCTGCTCGACGACCCTGAAGGCAACTACCTGACTGCGAGCGAAGACTACGCGCCGCTTGGTGAGCTATGGGAGTCGTGGTCAACGGACGCGTACGTGTGCAAGTGGGGCGGGCGGTTCAAGCGAGCTGACGGAAACCATTTCAGCTTTGGTTGGCAGGGGCGAGCATGATCCTCGAGTCCTTGGCAAAGGTCGTTGTCATTTGGTTTTTCCTTGTCGTTATGCTCGTCTTACTGTCTGGCTGCACCTGGCGAATCGAACTCGTGAAACCCGAGACGACCGCTGACACCGACCCGCAATGGCGTGCACGCGCAAACATGCTGAATGATGTATACTCATGCCTGGACCCACAAACCCGCATGTGCATTGACCAGAAACAGAGCGCGAAGTGAAGGAGGAAAAGAAATGCCTGAGATTCCCGTAGTACCTGCAAGTAGCAGCGGCGACGTGAAGCCGGGGGTATTCAGCTCAGAATTTTGGCTGACCCTGCTCACCACCATCGCAACTATCGGCGGTCAAATCGCCGGCATCATCCCGCCCCCTTGGGGTGTGATCGTTGGCGCGATTGCAAGCGCCGCCTACACCATCTCCCGCGCGTTCGTGAAGTCCGCTGCGACGACCTCAACCAGCGTGGCGAGCGTGGCAACGACAACCAAGGTGGAAGACGCAACTTCGATAGGAGGTTGATATGGACTTGATCCAACTCGTACTCATTCTTGTAGTGATCGGCGTGCTGCTTGGTGTCCTCAACTACGTGGCACCGTCGATCATGTTGGACGGTAAGATTCTACGGATCATCAACGTGCTAGTGGTGGTCGCCGTGGTGCTCTGGCTCGTGTTCTTGTTCGTCGGACCAGTCCCAAGCATCCGTGTCGGCGGCTACCGAAACGGTTAACGGCGCGCGACGCCAGAAGGAGAGAAGGCAGATGAAGCAAGGACAAGCGAAAATGTACAAGCTGTCGCAGGTACGCGACAGCACAGCAGTCACCGCGCTCGCGGTGCCCCCGAACGACGTGAAGTGGACCGTCAAAGGCCCCAACGGGTTCGTGTGGGAGCAGATCGGTTCCGGTGATGGACTTGCCCCGGTGGCGCGTCTTTTCCTTGGTCCTGTTGCTGTGCATATCAACCCCGACTGGCTCGCAATCACGGTGCAGTATCTCGACGCGGGTACTTTCAGTGTGACCGGCGCGTGCATCAGCCTGAACGCTGGCGCTGACAAGATCGAAACCATCGACGCCGACGCCGTGAAACAAAAGCTGGTGTTGTCCTAACGCCATGCGATCCCCCTTGGCCGTGCTGGTGCTGCTCATGGCCGGCACGGCCCGCGCCGTAACACCGACCCCTGCCCTGCCCGCACCCTGGGCCGAGTGTCGTCAAGTGACCGGGGCGGCTGTTGGTGAAGGCGAGCGGTGGTTGCACTCCTACTACGGCGGGTACGATGTGAAGGGGAATCTCGTGGCGGTGTTCGAGGCTGAGAACAGGCCGCTTGGCCCGTGCACGGTGACATCAACTGAACAACTACCGAAACGAGCGCGATGAGCGACGTCACTCTCAAAGAGCACTTTGAAGTCCTTGTACGGGAGAAGTGGGCCGTTCTGGAATCTCGCCTCGACGCGATGGACCAGGCCATCGTGCTCGCCAAAGAAGCTATTGAACGTAGCGAGGCACGAAACCACAAAGAACTTGATCGGCGCTTAGATGAGTTGAACCAACTACGCCGAAGCGTGGAAACCGACCGCAACGTGTTCGTCCGTGATGACGTCAACCGTCCGTGGCATGATGCGGTAAACGCAAAGCTGACCGCGCTTGAAACACGCTCGCTTGTCTGGACATCCGCCATTGGGGCTTTGTTTGTCCTCGTAAACATCGCACTACGGTTGATGGGCAAATGACTACCACGCTCCCCGAGTTGGCTCACCAATTCAAGCAATCAATTCAGATCGTATCGACATGGACCCACAACATCATGGCAGCTAACGACCTGACGCTGCTTGCACTCCTAAAACTCACCGACGAAATGCACCGATTCTCAGAGCACTTGGAGGGTGGGGGATGTGGAAAAAAGTGAAGCCGATCAGCTTATCGCGCAGTTGTACCGCCAACTTGTCGAGCAACAACATGCGCTGCAACAGCAGTTTGACCTTGGAGAGAGGCTTGGCGGTTTTGCTGTTGCGATTGAAGAACTACGGCAAGTTCTCAAGCCGGTTGCGGAGTTGCGCGTTGAAAGCGCAGAGTTTCGGGAGGCGCTTGGCCGAATTGAGAAACATCTGCAATTCATCGACAGCCGGCTTGATGAGGTACGCGAGCAGGTCGGCGTCAATAGGCAGTGGCAGACACAGCATGACCGTGATTGCACTACGCGAAATGAACTCAAGAAAACTGACCGGCGCGGCCTGTGGGATTTGGTCAAGGTTGTTGCCACGGCGGCTGTTACAGCTTTCCTCACGTGGTTGGGTGTGAAGCATGGGTAGGTTAGTTTTGTTGTTGCTACTCCTGTTCGCGCTCCCGGCGCGTGCCCAAACCATCGGTGCGGGCGATTGCTGTTCTTCCTTGGGGCTGGTCTGTTCAGACTTTCTCGATGACCTGGGCGGCACGTGCCTCGGGTCGATTACACCAAACGCGCAGTGTGGGAGTTACGTGCTTGATGGGGTGTGTGTGAGTTTCACGCCGACGAGTACGCCGACACGGACGCCCACCAGGACGCCAACAAATACTCCAGTTCCGCCAACAGCAACGCCAACACCTGCGGACGGCTGTTGCGTACTGTGCTGCGGAATGGGGTGCAGTTACGATACGTGCGCGAGCCAACAAGCCTGGGATCAATGCACGGAAGCGAACCTTGCCCACAACTGCGATCCGCTACCGGTGAGTTTTGCTTTTGAGAGCGGTGCAACTTGTTTTGGTGGTTGCGGCGGTCAGTGGCCGACGCCTACACCAAACCCCGCGTGCGACACGGTATGGATTGATGGGGTGGCCGGTAGCTGGGGGACATCTGGAAACTGGTCGAACGGCGTCCCGGACGCCACGAAAAATTGCTGCTTCACGCCCAACTCGATTGTCGATGCCTCGGGCGAGTCGTCCATTGCCTGTAAAAACATGGATTGGCGTGGCGCTACTGGAGGTTCCGCGCTGTTCACGATGGCGCCGGTCACTGAGGTTGCTGGTGATTTGATTCTCATTGCCTCGCCCGATCTACAGGTCAATCCGGTGGGCGCGGATAGCGTTGCGTTTACGTTGAGCGGCACGGGCACCGTGACGACGGCGGGGCAGCCAGTCGGCTTCCACGTCACGGGCACTTACTCGTTGGCTGACGATTGGACTTCATTTGGCTTGCCCAAATCCGCTGAGAATCGCCTGACCTTCGACGGCGGGAGCTTCGACTTCGGCAACCACACCGTAACAATCAACAACATCTACGTGATCGACGGTGGCGATCCCGGCACGTGCGATTTCGACACGGCCAACATCACCATACGCGACAACCTACGCGCCCTGGTGAATTGGGTGCCGGGCACCGCAACTATCACCATGTCGCGCTTTGAAAACGACTTCTGCGAGCTGGACAGCGCAACGCCGCTCGACGTCTACAACATGCACATTACGCACCTGGATAGCCCGTCATTCTTCGGCTGCGAGCCGCCGCCAGACTTGCAGGTCGATGACGACGTAATCGTCGAACAACAACTGACCATTGACCCCGACACGGTGCTTTCATGCCGGGACGACAACACCATCCACACTAACTTGGTCACGATGTCGGGGACGAGTGGACATCTAGTGACAGTGGGCGCGAGCGTAAACAACTTCGGTTGCCCTGAGTCTGGTGTGCTCACTTTCGATACGGCACAACAAATCGTTGCCGACTACCTGGACCTGCACAACGCCGGTTGTACGGGGGCGGGTCCGTGCGTAGCAGGAACGCACAGTACGGATAGCAGTGGCAATACGGGGTGGTGCTTCGACTCTCAACCAAACTGTCCGACCTGGACGCCGACATCTACTGCAACGCCGACTGAAACCCCAACACCAGGAGTGCTTGGTTGCCTCATCGGCGGCGGTTCCCCCGCTTGCGATCCCATTGGCGGTCCCGACTCAAACATAACGTGCTTGGACAACGCTACGACTGGCGGCTTTTTGAATCCGCCGAACCAAGACGCTTGCGACTTCATCAACGGGCTATTTCCCGGTTGTTGCCTCGGCGTTGGAAGCACAACGAACGTGTGCGACCCCGAGACATCTCAGGGGACTTGTTCAGACGGCCCAACTACAACGCCGACTGCCAGTGGCCCAAGCCCGACACCGACGCCGACCGCAGCGACGGCTACGCCAACCCCAACAGTACCGGTGCCGACCAACACGCCCGGCCCTACCCCCTTCTGCTCCCACGCCCCGCCTGCCGGCCAGTCAATCCCCTACGTCAAGTGGACCGTCAAGTCGGTTGCGGGGGCGATATTACAAGCCGGGCCGGTCGGTTACACACTCGCCGCGTACACGCTGACCAGCAAGTCCGGTGTACTCACCCAGCTCACGGACGGCGCGGGCAACGTGATCGCGGCCACAACTACGTCCGTCGCGTTCGACGGTAACCGTTATGGCCCATGTGTGGGCGCTCTTTTCCTTGACGCGAACGGTCGCGCTAGCGTAGGGTGGTACTGATGGCAAAGGAATACAAACTCGGGCGCGAGACGCAGCGGTTGGCCGACGCGCTGTACGACCTAGCCGATGTGCACAAGCGCAAGGGTGACGAGGAAGGGGCGTTGGACTGTTACAGGGAGCTGCGCCAGATCGTTTCGTTGTACGCCAAGAATGCTGGTGACGTGAAAGGCGCGCAAGCCCAGCTGCTCCAACTCGAACACCAAGCCCGCCTGCGCGACGCGATGGTCCGGCGCGGCCAGTCTGCCATCGCGGGCACGACCATCACAGTCGAACCAATCCACGTAAAGGAGAACGGGAATGCCCAAGAACGATAAAGTCGAACGGCTCGTGCCGGACAAGGCGCGGTGGCGATGCGAGAAAGGTCACACGACCGAGACCGATGTGAAGGACAACCGTCTGCGGGCACCCGCTTGCGAGCAGTGTGCGATCGAGAACATGCCCGGCCACGTGTACTACGCGACGCAGGGCCAGCTGCTCTATCGGGCCGAGCAGGTTGACCCGGTCCCGGTGCAAGATAACCTGGACATGGTTCGCCGGCTGGTCGAAGCGCTCAGCCCGCTGCGTGCGGGCGGGGGTGTGATCAACGAGTGGTGCCATGTGTGCGAGCGGGCGCCGCACTTTGGGCCGCGCGCATGCAAGTGTCCGTGCCACGAAGCGCGCGTGTTGCTGGGGCAGGTGTCCAAGGCCGCTTGATGGCAGAGAAGAAGCGCCGCATAGCCGTCGATCTTGACGGCGTTTTGCACGATTATACCACGTGGGACGGTCTTGCGCCGACTGGTGACCCAGTGCCCGGCGCGCAGCGCTTCATCACGAACCTGCTCGAAGATGGTTACGAAGTGTTTGTGTTCTCGGCGCGTGCCGGTGAGAAGGGTGGCCCTGCCGCAATTCGACAGTGGTTGAGCGAGAACGAGTTCCCGCAGATGGATGTGACAGACAAAAAAATTCCTGCTGATGTCTATGTCGATGACAGGGGATTTAGATTTGAGGGCAGCTTCGATGACGCGCTCAAGTTCATCCACTCTGACGAGGCCGAGCCCTGGACGACGCGAGGGGAGAAATGAAAAAATCTCGCGCACCGTTCGATGAGTTGGACACGCAGCGCATAGCCGAGTGCTACAAGGTGTCCGGTTCGGTGAAAAAGATCGCCGTGTGGTACAACACGAGCGGCCAGTTGATCCGGCAGCACTTGGCCAAGGCTGGTATCGATGTGCCTGACCGGTCGTTCCTGAACGGCAAGAAACTGGTCGAACGGGGGCCGGCGCTGGACGATGTTGGGCTGGACGATCTGCGCACGAACTACGGGGCGTTTGCGTTGGCCGTGCACCCTGATTGGGGGTACACGCATTTCCAACAAGCCATCCTTGCGCCGAGGCTGGAAGGCATTGCTCTTTGTAATCCAGCTTGTCGGCGGCAGATAATTTCGATGCCGTTTCGGCATAGCAAAACTCAATTTTGTGTCGAGACCTTTCTGCCGTTCTACTTTGGGCACAACCCAGAACACTCAGTCATTCTGCTTGGCTACGGTAAAGCCTTATCTCGTACATCGGGTCGAACGATCCGTGAGATAATGAAAAGTGACCTGTACCAAGCGTTGTTCCCGTCAGCGTCCTTGACCAAGTTCAGCCGGGCGCAGGACGAGTTTCAGACGGTGAGCGGCGGTAAGTTTTATGCCGGCGGTTTTGATACCGGTGTGAATGGGCGAGGCGCACATTTGCTCTGCGTCGCGCAAGGTTCTCTCGTAACGACGCGACGCGGCCAAGTACCAATCGAACACGTTACGGTTGCAGACGAAGTTGCGACTCCGTGGGCGTGGCAACGTGTTGAACGCGTGATGCACAACGGCGTGCGCCGGGTGATCCGTATTGGTTATGGTACGCACTCATTGACAGTGACTCACGATCATCATATACTAACCCCGACCGGCTGGAGAGAAGCTGGTACTCTGCGAAAAGGGGACCGCGTATATGGTGTGCAAACAATGCCACAAGGCGTACGAGCCAAAAGAGAAGCGTCTCAACAAGCGCAAGAGCAAGTTCTGTTCGCCGACGTGCAGCAAGGAATGGACGCGGGTGTACTTCGAGAGCCGGCGCCCGGTGTGCAAACAGTGTGGTACGAGACTCGCCCGAGGCAAGGGGAAGCGCATGTTTTGCAATCAAACGTGTTACTCCGAATGGGCGCAGACAACGGGTGGCCTGCGTTCGTTGCGCCCGATCCTTTGTGCTACGTGCAACCGGGAGTTTCGGCCAACGAGTTACAAGACTCAGTTTTGTTCGATGGTCTGCAAGGAGCAAGCGCACGCGACGTTGATGGCTGGGAGGAACAATCCCAATTACCGTACTGGCAAATACCTGACGTACTACCTGCGGCGTTTCAAGAAGCGGCTATCGCCGCAGCTACGGGACCGATACCGCGCCTGCTTCGAGTGCAGTACAACGCACAACTTGATCGGGCATCACATGGACGAGAACAAGAGGAACGATACGATCGAGAACATTGCGGTCCTCTGTCAACCGTGTCACATGAAATTTCACAAGTCGAAGAATGCGGCTTCGCGCGAGTCTATGACATCCAAGTGGCAGAAGATCATTGCTTCATCGCTGACGGAATCTTCGTCCACAACTGTATAGACGATCCGCACAAGTCACGGCAGGAAATGGCCAGCGACACGATCATGTCGCAGAAGCGGGAGATGTACAACGGGGTGGTGCGGGTGCGTCTCGAACCGAGTGCGGCGATCATCATTGCCAGTACGCGGTGGACGCCGGATGACTTGATCGGGTGGCGGGTGAGTGAGGATGGTGGGTGGGACGTGCAGCAGAATAGGCCGTACACAGATGGGCAGAGCAAGCCGAGTGACAAGCGCGGGCTGTGGGATGTGATCCGCCTACGCGCGATTGCTACCGAGGAAGAAGGCTGGCGCCATGAAGGCGATCCGCTCTGGCCCGAGCGGTGGCCGGTAGCCGAGCTGGAGCCGATCAAGAACGCCGACCTGTCAGTGTGGGAGGCTAGCTACCAACAAGAACCAACCATCGCTGGCGGCTACTGGTTCGCCAACACGCCCCTCAACTACTACGAGGAGACCAATGCGCGCGACCTCAATGTCTACATGGTCTGTGACCCGGCGCTGCGTAAGACCAAGAAAGCCGACTTCACGGTCATACTCGTGTTCGGAACCGCTGGAGACGGAAATTACTATTGGCTCGACTGTGTCCGCGCACGCCTTGATCCCACCGAACGAGCTGATCATATCTTCCGTATGCACCGAAAGTGGAGGCCAATTTCTGTGGGCTACGAGGAGTACGGTCTCCAAGCGGACGTTGTTACATTGAAGGACCGAATGGAGCGGGAGAATTATCGGTTCCAGATAATCGAGCTGGGCCGGAGTGGGGAGTGGCACAACCTGTCCAAGCCCGACCGCATCCGTACGCTGATGCCCATCGCCAACGCGGGCCGCATTTGGCTACCCAACCCCGAGACGCGCGGGCGTGACGCTGAGGTGGTCGAGGCAATCAAACGGTTTGTAAACGAGGAGTGGCAAAAGTATCCTGCGTGCAAGTACGACGACGTGATCGACGCGATGAGTAGAATGTGCGACCCGGCCATGCGTGTAGTGTTCCCGGCGCCCGTGCGCGAGAGCGCGCCGCCGCGCCCCAGACCCCCAGGTGCTTCATGGATGTCAGCCTAGACACGATTGACGACGGCGTACTTGAGTTGACGGTCGGTGATTACTTGGAGATGGCTGGGTGGTTTGCCGGGCTACCGGACAGCATCCAAGAACTGTTCGCCAAGTTCTCGCCCGGTACCATGTGGGGGCTGCGGGCGGGCGCGATCCCGCACACGCACGAGGGCGACTGGTTCATGCCGAACGCGTTTCGACCGGACGGGACGATTGACATGGCGTGGTTCAGTCCGAGTGGGCTGTTGATCGGGCATGTGCTGGGCGTGAAGCCCGCTGACTTGCACCCACTGAGGGGTCATTGATGCCAACTGACGCGAGTGCCGGCGACGGCTGGAAAGACACGAGCTGGGGCACGCCGGGTGACCGGCGACCTGACGAGCACAAGCCGACCACGGCAGGCACAGACTTGCCCGGCGACCCGCTCGCACGGTGGGCGCTTGAGCAGATCGAAAAATGCCGCACGACCGTGGGCAAGTGGCGCAAGCAGGCGATGGAGGCAGATCGGTTCGCGGCAGGTAAGCATTTTAGCAAGGCGGACCTGGAGCTGCTCGAAGCCGAGATGCGCCCGACGAGTGTGTTCAACGCGGCGCAGAAGTGGTTGCGGTACATCGGGGGCATTGAACGGCAGAGCAAGCTGGACATCCATTTTCTGCCCCGGCAAGTGCACGACGAGATGCAGGCGCGTGCGGGTGATTTGGTCACCAAGGCGTACGAGTGGGTGTTGCAGAACTGCAACGGTGACAGCGAGCGCAGCATGGCCTTCGACGACATGCTTCGTCGCGGTATGGGCTGGACCGACACACAGTTCGACCGCAGCATGGACGCGAGCGGGAACATCAATGTGAAGCGGACGGATGGGCTGGAGATGTTGTGGGATGTCCGTAGCACGAGCCCATGTGTGACCGAAGACGCGCGGTGGGTCGGGCGCGAGCGGCAGATCAGTAAGACGGAGGCACTGAAGCGATGGGGCGACAAGCACCGGGCCGTGATCTTGGCGAACGTGGGCGTGAGCAGCAGCTCGTCGCGCCCGCAGGAGAGCGTGTTGATCAGCGAGAAGGAAGCCATACCGATCACGAGCGGCGTCGAGTGGCCCACGATCGCAGCTGGCAACGTGCGCGTGGTCGAGTTCCAATGGTACGACGAGGTCGTTGGGGTATACTTTGTTGACCCACTCAGCGGCAAGGACGACTGGCTAGACGAGGCCACGTTCGCCGAGTACCAACGCCGGTACAAGAAGTTGTTCGGTGGCGCGGAGATCGACCACGACAAGATGTTCATGCGCCAGTACCAGCGCATCGTGATCATCGGCCAGACTGTGGTAGCGGGGCCGTTCGACCTGCCCGGTAAGCGCTTCACTTTCAACTGCGTGACCGGCCAACGTGACGAAGAAGACTGCATCCACTACGGCTTCATGCGCCTGCTCATGGACCCGCAGAAGTACATGACCAAGTACGCGAATCAGGTCATGGAGATTATCAGTCGTCAGGCGAAGGGTGGGTTGCTGGCCGAGGAAGACGCGTTTGTCAATCCGCAAGAGGCCGAGCAAGCCTACGCGCGGCCCGGCTCGATCACGCTGCTCAAGCGGGGTGGCTTGCAGTTGGTCAAGGACAAGGAACAGCCGTCCATCCCGCCCGCCTCGATCGAAATGTTCCAGGTGTGCAACCAGATGATGCGGGACGTGACCGGCATCTCACCCGAGGTGAGTATGGGCATGGGTGGGGGCGATCAGCCCGCGCTGACCATGCGCCAGCGCCAGTCAGCGAGTACGCTGCTGCTCGCGCACGAGTTCGACAACCTGCGCCGGTACCGGGAGAACGAGGCTAAAACAATATTTGATTTCTTGCAGTTCATCGCCGATGACCGGATCGTGCGCGTGGGTGGCCCGTTCGACGCGGAGGCGGTCAAGCTGATCCGTCAACCGTTCTTCCTCGAATACGATGTGGTCATGGACGAAGGCACACGCGACCCGAACGTGCGCGAGCAGTATATGGCCACGATCGAGCGCCTTGCACCCACGCTGATCAGGACGAACAACTTCCTACCCGAAATGATCGACTTCTTCCCACTCCCGGCCAGCCTGAAGTTCTCGATCAAGCAAGCAATGGCGCGGCAGGCCGAGATGCAACAGCAGCTCGCGCAGAAGGGCTTGAGCATGGGCGGGCGTGGGAAACCTATCTCGTTCGAGCAGGTGCAGGCACAAACGCAGCTGACCAAGGCGCAGGCGGCTGAGAAGCTGGCGAAGGCGCAGAAGCTGGCCGATGACATGCAGGCGAGCAAGAGCAAGATGTTGCTGGAAGCGATCATCAAAAAGGCCGAGATGGACGCGGCCCAGAAGAACGAGGTGATGAAACAACAAGGGGAGATGACCCGTTGGCGTGGTGACAAGATGGCGGGTATGGTTGACTTGGCAGGTAACCTGTTCGGGCAGGCTATGAAGCAGGGAGGGGGCACGAATGAACAAGGTTGAAACAAACGAGCGTTTGGCTGAGCTGCACGGCGTCCTGGTCGATAACCACAGCGAGTGGGACTTAGGCCAGTTGAACTTGCTCCTGTGCGTGCTTGAGCAGCGCATCGCTACGGAGCGCGACCGGCTCGTGCATCAGGTACCATTTAAGATCAACGGGAATCCGCTTGCGTGACTGACTTCTCGCACATGACGGCCCTTTGCTATGATTCGGGCTTGTACCCGTACGCAGCAGCGAAGCTCGCCGAAGCGTTTGGTACAGTCTATTATTACAGCCCGTACAACGCTGACAGTTTTCCGGTATCGCGCAAAGCGCTGTGGGGCAGCGGTCTGCCAGGTGTCACGCGCGTCAAAGACTTCTGGGACGTAATCGACGACGCTGACTTGATCGTGTTCCCCGACATCGGTGCCGGCGATCTGCAAGCGTGGCTGCGTACGAAGGGGTACCGCGTGTGGGGCTCGGCAGAAGCCGAAGTAATCGAACAGGACCGTGTCGGGCTCAAGCGCTTGATGCACACGAAAGGTATGCAGTTGCCGGACACATGGGTTGTGGACGGCATGGACGCGTTACATGAGCACTTGGCTAATCCAAAACATGACAACCAGTATGTCAAGGTCTCAGAATGGCGGGGCGATTTTGAATCCTACCACCACCAAAACACTTGGCTCAGCCAATCATGGTTGCACAAGACTGACCACCAGCTTGGGCCAATGCGCGACAAGCTCAAGTTCGTAGTGGAGGGACACATAGATGGGGTTGAAGTTGGGTTCGATGGAGTATGCGTTGACGGGCAATTCCTCTCACCTTGTGTGTACGGTTACGAGCAAAAAGACGTCGCTTACGTCGGGCGAGTTGTCCCATATGACCGACTGCCGCAAGTGCTACGAGACACTAATGCCGATCTGGCGCCGGTACTGGGCGAACTTGGTTGCCGAAGCATGTTCAGTACCGAGGTGCGAGTGACCGAGGAAGGTGTAGGGTATTTGATCGACCCTAGCCTTCGCTTTCCTAGCCCGCCAAGCGAGTGTGTACTTGAGACCTTCTCCAACTGGCCCGAGATATTCTATGGTGGCGCGGGCGGCGAGCTGGTCACACCCGAGCCCAAACACGCCTACTGCGCCGAGCTGGTACTACGTGCCGCACAAGCCGAATCCGACTTTGTACCGATCAGGTTCCCCGAGGAGTATCGTCATTTGATAAAGCTACATGGCCATGCCATTGTTGACGGCACAGATTATGTGGTCGCGCTGGGTATGGACATTATAGGTGCGGCGGTGGGGGTGGGAGACACGTTGAAAGAAGCGTGCGAGCAGGCGTGTGAGGTGGCCGAGACCATCCAAGCCGAAGGCTTCGAGGTAGACAAACACGCGTTTGAGGAACTGGAAAAGAAAATCGAAAAAGGCGTCAAGCACGGCGTCGATTGGGAATAAAGGAGGACACTCATGGCAGACAGCACGAACCCATTGGACTTTGACCCGCTCATCGGTACCGAGCCCGAACTACTCCCACCAACCGCAGGCCCTACCGACCCCCCACCGAATGCACCTGTGGTCACACCGCCCGCGCCCGAGCCGGAGCCTGCCGCTCCAGAACCGGCCACCGATGACGCGGGCGGTCCTGCCGAGGAGGAGGGTGACGTATCGGAGGGTGAGGGTGGGGTAGAAGCGTCACAGGCTGAAGGGGCGCCCAAGAAAGGCAAGCGCCGCCCGAGCTGGAGTCAGTTGCACGAGATAGAGGAGGCACGGGACCGCGAAGCGGCGCGTGTGCAAGAACTAGAACGGCGTTTGGCTGAGCACCAGCAGCAGACGCTGGCTGCACAGCAAGCGTTGGGCGGGCAGCAAGGGCAGACGCCGCAAGGTGTACCCGGCGTCGATCGCCCGTACACGCAAGCCGAGATTCAACAGCTTCAGCAGTACGACCCGACCGAGTACGCACGTGTGGTCGCGGAAGCGGCGCGCCATGATGCGCAGATCACTCAGCAACAGATGGCGCTCATGCAACAGCAAATGACCGTGCGGTCTCAGATCGACGACTTCCGTAAGGCGACACCGGATTATGACGACGCGGTCAAGCATCTCGAAGCGCGCGAGACGGCGCGGCTGAAGGCGGCAGGCATTCCTGACCAGTACATCCAGGGCATGCTCCAAGAACGGGCCGGCTTATTGATCCGCTCGGCCATGCAGCAGGGCAAGACCGTACCGCAGCTCGCGTACGAGGTAGCGAAGGCTGACGGGTGGGTAGCGCCGAGCGCGCAGGTGGCACCGGCTGTGGCTCCGGCCCAGGCCGCACAGACACCCGAACAACGGGTGGCCGCGAGCAAGGCCAAGAGCGCGGCGGCAGCCGGGTCAATTGGTAACATTCCTGGCTCCGCGTCGAGCCGCCCGACTATCACCCGTGAAGATGTCATGGGCATGAGCGAGGCCGAGATGGAAAAGCTTGATAAGGAAAGTCCAGGCTGGCAGGAGCAAATTTCTGCGTGACGCACGCGCGCACGCACAGGAGGCATGTGGCATGAAGCGTTGGATCATACTGGTAGGGCTACTCTTGTGCGTGGGTGTGCGGGCGGGGTGGGCACAGACAGACACACCAACAGATACGCCGACAAACACACCGTCATTCACGGCTACGTTTACACCGACGCGTACGCCGACAATGACGGCAACTTCGTCGCCGACGTTTACGCCTACGCGGACGGCGACGAGTACAGCTACGGCAACGCCGACCGGGACGCCGACAGTCACGCAAACACCGACGCGTACGAGTACTCCGACTCGCACACCGACTGTCACGCAAACACCTACACACACTCTTGGGCCGACACCTATCTGTGGTGGCTTGACCGTGGCCGGGGGTGCGATCCCGTATGTGAACTGGACCACGCAGCCGGGCGCGGGGACGGTGCTCAGTTATAAGGTGGGACATCATCCATACCGGCTGTCCGCGCTCGTGATGAACAGCACAGATGGGTCAACCGAGGTGACCGCGACCGACGCTGCCGGCAACGTGATCGCCGCGACCACGACCACGGTGGCGATCAACTACGACCGTTACGGTCCGTGCATGACCAGCCTCACATTCTCCGGTGACGGTAACGTCGCGGTGGGCTGGTATGAGACGCCGTAAAATCGCACTTGACAACGCCGTTCTATTCCTGATATACCCCTGCTCGGGTGTTCCTTCGTGTTCCGTGCCGGATGGCAGATACGCACTGTCCCCCCTGTACCTGTCATCCGTCACGTTACCCTGGTCACCTGTTGGGCTTTGGCAGACAGCCTTCGGCAACACGTAAACCAACTGCCCGTCGAAGATAGCAGACGCTAAACGCCATCCCCTCACCTCCGGTCCTTCGGTGGCAAGTAAGGACTCTCACATTGAGCCTCGCTCTTGTGATCGAGGCCAGGACAAGGAGGTAGACCTGTGGCTGATTGGAGCTATGGGGTAAATGATGCGGCAACGGTGAAGCTGTACTCGCACCGTCTGTTTGCTCAGACCATTCAAAGCACCGCCTGTTACAAACTTGCCATGATCGCGCCTTCGCGCGAATCGCCGGACAACATCGTCCAGATCATGGACGAGACCATGCGAACCGAGGGTGACACGGTCAAGTACGACCTGATCGCCAAGCTCCAGGCACCGGGCGTGATCGGCGACAATACGCTGGCCGGCCAGGAGGAATCGCTCAAGACGTACCAGGATCAGCTGGTGATCAACCAGCTCCGTAACGCGGTCCTGCCGTATGGTGCGATGAGCCAACAGCGCGTGCCGTTCAGCATGCGCGACCAGGCCAAGATGCGTCTGGCCGACTGGTGGGCAGAGCGGTTGGACGTTTCGCTGCTGAACCAGCTGACCGGCAACACGACCGGCACGTTCGTGCAGGCCACGCCGTACTCGACCAAGTACACCGGCATGAACAGCCCCCTGCTCCCCGATGTTGACCACGTCATGTTCGCCAACGGGCGAAGCTGTGAGGTGAACGGGAACAGTTCATACGCGAACAACGGCAGCACGGCGAACCCGCTGCAAACCGGTGACGTGTTCACGGTCGATCTGATCGACAACATCGTCGCCATCGCCCACACGCTGGCCATGCCGATCAAGCCGATCCGGTTGAAGGGCATGGAAGTGTTCGGGGTGATGTTCCTGCACCCGCTCCAGATCAAGAGCCTGCGCAAGAACTTCAGCCAAGGCCAGTGGGGCGACATCCAGTTGGCCGCGCTCAAGGGAGGCCAGATCAGCGGCAACCCGATCTTCACCGGGGCCATTGGCATGTACAACAACGTGGTCATCCACGAGGACAACCGCGTTCCGTACAGCGACCCGAGCGTCGAGCTGACCGCGACAGGCGAGATTCGATACAACAGCCTGAGTGCCACGGTCGGCACCGCGACCAACGTGGCTCGCGGCGTGTTCTGCGGCGCGCAGTCTGCGTGCTTGGCCTTCGGTCGAGCCTACGGGATCGACATGAAGATGCGCTGGTTCGAGGAACTACTCGACGGCGGCAACCAACTCCGTATCACTGCGGGTATGATTCTCGGCATGAAGAAGACCCGCTTCAACAGCGCCGACTACGCCACCATCACGGTGTCGAGTTACGAGCCCAACGCGTAAGGAGGGAATGAACAATGGCGACCTATGAGACTGCTGGTTTCGACGCCAACCCGCCTTTGACGGGCTCTGGCGAACCGAGCGATGTGACCGCGAGCTTCTTGGTCACGCTCACTGCCGTAACCCTGAACGCAGCCGACGTGCTGCGGCTGGCGAAAATCCCGCTCGGGGCTCAGGTGCTCGACTGGTACCTGGACCTGGAAAGCCTGTCCGCGACTGCGGGCGAGCTGGGAGATACGGGCCAGGATAACGGGAACGGTACCACGGTAGCTGCTGATCCAGACCGCTTCTGTGCAAGCGACGGGGTCGGGACCGGGCTCAACAGTGTGTACAGCGACGGCGTGGCCGGCGCAGTACCGTTCAACTACACCGTGTCCGATAGCGAGCTGGTGCTCACCGTGACGACCGGGAGCGGTGGGGCTGTGACCGGCACCGTGCGTGGCTGGGTCCGGTACAACATGCTGGCCCCGGCGTTCTAAGGAAAAGGAGGAACAACAATGGCCATGAAGAAAGGACAAAAGGGGTGGCCGGGCGGTGAGATGCCGACCGGTCTTGGCCCTGGCAATGACGGGTTCATCAAGGTGCAGTCGCACACGGGCGCGATTCAAGATGCCCCTGAAGGCTACACTGAGCAAGTTGGGCGAGAGGAAACTCTCGGCGACGAGCTGGTGACCGCTGGTCGAGGACGAGGCAAGTAAGCCCGATGGCTGGCGACGAACAATCGCCTGACCGGGGCTGGCCGACAAGCAGCCCGCAGCACGGGGCGGACAGGTACGAGTATCCGTCCAGTACTGCGGAGGCTGATCGTGTACTTGAACGGGCGTATCAGGAGCTGCTCGCGCAGCGCATGAGTGACACGTGTTACACGATACAGAAGCAAATTTGCGAGAAGGCGAAGTACAATGACGGGTCGCCGATGGGGCGAGGCAGCAACTGGGACGCGCCGAAGCCGGTGAAGCGGGACATGGAGAATGATCCATTCCGCACGGCCACGCCTGCGCCCAAGCCCGTGCCCGCTGCGCGAACCAAGACACCAAACAGATAAGGAGACCGAACCAATGGCAAGACTCAAAAAGCTGGCGAAGAAGGCAGTGAAGAAAGACATCAAGAAGGCCGTCAAGGGCAAGACGCCGAAGGGCATGCATTAGGAGGCTATGATGCTGCGAGCACTGCTCATTGCAGTGGCGCTGGCCCTGGCCAGCGGCCAGGCATACGCGCTGCCGGACTGCGCGCCGGTCAGCTCCGATTTTCAACAGGCCACGTCGTACCAGAGCACGCAATGTGCGACGACCATTTTCGGGCCGACGGCAGACAAGTGTACACTGAGTGTGATCCAGGGTGACCTGGTGTACCAGTGCGGTACCGGGACGCGGTACCAGGTGCCGATGGTCACGTGGGGCGCGCACACGCCCACGACTACGCCTACGAGTACGCCGACATCTACGCCGACGCGCACTCGTACGCCGACCCAATCACCCACACGGACGCCAACCTAAGCGCGTGGCCCATGTCAGTTCAAGGAAACGGGGCAGGTCAATCGTGCCTGCCCCCAGTCCTTGGCGCATGCTCGCCGCGTTGCAGCGGCAACGGCGCACGAGAAAGCGGGCGCGCGTAGGAAAACGGGAACCGGTGGTGTGCGTGGTCAAGACCATACGCGAGTTGTGTGAGGAGCTGGAGCCGGAGATGGCAGGGCGGGCCGAATCTGCCGAGTGCTGATGACCAATGGCAGTCACGACATACGGAGACTTGGTTCAGGTCATAGCGACGGATGTCAACCGCGAAGACCTGACTGACGAAATCATCGACTACACCCAAAGTTTGATCCGCAAGTATCAACGGGACTTCTTCTACAAATCGCCTACACAAGAAATCGTAACCCTCACAGCCGGCACCAACACCTACCCGCTGCCCGACGATCTGGTCAACATTGACTACATGCGTTTGGATTACGCGAACGTGTGGCAGTGGATGCCCGAGGTCACGTTCGAGCGCATCCTGCACATGGACGTGGACATCCCGTCTGTGCGCTCGGTGCCCTCTTGCTACGCGATCTTCGATTCCAAGTTCCGCATCTACCAGACGCCGGACCAGGACTACGATGTCGAGATCACTGGCAACGGGAAGATACCCATCCCCGCCGACAGTGACACGAGCAACTTCTGGACAACCCAGGCGAGTGACCTGATACGCTTTGCTACTGAGGCCCAGCTGTACGCCGTGCGGATTAAGGACGACGCGAGCGCACAGCGGTGCTTGATCGCCGCCGAGCAGCACAGGCTGAGCCTCATGCGCGAGACCCAGGAACGAGCGACCATGCGATTGATCCGTGCGTGGTGGTAAGCCATGTACGCGCGCCCGATTCAGCTACTTGACTTCTGCCCTGACGCGGACGACCGCACGCCGGGCATGATCAAAGACATGGACGGCTTTGTAGGAACTGTGGCCGGCCTGCGTACCGTACCCTCGTTCGTCCCCGTCGCCTCGTTGCCCCTCCCCAGCCTGGGCAGCTACACCGCCACCATGCCCTCCGGCGACCAGTTCACCGTGGCCGGCACACAGGACCACCTGTACAAACTGATGGGCACGAGCTGGATTCCGTTCGACAGCGGGCAGACGTTCAACACCGGCTCGCGGTGGCGGTTCACCACGTTTGGTGTGGATGTGCTAGCGGTGAACGGGAGCGATCCGCCGCAGGTGAGTAGTAACGAGTTGCCGTTTGTGCCGCTCGCCACGCACAAGCCCAACCCGTCCTACGCGGACCCGCCGATCAGCAGCATCGTGGAGACCGCAAACCCTGGCGTGTTCCTGATCCTGCCCCGGTCGGATCAGTATTATTTCAGCGGCATCAGCGATGCGATCTGGACCGTGGGCACGCCAGCAGCGATTGCGACTGAGACGGTGACCGCGCGCTTGCAAGCGACGCAGGGACCGATCACTGCGTTCCACCGGATCAGGGGTGGCGTAGTCGCGTACAAGACCAACAGCATGTACTTCGGCCAGTTCACCGGTCCACCGTTCTTCTGGCAGTTCACGGCGATCAGCGAGAACGTGGGCACGCTGACGAACGAGATGGTCATCAACGCCGCCGATGTGCACCTGTTCCTGGCCAACGATGATTTCTACATGTTCGACGGCAGTACGTTGCAGCGGATACCGAACCAGGTGAAGGGGTGGTTCTTCTCGCACGTGAACCCGGCTTACCTCGACCGCACGCTCGGTGGGTGGGATGCGCCGAACAGCTTGGCGATCTGGTACTTCAGCTCGCTCGAGGCTGACCCGCCCGGCGCGCTCGACCAGATGCTCATGTGGAACATGCGCACGGGCAAGTGGACGAAGGCGAGGCCGCGCACGAGTGACGGTGTACCATTTAATGTACAGGACGTGGTGCAGCCGAACTCGGTGATTGATAACAGCCTGACGTACCGGACGTTCGGCGAGCTGTTCGACCGCTACAGCGACATTCCCGACATCACCTACGCGAACGACCTATTCGGCGGCCCGTTCAACGAAGTGCCCGGCGTGTTCAACGGGGGCAACGGGCTCATGCTGCGTAATGGGCCGAGCGTGGGTGGGACGTTGTTGAGCGGGGAAATAGGAGATGGATTCTCGTATTTCCAAATCAGCCGGCTCAGGCCCATCTTTGAGCAGTGGCCGGCAGATAATGCGGGGCATATCCAAACGTATCGTCGCCGAATTTTTGGCTTTCCTATACCAGATACCAACCCCTTTCGGTTACCATTCCTTGGCCAACAAGCGTGGTTGACTAAGAGAGACGGCTGTTTCAATTTTATTGTGACTGCACGTTCACATCAGTGGCGCATGAGTTTTAGTGCGTTAACCGAAATTACGTCATGGTCGTTAGACATGACCGAGGTCGGTACTGAGTGACCGCCATGTTTTACCGCGTACGGCAGCGTGTAATGTGGCTATGGACACATTATAGGCAGCGGCTAAATCTACGAGCCTGTACTGTCCTGTTGCATACAGATGTTTTGCTTCGAGTACAGAAGCTCGCGTTAGTTTGGCGGAATGGTGTTGCTCCCCTCGTGGGTAGCGTTCGGGGTACAGACGACTTGGGTTTTTGTCACCGACCATAGTATGGCCATCTTTAATTTTGTCGCGCATGTTTTCGAGATGAGTACCAGCGCGTAGATGTACGGGGTTCACACACGAAGGATTCGCGCATGAATGCAATACGTACAACGGTGCGTGTGGCCAATGTCCAGTAGCCAAATAAAACGACCAACGATGGGCGAGGATCTTACGGCGCTTTGTATGCGGTATACCGAGACGAAAGAACCCGTAGCCATTCTTGCGGCGGTATCCTTGCCATTCCCAACAACCGGTCTCGACAGGCTTCACGTGTCCCCAAAAGTTGATAGCGACTCGCGGTGTGACGTTAGGTACGCTAGCAGCGTCTATAGGCATGTTTGCCGACCTCCGTTCGGCTTCGTGACTAGATGTGATGGGGGAGTTGATGCTCCCCTGTCACTTCGCGCACTCTACCAAATAGGTATGTGATGGGCAAGGAACAGATACAGCGCCTGTTCGGTGAGACAGCCGGGCGCACAGCTGAAGGTGTCGCGGGCATGGCCGACACGGCTGCGCTCGGCATGCACGCGCTGATGAACTATCCGCAGGCCGGGATGAACTGGTTGACCGGCTCGCCACAGCAACCGATGGCGCCGGGGCCGGCCAGCTTACAGCAGTACACCCAGCAGCAGTTCGGGATTCAACCGGCTGAGCAGTTGCAATCACCGATCGCACGAGCGGGCGCGACGGCGTGGCAGACGCTCGGGCCGAGCATGATCGCGCCGGCTGTTGGGCGCGTGGGGCAGGCAGCGGTTGGGTTGGGGGAGAGGGGGGCGGTTGGGCCAGCGGCACAGGCTGCCGAGGGTGCGGTTGATGTTGGCCCACGCTGGCGCTCCAACGCGGTCGAGGCAGTTGAGACGTTGCCACAGGAGCGGCTGAGTATCGAACAGGCCAAGGCGCACATGCGCAAGTATCCTGGCGCGAGTGACCAGCTCACATGGATGGGGTTCGATGAGAAGTTCGCAGGTAAGAAAGGGACTACGAAAAGTGATTTAAGGGATTGGGTGCAGCAACAGGCGGTACAGTTAAGGGAGACAAGGCTGGGCGAGTTCAAGCCCGCGCAATCGTTTGGCGAGTGGGCACAAGCACACGGGTACGGGGACAACGCAAGTGCGCGGGCCGCGTACCAACAAGAGGTGCAGCTTACAGGTAGCGCACAGGTAGGTCAGCAAACTAAATTTGACCCCACACAACACCCGCAGTACAACACCCCCGGCCACAAGCCCGGTACGTACCGCGAGCTGTTCGTGACGGCGCCAGACAACGGCGTTAATACAACAAATTGGACTGCCGCACAACATCCACACGGGTGGTCTGTGTTTGACGAGTTTGGTAATCTTGTGCAAACTGAGTTAGGCGCGCGAGACGCACAAGAAGCTATACAGCACACCGCTCGTACTAGCAACATAGGCAAAAACTGGAAAGATGGCCACGCCCCCTACTCCGACATCCCCAACCCCATCGTCCGCCTCCGCTACAACGAGCGCGTAGACAGCGCGGGCAAGCCCATGTTGTTCTTGGAGGAGATACAGCCCCCAGGCAAAGGTGAGTTCTCCAAGATGCCCAAGTGGGCACAGGGTAACTGGCAGATGCTCGGGTTGAAGCGGGCGATCAGGGAGGCAGCGGAGAAGGGGATTGATCAGGTGGGGTGGACGAGCGGGGAGATGCAGGCGGAGAGGTATAATCAGCCGTTGCGTACGTACACACGTGTCGCGCGTAACTCTGGCGGTGAGTGGATGGCGCAAGCAAATGGTACGTGGCACGAGTTATCAGAAAACGAGGGCAGGGAGCTGGAACGGTTGCTTGGTCCGCGCGCTGAAACGACACCGCTGACCCGCGAGGAAATGATCAAGGATTGGGAAGACTACGCACACAAGCACGCTGAGCGCTATGACATTGGCGAGATTGCGCGGACTGCACAAACCATGCGCAGTGGCGAGTTCGATGACGTGCTCGCTGATCACTTCGGCGTACGAACGCGCCACCTAGAAAACGTACGGAAGCCATTGGACATTGACCTAGCCAAAGAACCATTGAAGATGACGCCCGACCTCGCCAAACGCTACGACAAACTCAGTAGCCCGAAGGGGGAGCTGAATAGGTTTTTGAAAAAGTACGGGGCGCGGGTGGAGGAGGGGGAGATAGCTGAAGGGCCGCGTGTGTCCCACGAAGTCTCTCGTGTACCGGCGGACGAAAGATGGCAAGACAACGAAACGTGGGCTGTAGATCGGTTTGATGGTGAGCACCCTACAGGTCGGAGTACATTTGCAACACGGGCAGAAGCGGAAGCGTGGGCAAAGGACGCAGATACTAAAGTACAACCGAAGCAACATAAAGTGCCTTTCCTCAAAATCACCCCCGCACTCAAACGCGCCGCTCTCCAGGGCATGGACATGTCCAAACGCAACGAGACCAAGGACACCGCCGTCGCATGATCTCCCGCCCCCTCAACGACAGCATCAC
>Ga0207711_10000247_pt1 | contig 58056 bp, 51 predicted proteins | sample KBSS34metaG_FD_184401 | JGI IMG/M metagenome (GOLD analysis project Ga0207711, IMG submission 184401) | Switchgrass rhizosphere microbial communities from Kellogg Biological Station, Michigan, USA - KBS S3-4 metaG (SPAdes) (version 2) | ecosystem: Host-associated > Plants > Roots > Rhizosphere... | reverse complement strand
TATTAGTTATTAGTTATTAGTCATTAGTCGTTAGGCGAGCAGGGTGCGATTACCGTCTCACAACTAACAACTAACAACTAACAACTAACAACTCCCTTCAGCCTCTCCTCTGATCCACCGGCCGGTCCTGGTCCGCGGCGCGCCGGCGCGGACGCGGCGGCTCGGTCAGGACGGTGCCCTCGCCCTCGAAACGGATCTTCGGCGGGCTCGCGACGTCGGGCTGCATGACCTCCTCGAGGTACTGGTCGTCGAGCACGGCGGCCACGAGGTCGCCCGACCACGCCACGAGGTCGCGCGAGGAGATGGACAGCGGCAAGTCCGGCGAGACGTCGTGCGAGAGGACCGGGCCGCCGACCGAGAACACGATGCTGCCCCGGCCCTGCACCCGGAGAACGTCCACGCGTCGGTTGCGGCGAAAGTCGTGGATCGCCTCGAGTCGGAACGTGAGTCCATGGTCGAGCGCGAGGAGCCGGCTGCCTTCGACGAAGATCGTCTGGCCGTTGAGCTCCCGCCGGTAGGCGCGCCGCCCGGGGTCGTTGACGAGGAGGCTCCCGACCCCCGTGGCGCGGAGGATCCGTTCGAGCGAGGTGCCATGGAACCCCGGCTCCGGCGCGAAGCGCATCTTGCCGCTGTACCAGGTCACGCAGCCCTTGCGGACGAAGACGATGCCGCGCGAGGAGACCTCGAGGCCGCCCTCCGGGCGAACCTTGAAGAGCGGGCGAATCTCCTTGCCGGTGGCGGACGGCGTCTGCGCCTCTTTCTGTGGCGCCGTGGACTCGCCGATTTCGGGGAACGCGGGCTCGAACCCGCTCTTCGTGGTCCGGTCCTTGTCCTTCGTCTCCGGGGTCGGCTTGGTTGTGTCGCCTCCGCCGCTCGAGGAGAAGGTCGGTGTCGTGTCCGACAGCGCGGCGGCGCGCGTGACGGCCTCGCGCGCGGACTTGCGCAGAGCCTCCTCGATCTCGAGGACCCGCCGGCGCGCCCCGGCGATGCGGAGGTGCTCCAGCGCGAGGCCCAGCTTGCCCCGCGTCTGGTAGAGGAGGCCCAGGTACAGGTGGCTGCGGAGGTGGCCGGGGCGCAGGTCGATCGCCTGCTGCAGCGCCCGTTCGGCCTCGGGCAGCCGGCCCGACTTGAAGAGGATCAGACCCAGGTTGGCCCGGAGGATCTCGGAGGAGGGGTTGTCCTCGACCAGCGTCTCGGCGGCCTTCGCGGCCTCGGTGTAGTTGCCTCGCTTGAACTCGAGGACGGAGACGAGCGAAAGGACGTCCTCATCCCGAGGCCGCAGCCCCCGCGCCTGTTCGAGCTCGCGCCAGGCGGCGTCGTAGCTGCCGCCCCGCACGGCACGCCGGGCGCGGTTCAGGTGCAGGAGGAACAGACCCTGATCGACAGGCGTGGGTTCGCCAGCGGCTGGGGAGAGGGACATGGCCGGGCGCGCTATCCGAGACGGCGGGCCGCCGTCTTGCTCTTCGTCGTCAGCGTGATCCGGTTGGTTCGCTCGTCGCGCGTCCACTGAACGGGCTTCCCTTTCTTGGCCGGTGTCCCGCGATAGGTCTCGTCCGAGGGCTTGCCGAAGCCGCCTCCCAGCACCGACTTTCCGCGGTAGGCGGCCAGAGTCTTGCGCACGTACAGCTGCGTCTCGTCGTAGGGCGGAACGCCGTCGTAGCGGTCGACCGCCGCCGCGCCCGCGTTGTAGGCCGCCAGCGACTTGGCGAGATCGCCCCGGTAATTGAGCAGGAGCTGCGACAGGTACCGCACTCCGCCCGCGATGTTCTGCGCGGGATCGTGGATGTCGCGGACGCCGACCTCGAGCGCGGTCTGCGGCATGAGCTGCATGAGCCCGCGCGCGCCCTTCTTGGACACCGCGTTCGGGTTGAAGCCGGACTCGACCAGCATCACCGACTTGACGAGCCGGGGATCGACGTCGTTCGCGAGCGCGGCGGCGTCGATCAGCCGGTCGTAGTCCGACGCGCGCTGCACCCTCGACGCCAGCCACTCGTCGCTCGCGCCGATGTTGGCCGGGCCGTCGTTGTAGATGAAGCGCCGCCCGTCCTTCACGACCATGCGGACCTCCGCCGAGGCCGCCGTCCCGAAGGCGAACAGAATGCCGAGCAAGCCGAGAGCCCGCAATTTCATGGAATCGAAGGGAAAATTCTAGCAGAGCGCGCGGCGCCGGTAAACCTCTCATTGGGTGTGGCTTAGGGTGCGGATCTGTGAGCGTGCGCACACGACAGCAGCCAGACGTTTCCCCGCGGCTAGCCGTAGTCTTCATGAATGTCGCTCGCCATCGGAGGTCTGTGGCTCCTTCTGCTCGGAGCACCGAGACTCGCCCAGCCCTCTCCCTTCTGGTCTCCGACGGCGCCCCTGCCCAGGCCCTACGCGCAGCTCCTCGTGGCGTCCCCCGCGGACGACCGGAACCTCTACGCCGTGGCTGGGGACGCCTCTCAGGTCAGCGCCCTCTTCGAGAGCGTCGACGGCGGCGCGTCCTGGACCGAGCTCGCGCCCCTTCCCGCGGACGAGCGGATCGCATCGCTCGCCATCGACCCGTGGGAGCCGTGGCTCCTGCTTCGCAGCACGGATCGCAGCGACACGGGCGCGACCGTCGTTAATCGATCGCCGGACGGAGGGAGGACCTGGCAACCCTCTCTCGATCCGGGCGTGTTCTGCGGGCCGGTCGGCTTCGCCCGGGAGGGAGCCGTCGCTCTCGTCGGATGCGGCAGCCAGCTCTTCCGCACCTTCGACGGCGGCGAGAGCTGGTCGTCGGTGGCGAACCCGTTCGGTTCGCGCCGGTTCACGTCCGCTCCGGACGGCAGCGTGCTCGCGTTCGGGGATGGGATCTATCGAACGGTCGACGACGGCACGTCCTGGACGCGGATCGGATCTCTCCCGGACTGCTCCGACGTCGCATGGCTCGCGGTCTCACCGTCGAATCCGCTCGAGCTCCTCGTGGGCGCGTTCGTACCGCACGTCCTGGGCATCCTCTGCGGTGGAGTCTTCCGCAGCGTGGACGGCGGAGCGACCTGGGAGCAGACCCTCGCGGGCCGGGCCGTCGACCAGATCGAGTTCGACGTCCACTCGCCGTCACGGGCCGTCGCGAGCATCGGCCCTTCCGGATTCAATTCGCCCTCGCCGTTCTCGGGTGTCTTCGAGACGGACGACGGCGGAAGGACCTGGAGAGAGCTCCCGCCACCGGGGGGAGTGTCGGATCTTCCTATCGGCATCGCGCTCTCGGCATCGGGCCGCGTGCTCTACGCGTCGGTTTTCTCCGCATCCGTTTTCGCGCACCGCTACCGCCGGCCGGCGCTCCTCGCGCCGCGCTGAGCTCTAGGCGGGGTTCGCGAGCAGGTCGCGGACGGCCTCCGCGGCGGCCGTGAGGCCGGCGGGAAGCAGCTCGGCGCTCTTGCCGCCGGCCTGCGCGAGGTCGGGCTTGCCGCCGCCGCTCCCGGCGAGGGCCTTGCCGACCCGCGAGGCGATCTGGGACGCGGGGAGCCGCTTGATCAGGTCCGCCGTGACCGCGATGATGACCGACGCCTTGCCCTCCCCCGTGGTCCCGACGGCCACGACGCCGCTCTTGACCTTCGCCCGCAGCGTGTCCGAGAGGTTGCGCAGCTCGGGGATCGAGAGCCCCTCGACCACGCGCGTGACGATCGGCACTCCGCCGACCTCGATTCGCTCGCCCTGCCCGCCGGCGTCGCCCGACGCGAGCTTGAGCTTCAGCGACGCCACCTCGCGCTCGAGCGCGGCGATGCGCGACTCCCGCTCCTCCCATCGGGCCGTCAGACCCTCGCGGGGGGTCTGCGACGCCGCGACGAGAGTGTTGAGCAGAGTCTCGTCGTGGGAGAGCAGGTCTACGGCGCCGAGCGAGGTCACCGCCTCGAGGCGGCGGACGCCGGCGGCCAGGCCCTTGTCCGAGACGATCTTGAAGGCGCCGATCTCTCCGGTCCGCGGGACGTGGCAGCCGCCGCAGAGCTCGGTCGAGAAGCCCGGCACGGCCACCACGCGAACGCGCTCGCCGTACTTCTCTCCGAAGAACATGTCGGCGCCGCGCTTGCGGGCCTCCTCCATGGGAACGACCTCCTTCGTGACCTCCAGGTCGCGGAGGATCTCCTCGTTCACCAGCCGCTCGATCTCGCGAATCTGATCGGGCGTCGTCGGCGACTCGGCGGCGTAGTCGAAGCGGAGCCGGTCCGGCGCGACGAGCGAGCCCATCTGGCGCGCGCTGGGCCCGAGGACCCTGCGCAGCGCGGCGTGGAGCAGGTGCGTCCCGGTATGGTTCGCCTGGGTCTTCCGGCGGGTCCATTCCGGGACGTTCATGTCGATCGTCTCGCCGAGGCGGAGCGTGCCCTTCGCGATCCGGACCTTGTGGGAGATCACGCCGGGGATCGGCTTCTGCGTGCTCTGCACCTCGGCCTCGGCCCGTCCGTCCGCCCAGATCCAGGTCCCCTCGTCGGCGACCTGGCCGCCGCCTTCGGGATAGAAGACGGTGCGATCCGCGATCGCGTAGCCGGTCTCCCCCTCCGTCAGCTCCTGGACGGGCCTGCCGTCGCGCAGCAGTCCGACGACGTGCGCCCCGGTCAGGTGGCAGAAGTCGAGCTCCGGATAGCCGCGAAACTCCGAGTGCCGCTCGGGGAGCGGCAGGCTCGCGTACCACTCGGCCTCGTCGCCGACCGTCATCGACGAGGCGGAACGCGACCGCAGGCGCTGCTGCTCGAGGAGCGTGTCGAAGGCGTGGCGGTCCACGGACACTCCCTCGTCCCCGGCGATCTCCTCGATCACGTCGAGCGGGATGCCGTAGGTGTCGTAGAAGCGGAAGACGGTCTCCCCCGAGAGCGCCGTCGCGCCCTCGCGGCGGAGCCGCTCGATCGCCTCGCCGACCCGGTCGGCGCCCTCCGACAGCGTCTTGCCGAAGCGCTCCTCCTCGGGCTCGAGCGCCTGCGCGATCATCTTCGAGGTCCCCGCGACCGCGCCGGGCTCGAAGTAGACGCCGGAGAATCCCTCGACGACGGCGGGCGCCAGCTCGTAGAGGAACGGCTGCTTGAGTCCCAGCCGGTGGCCGTAGCGGATCGCGCGGCGCAGGATCCGGCGCAGCACGTAGCCCCGGCCCTCGTTGGAGGGCAGCGCGCCGTCGGCGATCAGCATCGCCGCGGCGCGGACGTGGTCGGCGATGACACGGAACGGGGCGTCCTCCGGGGCCATGCCGCCGCGGTACTTCTGCCCCGAGAGCTCCTCCAGCCTCCGCAGGATGGTTGCGAAGAGGTCCGTGTCGAAGTTGTTGTTGACGCCCTCGAGGATCGCGCAGATCCGCTCGAGCCCCGCGCCCGTGTCCACCGACGGCTTGGGCAGCGCGGTCATGGTCCCCGCCGCGTCGCGCTCGAACTGCATGAAGACGAGGTTCCAGATCTCGAGCGTGTCGTCGCCGGGCCCGTTGACGCGGTCGGCCGTGTTGCCGGCGAGGCTCGCCCCGCGGTAGTAGTGCAGCTCCGAGCAGGGCCCGCACGGGCCCGTCTCGCCCATCGCCCAGAAGTTCTCCTTCTCGCCGAAGCGGAGGATGCGCTCCTTCGGCAGGTGGCGCTCCCAGAGACGGAAGGCGTCGTCGTCGTCGGTGTAGACCGTGGCCCAGAGCCGCTCCGCCTCGAGGCCGTATCCGAAATCCTGATTCGTCACGAGCTCCCAGGCGAACGCGATCGCCTCGGCCTTGAAGTAGTCGCCGAAGGAGAAGTTGCCGAGCATCTCGAAGAAGGTGTGGTGGCGCCCGGTGTAGCCGACGTTGTCGAGGTCGTTGTGCTTGCCCCCGGCGCGCACGCACTTCTGGGCCGTCGTGGCGCGGTTGTACGCCCGCTTCTCCCGCCCGGTGAAAACGTCCTTGAACTGGTTCATCCCGGCGTTGGTGAACAGCAGCGTCGGGTCCTCCGCCGGGATGAGCGAGGACGACGGGACGCGGCGGTGCCCCCGCTCCTCGAAGTAGCGCAGGAATCTCTCGCGAACCTCAGTCGACTTCATGGCCGCCTTTGATGATGTCAGAAATCCTCTCCGGCGAAAAACCCCGCCGGGTGAGCGCGTCGAAGACCCGGCGCCGCCGCAGCGGCGGGGCGAGGTGCGCCCGCGCCTTCCAGAGCCTCGCAAACGCGCGCCGCAGCGCCGCGTCTTCCCGATCCGTGCCGCCCTCCTCCGCGAACGCCCGGGCGATCGTCTCCCGCGTGAACCCGCGTGCCTTCAACTCGCGCTCGACCCGCGAGCGGCCGTAGCGCGTTCCCCGCCCGCGCACGACCGACCGCGCCGCCGCGAGGTCGTCGAGAAGCCCGTCCGCGACGAGCGCGGCGACCGCCTCGGCCGCGGCGGTGCGCGCGAAGCCGCGGTCCTCGAGCGCGCGCGTGAGCTCGGCCTCGCCCCGGGGCCGGATCGTCAGGAGGCGCAGGGCCCTCTCGCGGGCCGCCGTCGCGGACTCGGGATCGGAGGGCGGGACCTTGCGCCGGGAACCCGTCTCTTAGCCGCGCCCCGGGGGAAGCTGGTTCGAGAAGTCGAAGGGCGACTCCTCCGTGGGCGGGTTGAAGTCCGTCGGGACCTCCAGGGCCGCGTCCATCTCCTCGCGCGCCACGTCGGCGGTCGACTGGATGCCCTGGATCTTGAGCTTGAACTCGTTCGGGTTCGTCGCGCGCTTCAGCGCCTCCTCGAGCGTGATGAGGCCCGACTTGTAGAGGCCGTAGAGCGACTGGTCGAAGGTCTGCATGCCGTACTGCGACGTTCCCTGCTGGATCGCGTCCTTGATGTACTTGGTCTTCTCCTTGTTCTCGATGCATTCGCGGACGTAGTTGGTCCGGATCAGGACCTCGGCGGCCGGGACGCGGCCGAGCCCGTCGGCGCGCGGCATCAGGCGCAGCGAGATGACCGCCTTGAGAACGGCGCCCAGCTGCAGGCGGATCTGCTTCTGCTGGTGCGGAGGGAAGACCGCGATGATGCGGTTGATCGTCTCGGTCGCGTCGAGGGTGTGGAGCGTCGAGAAGACGAGGTGCCCCGTCTCGGCGGCGGTCAACGCGGTCTCGATCGTCTCGTAGTCGCGCATCTCGCCGACGAGGATCACGTCGGGGTCCTGGCGCAGGGCGCTGCGGAGCGCGAGCGAGAAGCCCTTGGTGTCGACGTCGACCTCGCGCTGGTTCACGATGGACTTCTTGTCGCGGTGCAGGAACTCGATCGGGTCCTCGACCGTCATCACGTGCTCGTTGCGGGTCGTATTGATGTGGTCGATCATCGCGGCGAGCGAGGTCGACTTGCCCGAGCCGGTCGTGCCGGTGCAGAGGACCAGGCCGCGCTGCTCCTGGCAGATCTTCTCGAGGACGGGCGGGAGCAGGAGCTCCTTGATCGACAGGATCTTCGCCGGGATGACGCGGAGGACCAGGCCGACCGTGCCGCGCTGCTGAAAGATGTTGCAGCGGAAGCGCCCGAGGTTGGGCACGTTGTACGCGATGTCGATCTCGAAGTTGTTCTTGAACTTTTCCTTCTGGCGGGCCGACATGATCGAGAACGCCATCGCGATCGTGTCTTCCTGCATGAGCCGCCGCATGTCTGCCAGCGGAAGGAGCGTTCCGTCGACGCGGATGATCGGAAACGCGCCAACTTTCAGGTGAAGGTCGGACGCCTTGCGCTCGACCGCGATCTTCAGCAGATCGTTGATATGCATGGTCTTATGTCCCTCGGTTGGGGGCTAGAGTACGCTCCTTTGGAGGGGAAAGAAAGCGAGGTTTGTCCGGCCGCCCGGCGCAAGGGCGTCGGCCGGCTCCGCCCCGGGGCGGTCGCAAGGGCCGGCCCTGCAAAGGCTTATGCGCGGACCGCGGCTTCGACCGGCAGCGGCGTCAGCCAGCCGTGGCGGTCCTCGACCTCGCCCCGGATGACGGCGAAGAAGTCCTTCTGGACGCGCTCCGTCACCGGCCCGCGCCGCCCGGCGCCTACCGTGATGCGGTCGACCGACCGGATCGGCGTGATCTCCGCGGCGGTGCCGGTGAAGAAGATCTCGTCCGCGATGTAGAGCATCTCGCGGGCGATCTGCTGCTCGACCACCGTGTAGCCGGCGTCCCGGGCGAGCTTCATGATCGAGTCGCGCGTGATCCCGGGAAGGATGGTCCCGGCCAGCGGCGGCGTCAGGATCCGGCCTCCGTAGACGATGAAGATGTTCTCGCCGCTGCCCTCCGAGATCCGTCCGGCGTTGTCGAGGGCGATGCCCTCGGTGTAGCCGTTGGTGATCGCCTCCATCTTGATCAACGCGGAGTTGAGGTAATTGCCGGTCGCCTTCGCCATGGCCGGGAACGTGTTGGGCGCCATGCGGTTCCACGACGAGACGCATACGTCGACGCCGCCCTCGAGGGCCTCGTCGCCCAGGTACCTCCCCCATTTCCAGACCGCGATCAGGACCTCGACGGGACTGTGGAAGGGGTTCACGCCGAGCTGGCCGACGCCGCGGTACACGACCGGGCGGATGTAGCACTCGTCGAAGCCGTTGGCGCGGATGACGTCGAAGATGGCGTCGCGGAACTCCTTCTGGGAGTACGGGACCTCCATCCGGTAGACCTTGCACGAGTCGTAGAGCCGCTTGATGTGGTCGTCGAGACGGAAGGCGGCCGAGCCCTGTCGGGTCTTGTACAGCCGAGCGCCCTCGAACATCGCCGAGCCGTAGTGGAACGTGTGCGAAAACGAGTGGACCTTCGCGTCGGCGAAGTCCACGAGCCGCCCGTTCATCCAGACTTTCTTGACGTCCTCGTAGGGCATCACGCCTCCAAACTCGGGCATCTCGCCTCCGCCGTGACCGCGAGTATTCGCTCGCGGACAGGTCGTGTCAACGTGAATCGTGACGGTCCCGAGCGAGTGCCGCGCGCGCGAGCGCAAGGGCCGCCACCGCCGCGGTTTCCGCCCGCAGCGTGCCCGCGGCGAGCGACGCGACGATCCAGCCGGCCGACAGCGCGGCGTCGAGATCCGCCTGTGACCAGCCGCCCTCCGGGCCGATCAGCAGCGCGGTCGGCCGCTTCGCAAGAGCCGCCGGAAACGGTTCGCCGCGCGAGTCGAGGACCAGCCGATTCCCGGCCGACTCGCTCGCCAGATAATCGGAGAGCGTGCTCGGACCGTCGATCGCGGGCCAGCGCGCGCGCTCCGCCTGCTTCGCCGCCTCCCGGACGACGCGCGCGAGCCGCTCCGCGGAGGCCTCCGCCGCGCGGTACGCCTGCGTGCGCGCGCTCCGGACGATCGCGACACGGGAGACGCCCAGCTCGGTGGCCTTCTCCGCGACCCACGCGAGCCGCTCGGCGCGGACCGCCGACACCGCGAGCGTGATCGGAGGAAGCGCATCCGGCGGCGCCTCGGTCACGGTCTCGACCGCGACGTCGAGGCTTCCCGCGCTTCGCGCGGCGACATGCCCGCGGGCCTCGCGGCCGCTTCCGTCGATCAGGACGACCGCGTCCCCGCGGCGAAGCCGGCGGGCCCCCGCATGCGCGGCCTCGGCGCCGCCGATGCGGCACGACGCGCCCGCCGCGGGCAGCCGCTCGACTACGAGGCGCGGGCCAGACACAGGCAGCTCCATTCCTCGTCCGTCCGCCGGCCCTCCAGCTTCCATCGGCCGGTCCGAAACCGGGCGAGCACTCCCGCCTCGCGCTCCCGGGTGATGCCCGAGAGAAGGACACGCCCGCGCCGGCCCGCGCGCGCGAGGAGCCGGCGGGACTCCGGCAGGAGCTCGTCGGCCAGCATGTTCGCGACGACCAGGTCGAACTCGCCGCCGCACGCCGCGGGCGGGCCCGCGAAGAGGCGCACCCGGGCGCCGAAGGGATGGCGCGTGCAGTTCTCGCGCGCCACGAAGATCGCGTCGGCGTCCACGTCGAAGCCGACCGCGGTGCGCGCGCCGAGTGCGGCCGCCGCGAGCGCGAGGATGCCGGATCCGGTGCCCACGTCGAGGACCGTCTTTCCCTCGAGCGCCTCGTCTTCCAGCGCCTCGAGCGCCAGGCGCGTGGACGCGTGGCTGCCCGTTCCGAATGCGCGCGACGCCGGAATCCGCAGCGCGAGCCGCTCCGCGGGCACAGCGGGCGAGGCCGAGTCGCCCGGGTCGATCCAGAGCCTCCGTCCCACGGCGAACGCCTTGGAGCGCGCGCGGTAGGCCTCGAGCGGATCGCCCTCGGGGATGTCCGTCGTCAGCGCGTGCCGGACCCTGGCGAAGCGGAGGCGCTCCGACGCGGCGCGCGCCGACGCCGCCTCGCGGAAATACGCGACGAGATCCTTGCCGGCGGCTTCGAAGCCGAGCGGATCGTGGAGGGACAGCAGGCCGACGACGGCGTCGTCACCCGCCTTGCGCGGAACTTCCAGACGGCTGTACCGAAGACGCGGCACGCCTCAGGAGAATATCTTCCGGGCCTTCCCGAGGACGCTACCCTTTCCCTTGACTCTCCCAACCGGGGCGCCGGTGAGCTCGGCGTACTTCCGGAGCAGCTCCTTCTCCTCCTTCGAAGGCGACGGCGGGACGTGCACGTCGACGCGCGCGACGAGGTCGCCGCGGCCGCCGCGCTGAAGGCGTCCCATGCCCTCCCCCCGAAGGCGCAGCTCCGAGTGGACGCGCGTCGCGGGCGGCACCGTCATCTTGCGCGGGCCGCCGAGCGTGGGCACCTCGACCTCGCCGCCGAGGACGAGCGTCGGGAAGGGAAGCTCCAGGCGGAGCACGACGTCGTCTCCCTCGCGCGTGAACACGTCGTCCTCAGCCACCGTCAGCACGACGTAGAGGTCGCCGGCGGGGCCGCCGTTCGGTCCCGCGTCGCCCTCCCCCGTGAGCCGCAGCCGGGAGCCGCTCTCGACGCCCGCCGGAATCTTCAGCGACAGCTCCTTCTTCCTCCGCTGGCGACCCTCGCCCGCACAGGCCTTGCACGGCTTCTCGATGATCGAGCCGTCGCCCCCGCAGCGCCCGCAGGTTCGCGACATGACGAGGAAGCCCTGCGAGACGCGCTGGCGGCCCCGGCCGCCGCAGGCCGGGCACGTTTTGGGACGCGTGCCGGGTTCGGCGCCGCTGCCGCCGCACGGGTCGCAGCGCTCGAGCCGCGAGATCGCGATCGGCGCCTGGACCCCGAACGCGGCGTCGCGGAAGGCGATCTCCATCCGGTAGACGACGTCGCTGCCGGCCGTCGCGTGCCCTCCGGCCTGCCCGCCGCCGCCCGCGGCGAACCCGAAGAGCCCGCCGAAGAGCTCCGAGAGGTCCATGAACGCGGAGCCGTCGAAGCCGCCGGGGAAGCCTCCGCCGGAGCCGACGCCGGCGTGGCCGAACTGGTCGTAGCGCGCGCGCTTCTCCGAGTCGGAGAGCACGGCGTAGGCCTCGGACGCCTCCTTGAACCGCTCGTCCGCGTCCGGGTTGTTGGGGTTGCGGTCCGGGTGGTGCTGCAGCGCGAGCTTGCGGTAGGCGGACTTGAGGGCGGAGTCGTCGGCATCTCGCGAGACGCCGAGCACTTCGTAGTAGTCGCGTTTGGCCATAGAGGGTTGAGAGTTATGAGTTCTGAGCTGTGAGTCGTCGATTCGAGCGGCAGCGTGGCTTAACGAGCCGACTCAAAACTCACGACTCACGACTCACAACGCTCCGTCAGCTCGCCGCGGCGCCCCCCGCGCCGGCGCGGGCGAGCATCACCCGAGTCAGGACCTTGCTGACGCCCTGCATGTCGAAGATCGCCTCGTTGAAGGCGTCGCGCGACTCGCCTCCGGCGATCTCGCGGGAGCGCGAGAGCGTCTCCTCGATGCGCTGGCGCTCGTCGTCGGCGAGCCCCCCGCCGAACTCCGCCAGCACGCGCTCGTTGGACGCGATCATGCCCTCGAGCCGGTTCTTGATCGCCGCGATCTCGCGGCGCTCGTGGTCGGCCTCCGCGAAGGCGGACGCCTCCTTGATGATCCGGTCGATCTCGCCCTGAGAGAGCCCGCCCGCGGGATTGATCTGCATGCCCTGCGCCTTGCCGGTCGCCATGTCCCGCGCGGACACGTTCACGATGCCGTTGCTGTCGATCGCGAAGGTCACCTCGATCTGAGGTACGCCGCGCGGCGCCGAGGGGATTCCGACGAGCTCGAACCGCCCGAGCGACTTGTTGTCCTTCGCGATCTCGCGCTCTCCCTGGAGCACGTGGATCTCGACGACCGACTGGTTGTCGGCGACCGTCGTGAAGACCTTGGTGTTCTTGGTGGGGATCGTGGAGTTGCGCTCGATGAGCTTCTCGAAGACGCCGCCGTGCATCTCGATGCCGAGCGAGAGCGGCGTCACGTCGAGGAGGACGACGTCCTTGATCTCGCCCTTGAGCACTCCGCCCTGGATCGCGGCGCCGATCGCGACGACCTCGTCGGGGTTGATGTCCCGGTTGGGCTCCCGGCCGAACAGCTCGGCCACCATGCGCTGGACCTTCGGCGTCCGCGTCTGGCCGCCGACGAGGATCACCTGGTCGACGTCCGAGGGCTTGAGGCCCGCGGCGGCCAGCGCGTCCAGGCACGGCGCCGCCGTGCGGTCGATCAGGTCCGCGACGAGCGACTCGAACCGCTCGCGCGTCAGCGTGCGGTTGATGTGCTTGGGCCCCGAGGCGTCGGCCGAGATGAACGGCAGCGTCAGCGTCGTCTCGGTCGCGGTCGACAGCTCGCACTTGGCCTTCTCCGCCGCCTCCTTGAGGCGCTGGAGGGCCATGCGGTCCTGGCGAAGGTCGATGCCGGTCGACTTGCGGAAGTCGTCCAGCAGCCAGTCCATGATCTTCTTGTCGAAGTCCTCGCCGCCGAGGTACGTGTCGCCGGCCGTCGCCTTGACCTCGTAGATCCCGTCGCCGAGCTGGAGGATCGAGATGTCGAACGTGCCGCCGCCGAGGTCGTAGACCGCCACCGTCTCGCTGCCCTTCCGGTCGAGGCCGTAGGCGAGCGACGCGGCCGTGGGCTCGTTGATGATGCGGAGGACCTCGAGACCGGCGATTCTTCCGGCGTCGCGCGTCGCCTGGCGCTGCGCGTCGTCGAAGTACGCCGGCACCGTCACGATCGCCTCGTTGATCTCCTCGCCGAGGGCCTCCTCCGAGAACTCCTTGATCTCGCGGAGGATGAACGCCGAGATCTCCTCGGGGCTGTACTCGCGTGCACGCGCCCGGATCTTGACGTCGCCGTTGACCGCGCGGGCGATCTCGTACGGCAGGACCTCGCGGGCGTGCTGCGTCTCCTCGGCGTCGTACTTGCGCCCGACGAGACGCTTGACCGCGAACACGGTGTTCATCGGATTGGTGATCGCCTGGCGCTTGGCGATCTGTCCGACCAGCCGCTCGCCGTCCTCCGTGAAGCCGACGATCGAGGGCGTGGTCCGGCTGCCCTCGCGGTTCGTCAGGACCTGGGGCGTGACCCCCTCGACCACGGAGACGCAGCAATTGGTCGTGCCGAGGTCGATCCCGAGGATTTTTCCCACGCGGCCTCCTTAACCCCGAGAATCCCGCTTCGGCTCCGCGCCGCCCGAGGGGCCGGCGTCCGGATCCGACTTGCGGACCGAGACCTTGACCATCGCCGGCCGGATGAGCCGGTCATTCAAAAAGTAGCCCCTTTGGAGCTCCGCGAGAATCGTGTTCGGCGCGACCTTGTCGGTCTCCTCCGTCGCCACCGCCTCGTGGAGGTTCGGGTCGAACGGGCCCGTCGTGTCGATCGGGATCAGGCCGTACCGCTTCCAGAGCTCGTGGAGCTGCTTGTTGATGATGACGACGCCCTGGCCGAAGTCGCTCACCAGGTCCTCGGGCCGGGCGTGCTCGAGGGCGCGCTGGAAGTTGTCGAGGATCGGGAGGAAGTCGTTCGCGAAACCCGCCAGCGCGATCTTGAAGTACTCCTGCCGCTCGCGCTCGCTGCGCTTCTTGTGGTTCTCGAACTCCGCGAGCTTGCGCAGGTGGCGGTCCTTGAGCTCGGCGAGGTCCTTCTGCGCCGAGCGCAGCTTCTCCTCGGCCGCCTCCACGGCGCCGGACTCCGCCTGCGCGAGCGCCGCGTCGAGCGACGCGGCGTCGTCGAGACGGAGGGGGTCGCGGTCGCGCGGGTCGTCGGTCATTCCGAGCCCTCCTGCCGCAGTCGCTCCTCGCGCCGGTCCAGGCGCTCCGAGACCGCCCGGCCGAGCAGGTCGACGACCGGGATCACCCGGGTGTACTCCCGCCGAGCGGGGCCGATGACTCCAAGCATTCCCGTCAGTGTCTCTCCCGTTCCGTAAGAGGTCAAGACGGCCGACAGCCGCGGGTCCACCGAACGGTCGTCCTCGGATCCCAGGACCACGCTCGTGCCGCGGGAATCCAGGTAGCGCGAGACGAGGTCGAGCACCCGCGCTTTCTCGTCGAACGCCTGGAAGATCTTCTTCAGAGAGAAGACGTCCGAGAACTCGGGCTTCTCGAGCAGCCGCGCCGTCCCGTCGTAGAACAGGCTGTCCTCGCCTTCCTTCTTCTCGAGCGCCCGGCGGGCCAGCGCCCCGGCGCGCCCGAGGATCCGGTCGGCCTCCCGTCTCTCGCGTTCCAGCGCGGCGAGCAGCCGCCGGCGGACCTCGTGCAGCGTGAGGCCGCCGAATTCGCGCGTCAGCCGCTCCGAGAGCGCGTCGAGCTCGGCCGCGGTGTAGGCGACGTCGGTCTCGAGGACGCGAGACAGCACCACGTCCGGGTCGTTGACCTGCACCACGAGGATCTTGCCGGGCGCGACCGCCAGGAACCGCAGGCTGCGGACCACCGTGTGCAGCGCGTCCGGCGCGACCACGAAGCCGACCTCGCCCGAGAGCTGGGACAGCAGCCGCGAGGCCGCCGTGAAGAGGCGGCTGACGTCGGCGCCGGCCAGGTCCAGGTCGGAGTCGACCTGCTCGCGGACGTCGTCGGCCACCTTGCGCTGGCGCATGAGCTCGTCGATGTAGATGCGGTAGGCCCGGTCGGTCGGGACGCGTCCCGCGGAGGTGTGGGGCTGGGCGAGATAGCCGCTGTCCGTCAGGTCCGCCATGATGTTGCGGATCGAGGCCGGCGAGAGGCCGAAGCGGTGGCACTTGAAGAGCGTCCGGGACGACACGGGTCGGCCCGTGTCCACGTGGACCCGGATGATCTCCTTCAGGATCCCCCGGCTTCGGGGGTCGAGAGGGGCCGTCATGCTGGCACTCTATCCATGAGAGTGCTAATGATAGCAAACCGTCGCGGCCCGGCGGCAAAGGCCGCCCGAGCGAGCCGCGAAGTTAGACTCCGCGCGTGCCCGCCGTCACGGAATCGTCGCTGACGCTCGCCGGCCCGGGCCGCGCGGGTCGCGCGTTCCTGCGCTCGTGGGCATCGGCCGGCGGACGCGTCGCGCAGGTGATCACGCACGACACTCCCGGCATTGCGGACGGGGCGCGCTTCGGCGGGGCGACCGTGCGGGGCATTCGGGACGGAAGCTTCGAGGCGACCGATCTCCTGATCGTTTCCGTACCCGACGACGCGATCGCCGCATGCGCCGAGGAGCTCGCGGGGAGACTCCGCTGCGCCTTCGCGTTTCACCTGTCGGGAGCCCTCGGCGCCGACGCTCTCGCGCCCCTGCGCCGGGCGGGCGCCTCCGTCGGGTCCCTGCACCCGCTGCGCCCGTTCACCGGCGCCGAGGGCGAGGGCTGGCGCGGCGCGCTCGTCGCCGTGGAGGGAGACCCGGAGGCGGCGGAGCGCGGCGAGGCGATCGCGCGCGCGTTTCAAGCGAGGCCCTACCGGCTCACCGCGGAGGGCAAGCCGCTCTACCATGCGGCCGCGTCGCTCGCGGCGGGCGGCACGGTCGGAGTCCTCGCGCTGGCGGTGCGCGCGTGCGTCGCGGCGGGAATCCCGGAGGAGGTCGCGCGCGAGGCCCTCGCCGGCCTGGCGTCGGAGGCCACCGCCGCGGCGGCGAGGCTGCCGTTCGAGCAGGCCCTGACCGGCGCGGTCGCCCGCCGGGACGTCGGCACCGTCCGCGTCCACGCCCGCTCGCTCGCCGCCGTCGCGGACGCTCTGGCGCTCTATCGCACACTCGCCGAACAGATTCTGGCCGCCACCCCCGGCCGCGGGAAGGAAGAGGAGATTCGGGCCGTTCTCCGCGAGGCGGAAGGACCGGCGAGAGCCGGTTAGGCGGCTCTCCTTCTCGACTCGGGCAGGCCAGCCGGATCGAGCGGCTCGTCGTAACCCCTTCGGGATGTTACAATTTGCGAACCCCGCGTTTCGCGCCGCGGTGAAAGGGCTATGGTTTTCTTCAATTACGCCACGATGCAGATGGCGGCCAAGGTCGTTTACTACGGCCCGGGTCTCTGCGGCAAGACGACGAACCTCCACCACATCTACGGACGGACCGCTCCGGGCTCCCGCGGGGAGATGGTGTCTCTCGAGACCGAGACGGACCGGACGCTCTTCTTCGACCTCCTGCCGCTCGACGTCGGCGTGATCGGGGGGTTCAAGACCCGCGTCCAGCTCTACACCGTCCCCGGCCAGGTCTTCTACAACACGACCCGGAAGCTCGTGCTCAAGGGCGTCGACGGCATCGTCTTCGTGGCGGACTCGCAGCGGGCGATGAAGGACGCGAACGTCGAGTCGCTCGCGAACCTCCGCACGAACCTCGCCGAGATCGGGATCAAGCTCGAGGAGATCCCGCTCGTCCTCCAGTACAACAAGCGCGACCTCGCCAACATCCTGTCGGTCGACGAGCTCGAGCAGAGCCTGAACCCCGACAAGACGAGCGAGTCCTACGAGGCCTGCGCGGTCCTGGGCCAGGGCGTCTTCGAAACGCTGAAGGCGATCTCGCGGCTCACGCTCCGCTCGCTCAAGAAGCGCATGCTCGGCGACGAGAAGCCGGCGGCCACCGCGGCTGCGGCGTCTGCCGCGCCTCCCGCCGCTCCCGCCAAGACCGCGGCTCCCCCGCCGCCCCCGGCGGCCGAGGCCCCGAAGGCGGCGCCGAAGCCTCCCAAGTCCGCTCCTCCGCCTCCCCCCGTGCAGACGGCGCCGGAGGCGGAGTCTCTCGAGGTCGAGCCCGGCACGTTCTCGAGCGGCAAGACCGCACCGATACCGAAGGCGCACGAGCTCAACTCGCCTCCCGGCGCCTTCGACGCCGGCGACGCCGGCACGGTCCAGGAGTTCGAGCAGGCGCTCGATTCGCTCGACGCGCCGCTGCCGCCGGAGCCGCGCGAGGCCGAGATCGCCGAGGTCTCTTTCGCCGAGAGCGAGCACACCGAGCCCGACACCGCCGTCACCGAGGAAGTCCGCCACGTCAAGGTGCGCTCGAACATCGACATCCTGGCGGAGCTCGAGAGGCTGCGAAAGACGTCGACCTCGACCTCGGCGCCCGTCGAGGAGAAGCCGCGGCGCGCTCCCGCGGGCATCTCCGTGGACGATTTGCTCGCCGGCAGCCTCAACCACCGCAAGGAGGTCAACAAGGTCTTCGACATCGTGATCCCGCGCAAGCAGCTGACGCAGGGCCACCAGGTCACCGTGGGTCTCCGCTTCGAGGATCGCAACGGCAAGGAGATCGGCGACGCGCAGTCGTTCTCGGTCGAGCTCCAGACGCGAGCCGACATCCAGAAGCTGCTGCTGTCGCTCAAATTCCACATCCAGGGGAAATGACCGGCGCGCGTCCGCGCGCGACGGTGCCCGCCATCACTGTCCTCCACCCATGACAGACGCCAAAAGGCTTTGCATTTGCCTTCCCGTGCGGATTAACCTTTTTTGATGCGACGGCGTGGGGCCTTCCGGGGAGATCTGTTTGCGCTGACGGCGCTCGCGCTGGCTTTCGCCGTCGGCTGCGCGTCCTCGGGCTCCTCGCACGCCGGCGCCGCGGCCGCGGCGGCGTCCCGGACTCCCTCCCCCGAGGAGCGGGCGCAGGACCGGGCCACCTCCGAGTTCGAGCTCGGTCGCGACGCCGCGCTCGCCGGCGATTTCGAGTGCGCACGCGGACACTTCCAGGGCGCGGTCGACGCGGTCCGTCCGGCCGGAGGGCCCCCCGTCACCGGGCCGATGCTGGCGTTCTCGCTCGACCTCTACGAGAGCATCCAGCGCTACGAGGCGCTCGCCGGCGCCACCGAGGAGGCCGGCACCTCCCACGGCGAGGTCGCCCCGGAACTGGCCGAGCTCGAGGCGCCCGAGGCGACCGAGGCCGAGATCACGACCGCCCGCGAGGCCGTCGCGTCGGAGCCGGCGATCTCCTCGGACGTGCCGATCGTCGTCAACGACGCCGTGCTGCGCGTCATCGCCGCCTTCCAGAGCCCCGCGCTGCACGACAAGATCGAGGCCGGGCTGGGCCGCTCGGGCCGCTACGTCCCCATGATCCAGAAGATCTTCGCCGAGGCCGGCCTCCCGCAGGACCTCGCGTGGATCGCGTTCATCGAGTCCTCGTTCCTGCCGCATGCCCGCTCGAACAAGGCCGCGCACGGGATCTGGCAGTTCATGCCGCGGACGGGCCGTGAGTACGGCTTGAAGTCGAACGGCATCATCGACGAGCGCCGCGACCCCGAGAAGGCGACGCGCGCGGCGGCCACCTACCTCGCCTACCTGCACGAGCTCTTCGACGACTGGTACCTCGCGATGGCGGCCTACAACGCGGGCGAGGGCAAGATCATGCGCGGCATCCAGCGCACGGGCGCGCGGGACTTCTGGCAGCTCGCCGCGAACCGCAACGCGATCCGGAAACAGACCAAGAACTACGTCCCGGCCTTCCTCGCCTCGGTCCTGATCTCCAAGAACCCGTCGCACTACGGCTTCGACGTGTCGCTCGCGCCGCCCCTCGAGTACGACACCGTCGTGCTCGAGCGTCCCGTCTCGCTCGAGCTCCTCGCCTCCGGCGCGCAGATCACGCTCGACGATCTGCAGGACCTGAATCCGGAGCTGCGCCTCCCGGTCACGCCGACCCAGCCGGAGGGCTACACCCTGAAGGTGCCGGCGGGCACGCACGACTCCGTCCTCGCGGCCTACGCCGACGCTCCGACCGCGAAGCCGCCGACGTTCAAGACCTACGTGGCGAAGAAGGGCGACACGCTGCCCCGCATCGCGAAGCGCCACGGCGTCTCCGTCACCGCGCTCGCGTCGGCGAACTCGCTGTCCACGCGGTCCAAGGTCGCCCGCGGCCAGGAGATCATGATCCCCGAGAAGGTCGCGGCGGCCTCGCCCCGGAAGGGATCCGCGTCGGCGACGGGCAAGGCGACGTCCTCGAAGAAGAAGTCCTCGCCGGCCAGGATCGCCCAGGCCTCCACGGAGAAGCCGAAGGCGGCGAAGCCCGCGCCCTCGCACAAGAGCTACCGCGTGCGCTCGGGCGACACGCTCTACCGGATCGCCGTCGAGCACGGCGTGACCGTGGCCGAGATCCTCGCGATCAACAGCGTCGGCGGCGTCGGCATCCACCCGGGAGACCTGCTCAAGATCCCGCCGAAGAAGTAGCCGCCCGCCGGCGAGGGTTCGGCCTGCTGATAGCGTCCGCTTCGATGCGGATTCCGGCCGCCCGGATCTGGGTCCTCTCCGCGATCGTCCTCTGTGCAGTCGCCGCCCGGCGGCGACTGTCGTATGGAGTCGGCGAGCAGCTCCAGCTTCCGGCGACTCCGCTGGACCGGACGAGCGCTTCCGGTACCCGGGAGTGGGCCTTCCTCCAGGAGTGCCGCCGCCGAATTCCTCCGGGGGTGAGCCTGACGGTCATCGCCGCCGATCCCGATCAGGAGAGCGCGCTCTTCATGCTCGCCCTCGGCGTGTACCCGGACCATTCCGTCTTGCCGTCGTCTTATTTCGGGACAACGGCTCCGTCGGGGTCGCAAGCGGAGTACGTCCTGATCTACGACGGTGCAAAGCGGCCGGACGGGCTGGAGATTGTCGCGCAATGGGCCGACGGCGCCGTCGGACGGCGCAAGCGATGACGGCGTTGAAGCATCTCCTTTTCTCCGCGTCGCTCGTCGCGCTCCCCGTTTTGGGGTTTGGCGCCGCGTTCCATCGCTCGGTGCGTTCGCTAACACTTCCGGCCCGACTGGGAGCCTCACTCGCGCTCGGCTGCGTCTCTCTGACCGTGACCGCCGTGCTTCTCTCGACTGTCGGGATTCCGTGGAGCATTCCGGCGCTCTCGCTTCCTCCCCTGGTCACATCCTCCGTTCTCTGGAGGGCGTGGGGACGCGAGGCGAGGTCCGCCACTCGGCCCCTTCGCCCCTCCGGCTCCGTCGCCGTGCTCGCGACCGCTGCCGGCGGACTCAGCGTGCTTCACCTGAGCGTGGCGCTCATTACGGCGGCGGCGACGTCGACGGACTTCCTGCTCTTCTGGGGAGTCAAGGCCGTCCGGTTCGCCGGTTCCCGGGGCATCGACGCCGCGCTCCCGAAGTGGACGTATTTCACGCACGCGGTCCCGGACTACCCGCCCCTCGTGCCGGTGGTGACGGCCTGGAGCGTTCTTTGGACCGGCGAGTTCTCCTGGCGTCTCTACCCCGTCACCACCGCTCTCTGGGCGCTCGCCGCCGCGCCTCTCGTCCTCGAGCTCCTGCGAAGGCGCGCGACGGACGATCAGGGCGCGGCGATCACGGCGTTCTGGCTCGCCGCGGTCAGCATCTCGCTCGCGCGCTCCCTGTCGGGGGGGAGCGCCGAAGCGCCGCTCCTCTTCTTCGAGACCCTGGCGGTCGCGGCGCTTCTCGCGGAGCCCGACCGAGAGTCGCCATCGCGCTTCCTGCCCGCGCTGATGCTCGCGGGCGCGGTCCTGACCAAGGTGGAGGGCTCGGTGGCCGTCCTCCTCGTCGCGGCGGGGGCGCTCGTCCGCGACCAGGAGGCGCACGGATTCCCGACCGCCGTCCGCCGCACCGTCGCCCTAGTCTCCGGTGCGGCCGCCGCGCTCGCAACGTGGTTCCTGTTCCAGGCGACCCACGGCCTTCCGACCGGATTCCGGGGGCACGGCGATCTGTGGTCGCTGCACAGGGGATTCCTTCCCGAGATCCTGGGCGGCCTGTTGAGGAACCTCGACGCTGGCACGCTGGGCCTCTCATGGCTCGTTCCTCTCGCGTTCCTCCTGGTCTCGCGCGCCCGAATCCGCCCGCTCCTCCCCGCCCTGACCCTGAGCGCCGGAGTGCTCGCGTTTCTCGTCTTCGACTACCTCCACGACGACCGATCCCCTTCCCAGCGGATCCGATGGACGGCGCCCCGCGTCTCCCAGCCGGGGCTCTCCGCGCTGATCCTCGCGGCCGGGGTTGCGACGTCGCGGAAGCGGGAACCCGCCGCCGGCTGATAGAATCGCGTCCGTCCTCATCCCTCCGGGATCGGGCCTCCTCGGCGCCGGGGAGGTCACATGCTCGCCCGCATCCACTCGGCCGCGACCCTCGGGCTCGAGTCCCGGGTTCTCGACGTCGAGGTCGACGCCTCGCACGGGGTCCCCCGCTTCACGATCGTCGGCCTGCCGGACGCGACCGTCCGCGAGGCCCGCGAGCGCGTCCGCTCGGCTCTCCGGAACGCGGGGTTTCCACTTCCTGCCGGCGCTGTCACCGTGAATCTCGCTCCCGCCGACTTCCGCAAGTGCGGCGCCGCCCTGGACCTGCCCGTGGCGATCGGCCTGCTGCGGCTCTGCGGGGTCAGCCCGGCCTCGCCCGCGCGGCGCGTGTTCGTCGGCGAGCTGGGCCTCGACGGCCAGGTCCGCGCCGTGCGCGGCGCGCTCTGCATGGCGCTCGCCGCGCGCGACGCCGGCTTCGAGGAGATCGTCGTCCCGGCCGCGAACGCCGCGGAGGCCGCCGCGGTCGACGGCATCCGCGTGATTCCCGTCGGGCACCTGGCGGCCGCCGTTGCGCACGTGCGCGGCGAGACGCCGATCGCCCCGCAGGCTCCATCCGACGTGCGCGCGCTCGGGAGCGCCTCCGATTTCTCGGACGTCCGCGGCCAGCGGATCGCGCGGCGCGCCGCCGAGATCGCGGCCGCCGGCGGCCACCACCTGCGGCTGACCGGCCCGCCCGGCGCCGGCAAGACGATGCTGGCGCGGCGACTGCCCGGGATCCTGCCGCCGCTGACCCGCGAGGAGTCGATCGACGTCACCCGGATCCACTCCGTCGCCGGCGTCGTGCCGGAGGGTTCCGCGCTCGTCGGCGCGCCGCCCTTCCGTGCGCCGCACCACGGGATCTCGGCGCCGGGCCTGATCGGCGGTGGAGCCCGCCCGATGCCGGGCGAGATCTCGCTCGCGCACCGCGGCGTCCTCTTCCTCGACGAGCTTCCCGAGTTCCGCCGCGACGCGCTCGAGGCGATTCGCCAGCCGCTCGAGGAGCGGCGCGTCACGGTGGTCCGCGTCGGCGGGGCGTGCGTGTTCCCGAGCGACTTCCTGCTCGTCGCCGCGATGAACCCGTGTCCCTGCGGATTCCTCGGCGATCCGCGCCGGCCGTGCACCTGCGACGCGCACGAGCGGCGGCGGTACGGCCACAAGCTGTCGGGGCCGTTGCTCGACCGCATCGACCTCCACGTCGCCATGGCCGCCGTTCCGTGGCGCGACCTCGCGGCACAGCCGCGCGCGGAGGACTCCGAGGCGATCCGCGGACGCGTGCGGCGCGCGCGGGAGGTCGCCGCGGCGCGCGCCCCGGGAGTCGCCGGGTTTCGCAACGCCGATCTCCCCGCACAGGATCTCGTGCAAGTCGCGGCGCTCGACCGCGCGGGCCGGGCGATCCTCGAGACCGCGGTGACGCGGCTGCGGCTCTCGGTCCGCGCGCTCCACCGCGCGCTGCGCGTCGCCCGGACGATCGCGGACCTCGAGGGCAGCGTGCGCGTCGCCGCGGAGCACCTGTCCGAAGCGCTGGCCTTTCGAATGGAACGCGCCATGGATCCCGCGCTCGGGGATGCGGGCAGGCGGGCTGACGACGCGCCGATGCGTGTGAAAGAATGATCTCAGTTGCCCAACACAGAGCGCGACCGAAAGGTCTCGCCGGACCGCTCCCGGCGAGACCCGGAGTCCGCTCGCCGGACTCGACCCGTCTGGATCGCCCTCTCGCTCGGGACCGTGTTCGGCCTTCAACTGTGGATGTGCTGGGGGAAGCTCGAACTCCCGTTCCTGGACACCCGCCTCCACTACGACTATGACAATGCCGACTTTCTGTTCAGGGCCCGATCGGGAAATCGCAACGGCGACCTGAGATCCCAGTTCGGCGTCACGGTCAATGCGTATTCTCGCTGGGGGGACCGCGTGGGTCGCCCGACCTACAACACGGATCATCCCTTCCTCGTCAAGGCGCTCTTCCAGCAATACACGAGGATCGCCGGCCTGAACGAGTCGGCTTCGCGCTCCTTCTATCTGGGGGTGTCTTTCCTGGCGGCGGCCGGACTGTACGTCCTCGTGGTCGTCACGACGGACAGCCTGCTCGCCGCTCTCGCGTCCGCGGCCGTCTTCGTGACCCTTCCCGTCTGCGCCGTCTACCAGACCTGCGTCAAGTTCGAGATGGACGGGATGCTCGTGAGCGTCTGGCTCTTCGTCGCGCTCGCGCTCTACCTCGCGTCGGGAAGGACGGGACCTCTTCTGGCGTGCGGGATCCTGACGGTCCTGGCCTTCCTGACCCACTGGACGGCGATCCTCTTCGTCGGAACCGTCACGGCCTGGCTGGCCATCATGGTCTGGCGGCGCAAAGAGGTCGTTCCCCGCAGGGCGCTCGAGGTCATGGTTTCCTCTTCGCTGCTCGGAGCCGTCGGGCTCCTTTCCCTCATGAGCTATCTCCAGGGGGGCTGGCGGAACCTCGTCCACGTTCTGACGGGTGCCTTCACGATTCGGGCCGAACCGATTCCTCTGGCGAGCTGGTGGTCGAGGCAATGGCTCTACGCGAAGATCAACTTCACCGACGAGGTCGTCTGGCTCATCCTCGGATCGGCAATCGTCATCGGCGTGGTGCACTGGAGCCAGCGGAAGGCGGCGAAGACACCGGGGATCGGTGCATCGAGCCTCTACGCGTTCGCCGCGGCCACGGCGATCGTCGGGATCCTCTGGGTCGGCACCTTTCGGCAGGGAAGCTACATTCACGTCTACTGGCAGTACTGGCTCGCGTTTCCGATCACCGTGCTGACGGCACAGGCGATCCGAGCGATCGCGAAGAGCTCCCTGCGATCCGGCACAGCGGCATCGCTCACGGTCATTCTCGTCCTCCTTCTGACGGTGGTCTCGCGCAAGACCTACGCCGGGGTCCTCTCGGATCACCTCGGAATGGGCGACGACATCGCCTTCCTCCGTTCCCTGCGCGAGGACCGCTTCACCCGCTTCGTGTTCGTTCCGATCACCGATGCGAAGGAGAACGCCTGGTTCCAGGGGCAACTCTTCGAGTACTACACGGACCGGCCCGTGGTGGTGCTGGACTCAGGACGGCGGCTGGGCCCGGGCGACAAGGTCCTCGTCCTGCGCTTCGTTCAAAGAGAGACGGTCGTCAGCGGACTGGAACGCTGGAGCGGGGCGCGCCTCGCGAACGAAAAATGCGGACCGCGCTTCTGCGCATACGACGTTCTCGCAGCGCCGTAGGACGGCGCCGATTCGAGCGTCCCGCCACGGCACGCAACCCGAGAGACACCGGCACGCTTGCACAGGAAATTGTGCGAGCGCAGGCCGCGGCACATCTGCCCGAAGCGCCGCCCTTCCGCGACACTGGCCTCGTCGCGCAAGACCCCTGCCCGGTCGATCAGGATTGACACACCCGCCGCGGGTCCTTAGGATCTCCGACACTCACGGGGTTTGATCCCCGACCTGGCTTTCCCGCTGAACTCGCCGGCGTACGCGCTCGAGGCACGCCCGCGGAGGAAAACGAGAGCCGTTGAAGAAATACAACACGATCATTTTCGTCCCGCACGCGCGGGCGCGGTTCCGCAAGCTCACGATCTCGACGCGCGTGCTCGGGCTGGCCGCGGCCGGCGTCGCGACCGTGCTCGTCGCCGCGGTCGCGTTCGGCTGGGCGTTCCTCGCGTCCTCGCGCAACGACCGGCGCTACGAGCAGGCCCTCGAGGAGAACCAGCGCCTTCGGACCTCGGAGGCCTCGCTCCACCGCCGGATCGACGGGATCTCCCGGCAGCTCTCGGACTTCGAGGCCCGCACGAAGCGGCTCGCCATCGTCGCGGGATTGACGGACTCCGTCGCCGGGGGGATGGGCGGCCCCGACAATCCGAACCCGAATCCCAACCGGAGCTTCGCGGACCAGAGCGCCTGGCTCACCTCCCGCCTGGGGCGGCTCGAGGAGCAGTTCTCGCGGCGCTCCGCCCTGATCGCGGCGACGCCGACCGTCTGGCCCGTGCACGGAGCGCCGACGTCCGGCTTCGGGGTCCGCGCCGACCCGTTCACCGGCGCGCCGGCCTTCCACGAGGGCGTCGACATCTCGACCTCCCGCAGCGAGCCGGTCCTCGCGACCGCGGACGGGCTGGTGCTGCGCAGCGGCTGGGCCGGCGAGTACGGCAAGGCCATCGAGATCCAGCACGGGGACCGCTACACGACGCTCTACGGGCACCTCGAGGCGACGCTCGTCGCGGAGGGCCAGACCGTGCACCGCGGCGAACGCGTCGGCCTCGTCGGCTCGACCGGACGCTCGACCGCGCCGCACCTGCACTACGAAGTGCACGTCGACGGCCGCGCGGTCAACCCTCTCGAGTACATCCTCGAGACGCGGTAGAAGCGGACCGAGGCCCTCGGGCCGCCGACGATCGGTTCCGGCTCCGCTTTGCGGCGGGGCGACTTCGGAATAAACTCCCGCGCCTCACATGTTAGCGGCCTAAATATGATCGACCGGTTTCTCGCCAAGGTCTTCGGGACCCAGCACGAGCGCGACATCAAGAAGCTCGCGCCTCGCGTCGAGCGCATCAACGCGCTCGAGCCCTCCGTGCAGGAGCTCTCGGACGAGGCCCTGCGGGGGAAGACGGTCGAGTTCCGCGCACGCATCGCCAAGGCGCTCGAGGGCGTCGCCGAGGCGGATCTCAAGGAGGCGCGGGCGGCCGCCCTGGACGAGATCCTCGAGGAGGCGTTCGCCGTGGCCCGAGAGGCCTCCGTGCGCGCGCTGGGGATGCGGCCCTTCGACGTCCAGCTGATCGGCGGAATGGTCCTGCACCAGGGCAAGATCGCCGAGATGAAGACGGGCGAGGGCAAGACCCTCGTCGCGACCATGCCCGTGTACCTCAACGCCCTCACCGGGCGCGGCGTCCACGTCGTCACGGTCAACGACTACCTGGCCCGCCGCGACGCCGAGTGGATGGGCAAGATCTACCGGTTCCTGGGACTCACCGTCGGCTGCATCCAGAACTCCCTGCTCGACGACGAGCGCAAGATCGCGTACGCCGCGGACGTCACCTACGGCACCAACAACGAGTTCGGCTTCGACTACCTCCGCGACAACATGAAGTTCGAGCTCGAGAACATGGTGCAGCGCGGCCACGTCTACGCGATCGTGGACGAGGTCGACTCGATCCTCATCGACGAGGCCCGCACGCCGCTCATCATCTCGGGGCCCTCCGAGGAGAACACCGAGATCTACTACAAGTGCAACCGCGTCATCCCGCACCTGGTCAAGGGATCCGAGGACAAGGACAAGCACGGCAACAAGACGACGACCGGGGACTACCTGGTCGACGAGAAGTCGCGCACGGCGGTCCTGACCGAGGAGGGCGTGGCCAAGGCCGAAAAGTTCCTCGGGATCGAGAACATGTACGAGCTGCAGAACATCGACGCGCTCCACGGCGTGGAGCAGGCCCTGCGCGCCCATGCGCTCTACAAGCGCGACGTCGACTACATGATCCGGGACGGCCAGGTCCTGATCGTGGACGAGTTCACGGGCCGCGTCCTGCCCGGCCGGCGGTGGTCGGACGGCCTGCACCAGGCCGTCGAGGCCAAGGAGAACGTCAAGATCGAGCGCGAGAACCAGACGCTCGCCACGATCACCCTCCAGAACTACTTCCGGCTCTACGAGAAGCTCGCCGGCATGACCGGAACCGCGGACACCGAGGCGTCCGAGTTCCACCAGATCTACAAGCTCGACGTCGTCGTCATCCCCACGAACATGCCCATGATCCGCGAGGACAACCAGGACGCCGTCTACGGCTCCGAGCGCGAAAAGTTCGACGCTCTCGCGGACGAGATCGTCCAGCTGCGCGAGAAGGGCCAGCCCGTCCTCGTCGGCACCGTGTCGATCGAGAAGTCCGAGCGCCTCTCGGACCTGCTCAAGAAGCGCAAGGTCCCCCACGTGGTCCTGAACGCCAAGTTCCACGAGAAGGAGGCCGAGATCGTGGCGCAGGCGGGCCGCTCCGGCGCCGTCACGATCGCGACCAACATGGCGGGCCGCGGCACCGACATCGTGCTGGGCGGCAACGCCGAGGCCGTGGCGACGCATGAGCTCAAGGACGTCCAGGACCCGGCCGAGCATGCCGCGAAGCTGGCGAGGCTGCGCGAGACCTGCGCCGCCGACAAGCAGAAGGTCCTCGCCGCGGGCGGTCTCCACATCATCGGCACCGAGCGCCACGAGTCGCGCCGCGTGGACAACCAGCTCCGCGGGCGCAGCGGCCGCCAGGGGGACCCCGGATCCTCGCGCTTCTACCTCTCCCTCGAGGACGACCTGCTGCGCATCTTCGGCGGGGACCGGCTCCAGAACATCATGCGCCGGCTCGGCATGGAGGAGGGCGTCCCCATCGAGCACGGCATGGTGTCGCGCTCGATCGAGCGCGCCCAGAAGCAGGTCGAGGGCCGCAACTTCGAGACCCGCAAGCACCTGCTCGAGTACGACGACGTCATGAACCGCCAGCGCGAGGAGATCTACGGCATGCGCCGGGAGATCCTGCGCGGCGAGCAGGCCCGCGACCACATCCTCGCCCTGGCCGAGATGATCCTGGAGTACATCCTCGGCCGGCACTTCTCCGAGGACGCGAGCCCGAGCGAGTGGGACCTCTCCGCCGGCGACACCGACCTCGCCGAGTACTTCGGGTTGAAGCCCGGCACGATCGCCTACGCCGGCAAGAACCGCGACGAGATCCGCGAGGCGATCCTGACCGCCCTCCACCAGATCTACGACCGCAAGGAAGGAATCCTCGGGTCCGAGATGATGCGGACGCACGAGAAGTTCGTGATGCTCCAGGTGGTCGACCAGCAATGGAAGGACCACCTGCTCGCGATCGACCACCTGAAGGAGGGGATCGGGCTGCGTGGCTACGGTCAGCGCGATCCGCTCATCGAGTACAAGAAGGAGTCCTTCGAGCTCTTCACGCTCATGAAGGAGCGGATCGAGGACCAGATCGTCCAGTACCTCTTCAAGCTCCAGCCCGTGCGGGAGGAGGAGGCGCCCGAGGGAGACGAGGCGGCGGCGGCCCGGCGTGCCCCGGCCGCGCTTCCGGCGCGCCGCGCCCCGTCCAACGTCAACTACTCCTACGGCGCGGCGGCCTCGGGCGGCCAGGACGCGAAGGTCGAGACGGTCCAGCGCAACCAGCCCAAGGTCGGCCGCAACGATCCGTGCCCGTGCGGATCCGGCAAGAAGTACAAGAAGTGCCATGGAGCGGAAGGTGGGACTCCCCCCTCCGGCGGAGGCGGGGGCGGCCCGAAGACCAACGAGCGAGCGGCGGGGGCATGATGGCGGTTCGCACCAGGAGCAGGAAGAAACCCAACACCGAGCGCGACGTTCCCCTCGCCCTGACCTTCGACGACGTTCTCCTCCTCCCCGCGCACTCCGACGTGCACCCGCGGGACGTGGACCTGCGCACGAGCCTGACGAGCCAGATCGGCCTCAACATCCCGGTCGTCTCGGCCGCCATGGACACCGTCACCGAGTCGCGGCTCGCCATCGCGATGGCGCAGCAGGGCGGGCTCGGCGTCATCCACAAGAACCTGTCGATCGAGGCGCAGGCCGCGGAGGTCGACAAGGTCAAGCGCTCCGAATCCGGGATGATCGTCGACCCGGTCACCTGCCGGCCCGAGCAGTCGATCGCCGAGGCGCTCGAGGTCATGTCGCGCTACAAGATCTCCGGCGTCCCCGTGGTCGAGCAGCGGGGCAAGCTCGTCGGCATCCTGACGAACCGCGACCTGCGCTTCGAGACCCGCCTCGACCGCCCGATCAGCTCGCGCATGACGACGAAGCACCTGATCACCTGCCCCGTGGGCACGACGCTCGAGCAGGCGAAGGAGCTCCTCCACAAGTACCGGATCGAGAAGCTCCTGGTCGTGGACCGCTCGGGGAGCCTGAAGGGGCTCATCACCGTCAAGGACATCCAGAAGGCCATCAAGTACCCCAACGCCGCCAAGGACGCGCTGGGGCGCCTGCGGGTCGGCGGGGCCATCGGGGTCACCAAGGACATCCTCGACCGCGCGCGCGAGCTCGTTCACGCCAAGGTGGACGTCCTCGTGCTCGACTCCTCGCACGGACACAGCCAGGGCGTGCTCGACGCCCTGAAGCTCACCCGCAAGCGCTTCCCCTCGACCCCGATCATCGCCGGCAACGTCGCGACGGAGGAGGGAGCTCGGGACCTCATCCGGCGCGGAGCCGACGCGGTCAAGGTCGGCATCGGACCGGGCTCGATCTGCACGACCCGCGTCGTCACCGGCGCCGGCGTGCCGCAGATCCACGCGATCCGCGAGTGCGCCCGGGCCGCCCGCGGCACGAAGGTCCCGCTGATCGCGGACGGCGGCATCAAGTTCTCCGGCGACGTGACCAAGGCCCTCGCGGCCGGCGCGCACGCCGTCATGATCGGCTCGCTCCTCGCGGGCACCGAGGAGTCGCCGGGCGAGACGATCCTGTATCAGGGAAGGACGTTCAAGGCGTACCGCGGCATGGGCTCGCTCGGCGCGATGCGGGCGGGCTCCTCCGACCGCTACTTCCAGGAATCCATGGAGAGCGAGGCCGCCACGGCCGCGGTCAACGGAGGCGGCTCTCTCTCGAAGCTGGTGCCCGAGGGCATCGAGGGCATGGTGCCCTACAAGGGCAGCGTCGAGGCCTTGATCGCGCAGCTCACCGGCGGCGTGCGGAGCGGGATGGGCCTCGCGGGCGCCCGCACGATCGAGGAGCTGCGGAGCAACGCGAAGCTGATCCGCATCACCGCCGCGGGCCTGCGCGAGTCGCACGCCCACGACGTCATCATCACCAAGGAAGCGCCGAACTACAGGCGCGAGGAAGTCTAGAGGCTCTACTCGGACGCCGGCGGGACCTTCTTCCGCGTCGCGCGCCGCTTCTCCTTCTCCGCCGCCTCCTTCGCCCACTTCTCCTGGCGCAACTTGAGGACGGCCTCCAGCCGCTTCGCGAGGTCCCCCTCCTCGCCGGAGCCGCGCGGGCGGTAGTAGCGTCGGCCGCGCAGGCTGTCGGGGAGACACTCGATGCCGCCAACGCCCTCGGGCTCGGCGTGGGCGTATCGGTAGCCGCTCCCGTACCCGACCTCCCGCATCAGCCTGGTCACGGCGTTGCGGATGACCTGCGGCACCGGCTCCGCGGGCTTCTCGGCGACGTCCGCCTTGGCCTCGTTCTCCGCCTCGTAGAGCGCGTTCGACTTGGGCGCCAGCGCGCAGTAGACCGCGGCCTCGGCCAGCGCGAGCGAGCCCTCGGGCATCCCGAGGAAGTCGAACGCGTCCTTGGCGTCCAGCGCGACGCGCAGCGCCCGCGGGTCCGCGAGCCCGACGTCCTCGGAGGCGAAGCGCACGATCCGTCGCGCGACGTACAGGGGATCCTCCCCCGCCTCGAGCATCCGCACGAGCCAGTAGATCGTGCCGTCGGGGTCGGACTCGCGCATCGACTTGTGGAGCGCGGAGATCAGGTTGTAGTGCTCCTCGCCCGCCTTGTCGTAGAGGAGGACCTTCCGCTGGAAGAGCTCTCGCAGCCGCTCGACCCCGATGACCTTGACCTTGTCGGCCTCGGCGTCGGCGGCGGCGGCCTCCAGCAGGTTCAGCGCGCGGCGCGCGTCGCCGCCGGAGGCCTGCGCGATGAACGAGAGGGACTGGTCGTCCAGGCGGAAGTCCCGGGCGCCGAGGCCCCGGGCGCCGTCCCCGAGGGCCCTCTCCACGATGCGGACGATGGCCTCGGGCTTGAGCGGCTCGAGCACCACGACCTTGCACCGCGAGAGAAGCGCGCCGTTGAGCTCGAAGGAGGGGTTCTCGGTCGTCGCGCCGACGAGCACGATGTCGCCCGACTCGACGTACGGCAGGAAGACGTCCTGCTGCGAGCGGTTGAAGCGATGGATCTCGTCCAGGAACAGGATCGTCCGCTTGCCATGGCGCTTGCGCAGCGTCCGCGCCTGCTCGAGGACCGCGCGCATCTCCTTGACGCCGGTGGCGACCGCCGAATAGGACAAGAAGAGCGAGGACGTCTGCGCGGCGATCAGACGGGCGAGCGTCGTCTTCCCGACGCCCGGCGGTCCCCAGAGAACCAGCGAGGGCACGCGGTCCTCGGCGATCGCGCGGCGCAGGAACCCGTTCTCGCCCACGACGGTCTCCGGACCCTCCACCTCGTCGAGGGAGCGGGGACGCATCCGGTCGGCGAGCGGAGTCGCCGGCGCGAACCCGTCGTCCGTGACCAGCCGCGACGGCGGGTTCGTGTCGTCGAAGAGCTTGCCGCTCATCGCCCGCGGCTCTCCCCCGCCGGCTGCGGCGCTTCGAGGACCGTCCGGCACTTTTCCGAGCAGACGAGCACGGGCTGACCCTCGCGGCGCGCCGGCAGCCCCAGGCGGCGGTCGAACCAGGCGCCGCAGATCGGGTCGCGCACCATCTCGCCCTGCCGCGCAGCGGGAGGGCGAGATCCGCGGGCCGATCCGGGCGCCGGCCGGCCCAGGAACGCCGCGAGGAAGATGCGCAGTCCCCGCAGGACCGTCAGGAACATGAAGACGAGGACGATGAGGAGAACGAAGCGTAGGAGCGACATCAGGCCGCCGCGCGGAGACTCGAGATCTGCTGCTGGATCCGGTCGAGGTTCGGCACGTCGGGATAGTGCTGCTTGAGCTCGTCGAATGCGCGCTGCGCGGCGGCCGCGTCCCTGCGGTCGAAGGCCTGGACCAGCACGAGATTCAGGAGCGACTGCCAGTGATCCGGGTCGTTGTCGCGCGCCTTCTGGAAGTACGCCACCGCGAGGTCGAACTCCCCGCGGTTGCGATACGCGGCTCCCAGGTCGGACAGCAGGTTGGGATCCTTGGGCGCCTTGCGGCGCGCCTTCTCGTAGCTCGCGATCGCGCGGTCCCAGTCCTCGGCGTCGTAGTACGCGTTGCCGAGCGCCGTCAGGAGCTCCGGATTCTCCGGATCTCGTTCGACCGACTTCTGGATCTCGCCGACGCGGCCCGCCGCCGGACCGGATTCCGCCGAGGCCCCGTGTCCGCCGCGAGTCCCCGGTTGGCCGCCCCCCGCGGCGAAGTACCCCGCCGCGAAGCCGATCAGCCCGCCGACCAGGAGCATGACGACGCCTTGACCCGAGGGCCGCTTCGCATCCGACCCGGACGTTCCTGCCACGCCCGCATTCTCTCAAAAACAAAACGGGGCGGCTCGACGCCGCCCCGCTGACGATCCGTATCCGTTTTTCGGCCGGCTCAGTGAGACTGGGCCCGGCTCTGGGCCGACTTGGCGAGAGCCTTGTCGACCTGCCGCTCGACTTCCTTCTCGTCGAGACCGTTGATCACCGCGATCTCCGAGACGATCAGGTACTTCGCCCGCTCGTACATCTTCTTCTCGCGGAAGGACAGGGTCTTGCGCGAGGAGATGAAGTTCAGGGTCTTCAGGACGTCGGCGATCTCGGAGAGCTCGCCCGACTTCATCTTGTCGAGGTTCTGCTTGTAACGGCCCTTCCAGTCGCCGGTAGCCGAGAACCGGCCGTCGCCCAGCGTCTTCATGAGACCGGTGATGTCCTTGCGCTGGGTCAGGCGTCGCAGTCCGATCAGATTGGTGTTGCCGACCGGCACCATGACGCGGGAATTGTTGGACAGGAGACGGAGATGATAGAAGCTGCGCGGAGCGACGGGCTCCGTGTTGAACCCCTCGCCAATCTTCTCGACCACGGACACCCCATGGTTGGGATAGACGATCTTCTCTCCCACCTTGAATCCCACTCAGACCTCCTAAAAGAATGTCAAAGCCCGACTTCCGAGACACTTCCCCGTGAGCCTTTTCCGGGAGCCGCGAATTATAGGCAAAACGGCCGCAAAAGACAAACTCGTACAGGTTTTGGCCAGGCTGGAAGTTATGCTATTGCAGCAACTTACGCGAGGTCGGTGCGCCGCGTCACCCTCCGGGGACAGACGCGTTAACTCCGCTCTCTCCCGTGCTTTACGGTCTTCGAATCCGCGCTTTTGGTGGCGCGCATATTGCTCTTTCCGAGGGCAGCGCCGCTGCGTCTCCGTTCTCGCGTCGGTGAGTCGGACGCGAAGCGCCAAGGAGGATCGATGGAACCGGTCGTTGGAATCTTCATCTCCCGCAAGGATGCCGCCGACGCCTCGCTCCGTCTGCGCTCCGGAGGTTTTGCACCGGATCGTGTGCAACTCCTCCTTCCCTCCACCCCGCATGTCGAAGACGTGATGCCGACGGAGGACGCCGAGCAGTCCGGGACGGGCCAGGCGGTCGGGGGCGTCGTCGGGGGCACGATCGGCGCGACGGCGGGCCTGGGGCTCGGAGCGGCGGTTGCGAGCGCGCTCATACCGGGCGTCGGCGCCGTCACCGCGATCGGCCTCGCCGCCGCCGCGCTCCTCGGGATCGGAGGCGCCGTCGGCGGAGCCGCGCTGGGAGGAGAGCTCGAGGAGAAGTCGCGCGAGGGCCTGCCCCGCGACGAGGCCTACCTCTACGAGGACGCCCTCCGACACGGCCGGTCGATCGTGCTCGCGATTCCGGAGTCCGAGGAGCAGGAGCGTGCGGCCGAGGAGATGCTGAGGGCCGCCGGCGCCGAGTCCCTCGACGCGGCCCGCGAGACCTGGTGGGTCGGCCTGCGGGACTCCGAGAAGGCGCATTACGAGGGCGCCGGCGGCGACTTCGAGGCTGCGGAGAAGGCATACCGGCACGGCTTCGTGTCCGCGCTCCATCCGGAGAACCGCGGCCGCGTCCACGCGCTCGCCGCGGAGCGGCTGCGCGAACGGCACGGCGACCTGGCGGATTCCGAGGACTTCCGGCGCGGCTACGCACGCGGGCTCGACCACGCGGCGGCCTTCTCCGCTTCGCCTGGAGCCGCCGCCGAGAGGGCGGCCGTCGGCGCGAAGCCGAAGCGGCGCGGGGGGCGCAAGCGGCTCCCCGACGAAGCCTCGCGATGAGATCGTAGAGCCCTCCGCAGACTGCGTTCGACGCCGCCGGCGGCGGCCCGCCTCGCTGTCGATTGCCTGATGGAAAGCTGGTCCAAAAGGAGATTGAGGTCCGAGGGGGCGCGAGCGCATGAATGGGTACTCTCGACCGTTTCTCCGTCGCCGCCTCGTTTCGGGCGTCGCTGGCGGCTCCCGTGCTTCCGGCGGCGGCGGTGAAGCTCACGGCCGACAGCGGCTACTTCTGGTTCTTTGCTCCCGACAACGTCGAGCTCGTCGTGAAGGTCGTCGACGCGTGCGTCGACCCCTTCCAGGCTCACTGGTTCTTCGGAGCCGGAATGACGAACGTCGAAGTCCAGATGGTCGTGACCGACCGGCACACAGGCGAATCGAAGGCCTACGACAACGCGCTCGGAACGCCGTTCCCGCCGATCCAGGATACGTCGACGTTCGCGGCGACCTGTCCCTGAGGGACGGGTCAGAGCGAAACGGCGCGGCGCGCGGAGCGGGTCGGGCGAAGCCTCGCGAGGAATGCGGAGACCCGCGCGAGGCCCTCGAGGGACTTCTCGAGGTCGTAGCCGAAGCCCACGCGGAAGAACTTCCCGATGCCGAAGTGGGCGCCGGGGGTGATCAGGACCGACTCCTCGAGCCGGAGCCGGTCGAACAGCGCGACGGAGGAGATCGGCAGCCGGTAGCCCACGAGGACGATGGCGCCGGCGAGGGGCGGAACGTAGTCGAAGAGATCCCCGTGGGAGCGGATCCAGGACTCCATCCTCGGGAGGTTCTCGCAGAGAATCCTCCGCGTCCGCGCCAGGATCGCGTCACGACGGTCCGGGGCGAGCGCGGCGCGGGCCAGCCGGTCCGACAGCATCGTGGGCGTCAGCGTCGTGTAGTCGCGATACCCGCAGAGCCGCGCGACCGCCCCGGGCGGCCCCGCGATCCAGCCGATGCGCAGGCCGGGCAGGCCGAACGCCTTGGAGAGACCGGAGGTCACGAGCAGCCTCGGGTAGCGTCCCCAGAAGGTCGGCGTCATGCCGCCGGGCCCGCCCGCGATCTCGGCGCCGCGGTAGACCTCGTCCGCCACGATCCAGGCCCTCACCGAGCGCGCGGCGTCGACGATCGCGTCCATCTCCTCTTCCGTGAGGACGGCGCCGGTCGGGTTGTTCGGGTTCGTGACCACGATCAGCCGCGTCTTCCGTCCGACGGCCCTCTCGAGGCTCGCGCGGTCGAGCGCCCACCGTCGCGCCTCGCCGCGCGCGCCCGGCCGCAGCCGGAGCCGGTACGCGTCGGCGCGGTCGCCGTACGCCCGCGACAGACCCCACGTCTGCATGTAGGTCGGGAGCATGACGGCGGCGCGATCGCCCTTCTCGAGCAGTCCCCAGAGCGCGGTGTGGTTGGCCTCCGAGGTGCCGTTGGTGACGAGCACGTTCTCGGCCGAGGCCCCGGGGTACAGCGCGGCGATGCGCTCGCGCAGGAGGACGGACCCGTCGGACTCGGGGTACTTCAGCGCGGTCGACAGGAGCCCGGCGGAGTCGAACCCCTCGCCGAGAAGCTCCTCGACGCGCATCGGCTGGACGCCGCTCTCGGAGAGGTTGTACCGGACGGCGTTCTCGTAGAGGCACTGCGTCCGCTCCATGTGGAACCGGTCGATGCGCATGCGGGCCTCCGGTCGAATCCGAGCGCGATCCTACCAATCCGGGGGCGGGGCCGCGCCTAGCGCAGCGTCCAGGACGCGAACACCTTCCACTCGGAGGCGGAGTGGCGCACGCTCCGAAGCGTGTCGTACGTCGTCAGCCGCTCGTCCCAGTTCCAGCCGGCGCCCGCCGAGCCGCCGCCGACTATGCTTGCCGTCGATGCGACTCGTGGGACTGACCCTCTCGCTCGCCGTCTTCTGGCTCGTCACTGCGGACGTCCTCGCCGACGCAGACGATGATGCGGCCGCCCCCGGCATCCAGGACAACAGTTTTCTCATCGAGGAGGCGTACAACCAGGATCCGGGCGTCGTTCAGCACATCAGCCTGTTCCGGAAGGATCCGCGGTCGGGAGAATGGGCGGCCTCGTTCACGCAGGAGTGGCCGGTCGGTGGGATCAAGAACCAGCTCAGCTACACGGTGAATTACCTGCGCGTCGACACGGACGCCGGCGGCTTGACCGGCTTCGGCGACCTCGCGCTGAACTACCGCTACCAGCTCGTGGGCGACGGAGAGGCCCGGCTCGCGATCGCGCCGCGCTTCACGCTGTTCGTGCCGACCGGCAGCGCGTCGAAGGGGCTCGGCCAGGGCGGGCCGGGACTGCAGCTCGGGATTCCCGCGAGCCTCGTCCTCTCGGACCGGTTCGTGGTCCACGGCAATCTGGGCTTCACGTGGACCTCCTCGGAGAAGGACGCCGCCGGCGACGAGGCCAACGCCGTCGCGGGCTATGCCGGGGGAAGCGTGGTGTGGCTGGCGCGCTCCAACTTCAACGTGCTGCTCGAGGGGCTCTGGTCGCGAGGCCAACTCGTCATCGCCCCGCATCGCACGCGCGCCGACTCCTCCGCCTTCGTCAGTCCCGGGATCCGCTGGGCCTACGGCCCGGACGCGAAGCAGGGACTCCAGATCGTGCCCGGAATCGCCTTTCCCGTGGGAGTCGGTCCGAGCCACGGCCGCTACGGCGTCCTGGTGTACCTCTCCTTCGAGCACCCCTTCTCGGACGCCGCGAGAAGGTAGAAGGCCTTCACAGACAACCGCGCCGCGGACGGCGACGCCGGCATGAGTGGTCGATCGACTCTGCGTGAAGTGGTCATTGCGGCTCACACGCTCCGAAACGAGGATCTCTCGCATGGTGATCGCGACCTGGACCGCCGGCCTCGCCCTCCTCCTGATCGGCGGCTGGTGCGCGCGCCGAATCGTCGCGGAGGCGCGCGGGCTCGAGAAGGTCGTCGCGCTGAGCCACGCGTTCTTCGCCGCGCCGCTCGCCGTGTTCGGCGCGGAGCACCTCTCCGGCGACCAGGGCATCCTCTCGCTCGTCCCTTCCTACATGCCGTGGCGGATCTTCTGGTTCTACTTCGTGGGCGTCGCGCTGGTCGCCGCCGCGCTGAGCCTCGCCACGGGGATCCTGGTGCGATGGTCCGGGCTCCTCGTCGGCATCCTCATGTTCCTGTTCGTCACGCTGCTCTGGATCCCCGGATCGCTGTCGGACCCGCACAATCGCATCGGCTGGGTGATCGTCTGCCGCGAGTCGTCGTTCGGAGCGGGCGCCTGGGCGCTCGCCGCCGGCGCGGTCCCGGGATGGGGTCCTCGAGCGCGGAGGATTCTCCTCACCGTCGCCCGCGTGCTGATCGGCGCGGCGGCCGTCTTCTTCGGCGTCCAGCACTTCTTCCATCCCGTCAACGCCCCCGGAGTGCCGCTCGTGAAGATCCTGTCGGACGGGATTCCCGCCCGCGCGGCGATCGGCTACCTGACCGGGGCGATGCTGCTCCTCTGCGGCGCCGGCATCCTCGCGAACAGGAAGACCCGTGCGCTGGCGACGTACCTCGGTTCGTGGATCGCGCTGCTGGTGGCCGTCATCTATGGCCCGCTGCTGATCCGCTCGATTTCCGAGTCGGCCGCCAAGGCGAAGATCGAGGGGATCAACTATTTCTACGACACGCTGCTGTACGCGGGAGCGATCCTCGGGTTGGCGTCGGCGTCCGCGCCCCCGGGCGCCGCCGCGCGGACCGCCGAACGCCCGGCTGCCTGAGCGTGTATCCTCTGAGTCTCCTCGCCGGAGTGGCGGAATGGCAGACGCAGGGGACTCAAAATCCCCCGCTCGCAAGGGCATGCCGGTTCGAGTCCGGCCTCCGGCACCAGGCTCCCCCCCCTCGACGCGTCGCGGGCCCTCGACGCGCGGCCTTCCCCACGTCTTCCGTCAAAGGAGCGGACATGAAGCGCTTCCGGCTCTCGATTCTGATGATCCCCCTGGCTCTGACGACGAGCGGCGCCCTTGCGCAGGTCCGGACGAAGGCGCCGACGGCGCCGTCCGCAGCCCAAGACCTCAGCGGCCTCCACGCCTTCGACACGCGCGTGGGCCGGTGGACGGCGCACCACAAGGTCCTGAAGGAGCGTCTCGCCAACAGCCAGGAGTGGATCGAGTACGACGGCACGCAGACCTGCTGGCTGACGCTCGGCGGCTACGGCAACGCCGACGACAACTTCTTCGACCACCCGAGCGGTGCGTTCCGGGGCGTCAGCGTGCGCACGTACGACCCGAAGACCGGAATCTGGTCGATCTGGTGGTTCAACGGGCGCAAGCCGTCGAGCGACATCGACCCGCCCGTCCGCGGCCGGTTCGTGAACGGCGTCGGGACCTTCCTCGCGGACGACACCTTCAACGGCAAGCCGATCACGGTCCGGTACATCTGGTCGGAGATGACCCCGGCCTCGGCGCACTGGGAGCAGGCGTTCTCCCCCGACAAGGGCAGGACCTGGGAGACGAACTGGATCACGGACTTCCGGAAGGCGCCCTGAGACCGAAGCGCGAACCGCGAAACGGGAGCCCGGCTCAGTGCTCTAAGCCGTACTCCTTGATCTTGTTGTAGATCGTCTTCAGGGAGAGCTTGAGCAGCTCCGCGGTCTTCTTCTTGTTGCCGCGCGCGAATTCGAGCGTCTTGGAGATGAGGCGGCGCTCGACGTCGGCCAGCGAGTCGCCGACCGCGATCCGGACGACCGGAGCCTTCGGACGGCGCACCCGCGAACGGGCGAACTGCCGGCCCAGCACGGAGCGCACGACGGTCGGTCCGATCGTCGACTCGCACAGCCGCGCCGCGCGGCGGACGACCTCGCGCAGCTCGTGCGTGTTGCCCGGCCACTCGTGCGCGGCGAGGGCGTCGGCCGCCTCGGGGGTCAGCGTCAGGGCCGGGTTCAGGTCCTCGAGGAACCGACGGGCGAGCAGCGGCACGTCGCCGGCGCGCTCGCGCAGCGGGGGCAGGTGGACGGTATTCCCCGCGAGCGACTGCTCGAGCGCCGGCAGCAGCCGTCGCGCCTCGAGCGCGTCGCGCGGATCCTCGTCGATCGACACGACGAACCGGGCGCGCCATGGCCCGCGCATGTGCGCCAGGAGCTGCTCCTGGAAGCCGGCGGAGGTCGCCTCGACGTTCTCGAGGAACAGGGTCCCGTTCTCCGTCTGGAGCGTCGCGAGGTCGAGCGACTCGCCTTCGGAGATGAACGCGAAGCGCCCCGCTCCGCGCGGGGAGAGGCGGTGCAGCGCGAGGGCCGCGTCGTCCTTCTCGGTGCCGGGCTCGCCCGTGAGGAGGACCGAGCCGGGCGCCTCGGCCGCGCGCTCGAGCGAGGCGAGGGCCGAGATCCAGCGCGGGGACCGGCCGGGCAGCGCGTCGCGCAGCTCGGCGCGAGCCAGCCGGAGGCGAATCGCCTCCGCCTCGGCCTCGCGGTCGTGGCGGACGGCCGCCGAGGCGATGACCTGGGCGAGCCGCGCCTCGGAGAGCGGACGCCACAGGAAGTCGTGCGCCCCGCGCGCCATCGCGTCGACGGCGCCCTCGAGGTCGGACCGGTCCACGAGCGCCAGCGTCAGCAGACGCGGATCGCGCGCCCGCGCGCGGCTCAGGAGCTCGCCCGGGTCGCCGTCGGTCGCGTCGAGCGCGACGATCAGGAGCAGGGACGACGGCTCGAAGTCGCCAGTCTCCAGCGCCCGCTCGCCCTCGGCGACCGTCGCGAACCCGCGGACCGAGTAGCCGAGCGAGGAGAGGGAGCGCCGCAGGGCGTCGCGGGATTCGGCGTTCGGGTCGACGCAGAGGACTTTCATACCAGGCCGGAAATTCTAGCAGGATGCGTGCCGCGCTGCGCGGTGGCCGCGGCGGTGGGCCGGCGACGGGTATCAGCCCTCTCGCCGCGGGCGGATCCCGAGGGAAGGCCAGAGGGCGTCGATCTTCCGCTTCACCTCCGGCGACATGACGATCGGGTCCGGCCACGGGCGCGCGAAGCCCTCCTCCTTCCACTTGCGGGTGGCGTCGAAACCGATCTTGCTGCCGTAGCACGGCAGGCGCGACGCGAAGTCGAGCTCGTCGACGGGGCCGTGGGCGATCTCGAGGTCCCGCTCCGGGTCGATCGCGGTCAGCGCGCGCCAGAGCAGCTCGGGGCCGCCGCGCACGTCGACGTCGGCGTCGACGACCACGATCACCTTGGTGAACATCATCTGCCCCGTTCCCCAGATCGCGTGCATGGTCTTGCGCGCATGGCCGGGGTAGCGCTTGTCGATCGCGACGATCATGAGATTGTGGAAGATGCCCTCGACCGGCAGATGCATGTCGACGATCTCCGGGATCGTCTTCTTCACGAGCGGCAGGAAGAGTCGCTCCACGGCCTCGCCCAGGAAGCCGTCCTCCATCGGAGGGCGTCCGACGATCGTCGTCAGATAGACCGGCGACGCGCGCCGCGTCAGCGCGGTCACGTGGAACACGGGGAAGTCGTCCTCGAGCGAGTAGAAGCCCGTGTGGTCGCCGAACGGCCCCTCGCGGCGCCGCTCCCCCGGCTCGACGTAGCCCTCGAGCACGATCTCGGCCTCGGCGGGGACGAGCAGATCGACGGTCTTCGCGGCGACCGTCGGCACGGAAGCGCCGCGGAGGAACCCCGCGAAGAGCAGCTCCGAGACGCCGGGCGGCAGCGGCGCAATGGCGGAAAAGACGGTCGCAGGATCACAGCCGATCGCGACGGCCACCTCCATGCGCCGGCCCTGGCGCTCGTAGCCGCGCGCCTGCCCCGCTCCGTCCTTGTGCTTCTGCCAGTGCATCCCCGTCGTGCGCCGGTCGTACACCTGCATCCGGTACATGCCGACGTTGGTCTTGCCGCTCGACGGATCCTTCGTGATCACGAGCGGCATCGTCACGAAGGGTCCGGCGTCCTGCGGCCAGCACGTGAGCACGGGCAGCGCGGAGAGGTCCACCGCGTCGCCGGCCAGCACGACCTCCTGGCACGGCGCGGAGCGGACCGTCTTCGGGAAGACCGCCGCGAGCTCGGTGACCCTGGGGATCGCCTTGAGCTTGCCGAGGAATCCCTCCGGCGGCTTGGGATCGAGGAAGAAGTCGAGGCGGTCGTCCCACTCCTCGAAGCTCCCGATCTCGAGGGCGCGCAGCATCCGTCGCCGCGAGGCGAACGCGTTGATGGCGACCGGGAACTCGGAGCCCTCCACGTTCTCGAAGAGGAGCGCCGGGCCGCCCGACTTCACCGCGCGGTCCGCGATCTCCGCGATCTCCAGGCGCGGCGACACCCGCGCGGCGATCCGCACGAGGTCGCCGTCCTCCTCGAGCGCCTTGAGGAACTCCGACAGGTTGGCGAAGGCCACGCGGGCTACCTTATCGCCCTATCGCTTCCGCTGCCCTATCGCGCCCGCGCGCGGCCGCGTGGGGCCGCGGCGGACCGCGCACGCACGAGCGGGACCTCCGCCTCGATGCGGCCCACGTCGAGCCCCCGTGCGTTGTGCAGGACGGGCTCGGCGTACGTCTCGAGCGCGCGCCGCGCGTCGTCGGGCAGGACGCTCAGCCGCGACATCAGGGCGAGGGTCACCGCGTCGCGGGCGCGCGCGGAGCCGTCCTCGATCTTGAAGGCGATCCCGGTGGCGCGGCCGCGCCCATCCGGCGAGAGGGCCACGGCGTAGACGCCCTCGGCTCCCTCCTTGGCGATCCATCGCCCGCGCCCCGCGGTCATGAGGTCGGTCGTGAACCTCCCGGCGCCGGCCACCATCTCGGGGCGGCGGATCATCGCCCGCACGACCCGGGCCCTGGCCGCCGCCGACGCGCGGTCCTCCCCCGGCACCGAACGCGCGGTCAGCCGCGCGTACGCCAGCGCGAGGCCCGACAGCGGAAGGCGAAAGACCGGCGCGTTGCATCCGTCGATCGCGACGCCGATCTCGGACTCCGGCACGCCCGCGAATCGGGCGACGAGCGAGCGGATCCGACGCTGGAGTGGATGCGCCGGGTCCGTGTACCCGGCGTGCGGCAGCTTGAGAAGGCGGCACGCGAGCAGCATCCCGGCGTGCTTGCCCGAGCAGTTGTTGTGCAGCGCGGTCGGCGACTTGCCGGCGCGCAGGAGCGCGCGCGCCGAGGCCTCGTGCATCGGCAGGTGCGCGCCGCACTCGAGGTCCGCGACCTTGAAGCCGCCCTTCCGAAGGAGCTCCGCGGCGACCGCCGTGTGACGCGGCTCGCCGCCGTGCGACGCGCAGAGGAGCGCGATCTCGGCATCCGAGAGCCGGAACCGCCTCTCGCCGCCGGCCAGGAGGAGGGGCATCGCCTGGAACGGCTTCGCCGCCGATCGCGCGTAGACGGCGAGGTCGGCGTCCCCGCAAGAGGCCAGCAGCGCGCCCCGTTCGTCGACCACGGCCGCGGAGCCGCGATGCGCCGATTCGACGCGAGGGCCACGAAACACCCGCGCCAGAACCGGAGGAGCCTTCGCCATGGACGCCATTATCCCCGGCCTCTCGCAGAGCCCGAATCGGTTATCCTGAGGGGGTCGATGCGACGGAATAAACCCCGCGCCTTGGCCGTTCGCTGACCAGGATGCGCACGACTGTTCTCGCCGCTACGGCCGCTACAGCCGTTGTCCTCAGCCTCGCTTCCGCCGCGGGGGCTTCCGCCCAGCAGGCCTCTCAATCCTCGCAGCAGCCGCCTCTCTTCCCCGACCTCGAATTCGTCGGGCAGGAGGGCGGAAGCGTGCGGCTCTCGGAGCTCAAGGGCAACGTCGTTCTCGTCAACGTCTGGGCCACCTGGTGCGGGCCTTGCAAGATGGAGCTGCCGGTGGTGCAGCGGATGTACGACAACTACAGCGACCGCAACTTCGTGGTCGTCGCCGTCAACGTCGACGCCGATCGCAAGCGCGTCCCCGCCTTCATGAAGCAGTTCAACATCTCCGTCCCCGTCTACTTCGCGGCACCCGAGGACGCCGGCCCGCTGACGGCGAGCGGAATCCCCTCGACCTTCCTGCTCTCCGCCGAACGAACCCTGTTGGACCGACAGGTCGGCTACGCCCCGAGCGTCGAAGACCGCTGGAAGAAGATCCTGGAGAAACACCTGCGGGCCAAGAAGTAAACCGGGGGCGCCGCCCGGCGTCTGTCATCTCTGGAGGCCGGCCATGAAATCCCGTATCGCACTCCTGATACCCGCGTCCTTCCTCGTCTTCGCCGCCACCGCGTCGGCTCAGCTCCGCCAGGGTACCGTCGAGATCAACGGCTTCGGGGGCTGGCTCTTCGGAGGCGAGATCGCCCACACCCACGGCTTCAACAACGACTTCGATCACAACCACATCGACGTCGGGGACGACGCCGCGTACGGCGGCCGCGTCGGGTACAACATCACCGGCCTCTTCGAGGTCGAGTCGGAGTACTCGCGGACCGAGACCAACTTCATCCTGCGGCCGCACAACCTGCCGGACCAGAACCTCGGGGATCTGACGGTCGAGTACTTCATGGCCTACTGCACCTTCAACTTCGGCCACCACCGCGTGGTGCCGTTCTTCACGGTCGGCGCCGGCGCCGCGCGCTTCAACCCGAACGTTCCCGGGACCGCAGCGGAATCCGACGTGCGCTTCACCTCGGCGGTCGGAAGCGGCGTGAAAATCTTCTTCTGCCCGTGGTTCGCGATGCGCTTCGACGCCCGCTTCTACTCGACGTGGCTCGGCGACAACTCGCGGGTGTTCTGCGACACCAACGGCATCTGCGACACCCGCAACTGGGTCGGGAACGTCACGACGACCGGCGGATTTCTCTTCGCCTTCTAGCGACCGAGTCGCTCAGCGGCGCGCCCTCCGCACGCGGATGCGCCGGGCGTCGCCGCCGTCCGGCCCGATCGTGATCTCGACCGTCGGCGGCAGCAGCCGGCGGATCGCCTCCCCCGGCCACTCGACGCAAACCGGCGCGTCCGCGACGGCGTCGGGAAGGCCGAGGACCGCGAGGTCCTTCGGGTCGTCCGCGAGGCGGTAGAGATCGAGGTGGCGCAGGACGATCCCGGCCTTGCCGGCGCCGCCCCCGGCCGCGTACTCGTTCAGCAGAGCGAACGTGGGCGACGCGACCTCGCGCGTCTGCGCGCCCAGGCCTCGCGCCAGCCCGCGCGCGAGCGTCGTCTTGCCGGCGCCCAGATCCCCGACGAGGTAGACGACGTCCGAGCGCGAGAGCGTCGCGGCGAGCCGCTCCCCGACCGCCTCGGTCTCCGCCTCGGAGCGCGTCGTGAGGGTCGTGACCTCGGTCTCCGCGTCAGACATCCGGCATCGTCGCGCCTGCGGCAACGCGCAGCCTCAGCGCACGTCGCGCGCCGGGGATCGCGTCCGCGACCTCGTGCGCCAGGAGGCCCGCGTCGCCCAGCAGCGGCTCGAGCCGCTGCGCCGCGGCGCCGTGGAGCCAGACGCCCGCCACGGCGGCGTCGCGCGCCGACAGGCCGCCCGCGAGCAGCGCGCCGATCACGCCGGAGAGGACGTCGCCCGAGCCGGCGGTCGCGAGGAGCGGCGTGCCCGTGGGGTTGACGGCGATCTCGCCGTCCGGCGTCCCGATCAGGCTGTGCGCGCCCTTGAGCACGACGACGGCGCGGCTCGCGCGCGCGAGCGCCCGGACCGCTCCCGCCCGGTCGGCCTGCACCGCGCGCGTGGACTTCCGCAGCAGCCTTCCCGCCTCGCCGGGATGAGGGGTCAGCACCGTGGCCGCCCGCCGCTTCGCGAAGAACCCGGGCCGGCCGGCGAAGGCGTTGAGCGCGTCCGCGTCCGCGACGAGCGGGATCCGCGCGCGCAGGATCTCCTCGAGGGCCTCCACGGTCCCGGCCGCCGTGCCGAGGCCCGGGCCGGCGACCGCCGCGTCGAATCGCGCGGCCGACGCCTTCCAGGCGCGCACGACGGCGGGCGCGGCCGCCCGCGCGAGCACGCCGCCGGATTCCGACAGCGGCTCGGTCATCGCCTCGGGAAGCGCCGACACGATGCCCGCCGCGATCGACTCCGCGCAGAAGACGGTCACGAGACCGGCGCCGCCGCGCAGCGCTCCGCGCGCCGCGAGGATGGCCGCGCCGGGCTTGCCGCGGGAGCCGGCCAGGACCGCGAGGCGGCCGAAGTCGCCCTTGTGCGAGTCGAGCGGACGCGCCGGGAGCCGCGCGGCGACATCCGCGGCCTCCGTCTGCCAGATCCGCCGGGCGTGCCGGGCGAGCGTCTTGCGCGGGATGCCGATGTCGGCGACCGTCACGCGGCCACAGAGCCCGCTCGCGGGAGGCAGCACGTGGCAGAGCTTGGGCGCGGCGAACGCGACCGTCCGCGACGCGCGCACGGCCGTGCCGAGGAGCTCGCCGCGGTCCGCGGAGAGGCCCGAGGGAAGGTCGGCGGCGATCACCGTGCGCTCCGAGTCGTTGATCGCGGCGACGGCGCGGCGCGCGGCGCCGTCGAGGGCGCGCGAGAGGCCGGTTCCGAAGAGGGCATCGACGACGGCGTCGGCGTCCGCCAGGGCGCGCCGCAGAACGGCGTGCCCGCCCGGATGGGAGAGCGCGTGGAACGCGAGGCCGACGCTACGTGCGCGCGCGGCGTTGGCCGCGGCCTCCGCGGCGTAGAGCGCGGGGTCGCGCAGCGTGAAGACGGTGGGCGCCAGGCCGCCGAGCGCGAGGATCCGGGCCGCCGCCAGCCCGTCTCCGCCGTTCTTGCCGGGCCCGCAGACGACGGCGATCCGCCGGGCGCCGGGCAGGGCCTCGCGCAGGTCGCGGCAGAGCGCCTCGGCCGCACTCTCCATCAGGTCCTCGGGATCCGCCCCGCGGCGGATCGCCTCCGCGTCCGCGGCGCGCATGGCCCGCGAGTCGAGAACCGGAATCACGAGACGATTCTAGAGGCTCAGGACTTCCCGGGCTCCGACGCCTTCGGGACCTCCTTCGGGAGGACCGAGACGAAGACGCTCTTCTGGAGGTAGGAGGTCAGGTTCGAGACGGCGTCCCGCACGCCGACCGAGAGCTTCTGGCCGCCCGGGACGACGATCAGCTTGGCGTCGTAATAGAAGTCCTTGCCCTGCGCCATGGCGAAGTCCTTGGAGGGGATCTTCACCTCCTGCCTCTGGATCTGGAGGTCCGACTGCTTGCCGGACGCGTCGAGGATCACGAAGTAGACGAAGAACTGGCCCTCGTACTGGTCCCCCGACGGGACGAGGCCCAGCTTGCCGATCGGAACGGCGATTCGGACCGGCAGCAGGTAGTTCTGCCTGTCGTACGGCTTCGGGTCGCCGACCGACAGCCCGCACTTGAGCGGGTTGTCGGCGCGCGGGTAGCTCAGGCTCGCGACCACGGCCTCGGCGGTGCGGGTCTCGACCGACTTCTCGACGTAGCTGCGCCGGTTGCGCACGGTCAGGCCCTTGCGCTTGACGGTCACCTCGACGCGGTGCGGGCGGTCCACGGCGCCGCGCGCGCTGCGGTACCCGAGGGAGTAGAAGTTGGAGAAGTCCGCCGCCACCTGGTCGAGGCTCGACTTCCAGTCGTTGCTGTTGATGGCCGCGATACCTCCGGTCTCCTCGGCCATCGTGCGGATCGGCCCCTGCATGTTCTGTCGCACCATGAAATCGTTCAGGTGGACGGACTGGGTGCTCGAGTGCTCGGCCGAGTTGAGCTCGTTGGTCGTGAGGCCCGAGGCGTCGAGCGTGTAGATCGTGACGCCGTTCGCGTTCGCGGACTGGATGATCTGGGCGTACTTGCTGTTCATGTCGTAGTCGAGCTGCTCGATCGTCGTGGTGGTCTGCTGGTACTTCTCGCGGATCGCCTCGTAGATCTCGAAGCCCGCCGTCGCCGGCAGCCCCTCCGACACGTAGAGGAAGTTCTTGCGGCCGGGCACGCCCGCCAGGCCGTCGAGCGTCGATTTGATCGAGTCGACCGTGAACTCGAGGTCGTTGCGGAGCGACTGCGAGTAGGAGCGCGCGATGCTCGTCGCCTCGTTGACCGACCGGGACTCGTCGATGCGTTTCAGCGCGTCGTTGCGCTCGCCGACCTGTGTCGTCCCGCCGCCCGTGTCGAGCTCGATGTTCTCGATCGCGCCGACGAGGTCGTTCGCGTCCGAGGTGAAGGGCCGCCGCACCTTGAGCGAGCGGTTGTAGGTCACGACCATGCCCTCGGCGTTGGGCCCGATCGCCTGCGGGATGAATTCCTTCAGGCGCTTGAACATCCGGTTCCGGTTGTTCGGCTGGATGTTCAGGTTGTCGATGTAGAAGACGTAGTGCGCCTTGAGCTCCTGCGGCACTTCGGGCGCCGCCTCGGGCTTGTCCAGCGGAACCTCTTTGCCGTCCTCCATGAGGATCTTGCCGCCGGAGACGGCATAGAAGTTCGTGATCTTCTGCGGGATGTTGTCCTGCTTGACCTCGAAATCGTCCGCGGTCAGGTCGGGCACACGGTGGCCCTTCGAGTCGGTGACGACGACGTCCACGCTCGTGATCGAGACGTCCACCGACTCGACCACCGGCGGAAAGGCCTTCTCGGGGGGAACCTGCGGCGGCTGTTGCGGCGCGGCCTGCGCCGGCTTCGCGGGCGGCGCGGCCTGGGCGGGGGCCGGAGCGGGTGCGGGTGGTTGCTGGGCGCGGAGCGACGGCGCATCGGCGGCGTCGCAGAGCAGGCTCGCCACGCACACCGCGGCGACCCAGACCGGGAATCTCGCGGCGAGTCCTTTCAAGGGGTCCTCCAGCAAGCTCAAAGCGTTGTCTGCGCCGTCATTATTCCCCAGCCTGCGGCGCGGAAGCGCTTCGTCATCCGCACCGAGGCGTTCGTCCGCGGGCCCTCGGAGAGCGCTCCGCGGATCGCGACCGAAAGTCCAGGAATCTCCGAAAAAACTCTGTTGCTTTGTTGAAAGGAATTCAACAGAATTCCCCCCTCTGGGGCGGGCCGACTCGAGCCCGGGTGGTTAAGAGTAAGAGCGAAGGAGCGAAGCGAAGCATGGCACGCCATCGGCAACGTGCGGCCGCGGCCGCCTTTTTCCTCTTCGCGCTCTCTTTGCTTTCCGGTTGCAACAAGATCAAGTCCAAGCAGGAGATCAAGAAAGGCAACGAGTTCCTCAAGGCCGCGCAGTACCTTCCCGCGCTGACCTCCTACCAGGAGGCGCTCCGGCTCGACCCGGCCGAGACGAAGCTCAACAAGCACATCGGGATCGCCTACATGGGCCTGTACCAGCCGGGCTCGAAGCACCCCAAGGATCTCGAGTTCGCATCGAAGGCGATCGAGCACCTGAAGACCTACGTCGAGCACTATCCCGACGACAAGAAGGCGCTCGAGTATCTGGTCTCGATGTACCTCAACACCGATCGCTACGATGACGCGATCAACTTCTACCAGAACCAGATCCTGAAGCGGGACCCCAAGGACAGCAAGGCGATGCAATCGGTGGCCATGCTGTACTTCAAGAAGGGCGACTTCGACAACGGCGTCGTCTGGTTGAAGAAGCGCCTCGAGATCGAGGGCAACAACCCCGAGGTCTACTACCTGATCGGCGTCCAGGCCTGGGACCGCTCCTACAACTACCCCGACCTCGACCCCGCGCTGCGCAGCAAGATCGTCGAGGACGGGTTGGAGTCGCTCAACAAGGCCGTCCAGCTCAAGCCCGACTACTTCGAGGCGATCACCTACATCAACCTGCTCTACCGGGAGAAGGCCAAGATGGAGACCGACCCCGCGAAGAAGCAGGAATACCTCGACACGGCCAACAAATACCTCCAACAGGCGCTCGAGATGCGCAAGGCGGCCCAGGAAAAGGCGAAGGCCGAGGCCGCGAGCGCCGCTCCGACGCCGGAACCGGCGAAATGATGCCGGTGTCCCACTGAGACGGGGGGCTAATCCATGTTCGAAACCTCGCTGATCGAGTCCAGCCACAAGAAGGACGAGGCGAAGAAGGTCGTCTCGCTTCCCGTCTCGGTCGCGATCCACGCGCTCGTCATCGGGGCCATTCTCGGCGCCTCGATCTGGTTCGTCGGAGACGTGCCCGAGCCGCCGATCCCCGTGACGTTCTACGCGGCCGCTCCCCCGCCGCCGCCTCCTCCCCCCGCCGCTCCGAAGGCGGCGCCCAAGGCTCCCGATGCGCCCAAGCCGGTCCCCGTCAAGGCCGTCGAGATGACGCAGCCGGTGGTCATCCCCGAGACGGTTCCGCAGCCCCTGGCCGCGCCCGAGCCGGTCGCGGAGTCCACGGGAGTCGAGGGCGGCGTCGAGGGCGGCGTCGAGGGCGGCGTGGCCGGCGGCGTGGCGGGAGGCGTGCCGGGCGGGACCGGAGCCGGAATGGGCAGCGAGCCGCTGCGCGTCGGCGGCGACGTCAAGGCGCCCGTGCTGTCCTCTCGGGTGGAACCCCAGTACCCGGAGGCCGCCCGCAAGGCCCGGATGGAGGGCGTGGTCATCCTGGAGGCGATCATCACCGACCAGGGCTCCGTCGAGGATGTCCGGGTGCTGAAGTCCGTCAACCCCCTGCTCGACGCCTCGGCCGTCCGGGCCGTCCAGCAGTGGAAATACAAGCCGGCGACGCTCAACGGCCGGGCCGTGCGGGTGTACCTGACCGTGACCGTGACGTTCCGGTTGAACTAGGATTGGCAGTCTCGAAGAGCCCGGAAAGCTCGGAAGGCGAATGAAAACCAGAAGGAGCGCTGCATGAGTTTCAATCCGATTGAGCTATGGGGCAAGATGACGATCGTGGCGCAAGGCGTCGTCGTCGTGCTGATCATCATGTCCATCTACTCCCTGACGATCGCCTTCGAGAGATTCATCTACTACCGCAAGGCGCGCAACCAGTCCGTGGCGTACGCCAAGCTGGTGACGGGCTTCTTGAAGCAGGACAAGCTGCAGGAGGCCATCGACGCCTCCAAGAAGTTCAAGAACAGCCACGTCGCGCGGGTGTTGTCGGCGGGGCTCTACGAGTTCTCCCACGACATAAAAAGCGGCGGGGCCAGCGTCAAGGGCCACGACATGATCGAGGCCGCCGAACGCGCCATCGAGCGCGAGGCGCTGGTGACGACCGCCGACATGAAGAAGGGCCTCTCGGGGCTGGCGACCATCGGCACCACCGCCCCCTTCATCGGCCTCTTCGGAACGGTCATCGGCATCATCAACGCGTTCCGCGGCATGGCCCTGACCGGCTCGGGCGGTATCGCCGCCGTGTCGGCCGGTATCTCCGAGGCGCTCGTCACGACGGCGCTCGGGCTCTTCGTGGCCATCCCGGCGGTCTGGATGTTCAACATCTTCATGAACAACATCGAGCGCTTCCAGGTCGAGATGTCGAACTCCTCCAACGAGCTGATCGACTACTTCATCAAGCGTCGCGGCGCCGGCGCGCAGCTGTCCGCATAGGAGCACTTCCATGGGCATGGGCGGAAGCAGTAGTCGGGACAAACTGCAGAGTGAGATCAACGTCACTCCGCTGGTGGACGTCTGCCTCGTTCTGCTGATCATCTTCATGGTCGTCACGCCTCTCCTTCAGAACGGCGTGAGCGTCCAGATCCCGCAGACCGACAATCCCGACAAGAAGCCCGAGAGCAGCAAGCAGAAGATGATCGTGGTCCAGTACGCCTCGCCTCCCGCGTATCACATGGATCAGAAGCAGCTCTCGAAGGCCGAGTTCCAGCAGGCGTTGGATGAGCTCTATCAGCGCAACCCGAGCGCGGAGCTCGTGATCAAGGCCGATCAGCGGCTGAAGTACGGCGACGTCAAGGAAGTCTTCAAGATGACCAAGGACGCGGGCTTCCAGGACGTGGGTCTGATCGCGGAAAAGAAACAAAAGGGCGGCGGGTAAGCGTCCGTCGCAGTCGCAACCTCAAGGAGAATCGCCAAATGGCCATGGGAGTCGGCGGCGGCGCCGGGAACTACAAGAGCGACATCAACATCACGCCCCTCGTGGACGTGGTGCTGGTGCTCCTGATCATCTTCATGGTCATCACGCCGCTTCTCCAGATGGGCTACGACGTGAAGGTTCCTCCGAAGACGACCGACCCGAACCCCGCGCCTCCCCCTCCCGATCTGCTCATCGTGTCGCTGACCCCGCAGAACAAGTACTACCTCAACAAGGACGAGGTGACCGCGCAGGCCCTGTCCTTGCGATTGACCGAAATCCTGAAGAACCGGGCGAACAAGACGGTCTTCTTCTCCGGCGACGACGGCGCCAACTACGGCGAGGTGGTCAAGGTCATGGACCTCTGCCGCAATGCCGGGGCGAAGAACATCGGCATCGTGATGGAAGCGGTCCCGGTCGGCCAGTAGGCCGGAAACCCGCTTCGCGGCCCTCGACTCGGCGAGTTTCAGGTTTCGGGTCGACTTTTTGATATCCTCCCGCCCCGCCGCCGGACCGTGAGCCCGGCGCCCCCGGAAATCACGCGAAAACAGGAGTTCGACTCATGTCTTTCGATCTCGCTCTGCCCCTGATCCTGATCTTCTCCGTGGGTTCCCTCGTCGTGGCCGGCTACCTGGCCTCGTGGGTCCTCAAGCGCGACACCGGGACGTCGGCCATGCAGGCGATCTCCAACGCCATCAAGGAGGGCGCCGAGGCCTTCCTGCGCCGGCAGAACAGGACGATCGTCTTCCTCGCGGTCCTCCTGGCCGCCGTGATCTTTCTTCTCTATGGATTCGTCCGCAGCCACCACGACTTCGACCCCGTTCCGACCGCCCTGCGCCTGGCCTTCTGGACCACCCTCTCCTTCGCGCTCGGCGCCGCGTGCTCCGTCATCGCCGGGTACATCGGGATGTGGGTCTCGATCCGCACGAACATCCGGACGGCCTCGGCCGCCCGCACGTCCCTGAACGACGCCCTGCGCATCGCCCTGCGCGGGGGCGCGGTCTCGGGCCTCTTCGTCGTCGCGATGTCGCTCTTCGGGGTCGGCGGACTGTACTGGCTCGTCTCGCACCTGACGGAGGTGCCCCCGGCGCAAATCCCGCTGCTGATCGTGGGCTACGGGTTCGGCGCCTCGTTCGTGGCGCTCTTCGCCCAGCTCGGCGGCGGCATCTACACCAAGGCCGCCGACGTGGGCGCCGACCTCGTGGGCAAGGTCGAGGCCGGGATCCCCGAGGACGACCCGCGCAACCCCGCCGTGATCGCGGACCTGGTGGGAGACAACGTCGGCGACTGCGCGGGCCGCGGCGCCGATCTCTTCGAGTCCACCGCCGCCGAGAACATCGGGGCGATGATCCTCGGTGCCACGCTCGCCGCGATGCTCCAGAAGCAGGGCATGGGCTTCTCGGCCGGGATCGTGGGAGTCATGCTGTTCCCGCTGGTCGCCCGCGCGTTCGGCCTCCTGGCCTCGATCGTCGGCATCTTCGCCGTCAAGACCCGCGAGGACGCCGACCCGATGGCCGCCCTGAACCGGGGCTACTACATCACTTCGGCGCTGGCGATCGCCGGCTTCTTCGTGGCGACCAAGTGGCTCCTCTTCAATCCGACCCATCCCGAAGCCTGGTGGAAGTTCTTCTTCTGCGGGGTCATCGGCGTGCTGACCTCGATCGCGTTCGTCTTCATCACCCAGTACTACACGGAGTACAAGTACCGCCCGGTCCGGGAGATCGCCGAGGCCTCCCAGACGGGGCCTGCGACCAACGTCATCGCGGGCATCTCGGTGGGCCTGGAATGCACGCTCGCGCCCGTCATCGCGATCTCGGTCGCGATCCTGGCCTCCTACAAGATCGGGTCCGGCGCCCTCCCGGGCGGCGGTCTCTTCGGAACCGCCGTGGCGACGATGGGCATGCTCGGCACGGCCGCCTACATTCTGGCGATGGACACCTTCGGCCCGATCACCGACAACGCCGGCGGCATCGTCGAGATGTCCAAGCAACCCGAGGAGATCCGCAGGAAGACCGACCGGCTGGACGCGGTCGGCAACACCACGAAGGCCCTGACGAAGGGCTACGCGATCGGCTCGGCGGCCCTGGCCGCGTTCCTGCTCTTCTCGGCCTACCTCGACGAGCTCAAGAACTACGGCGCGGAGCTGACCTCGGTGAACCTGGCCAAGCCGGAGGTCTTCGTCGGCGGGCTCATCGGCGCGATGCTGGTCTTCTTCTTCTCGGGGCTCGCGATCAAGGCCGTGGGCAAGGCCGCCTCCGTCGTCATCCAGGACGTCCGCGCGCAGTTCAAGGAGCGCCCGGGAATCATGCAGGGCACGGAGAAGCCGGACTACGGTCGGACCGTCGACATCGTCACGAAGGGCGCCCTGCGCGCCATGATCGCGCCGGGTCTCGTGGCGGTCTGCACGCCGATCGTGGTCGGCCTCATCTTCAAGCAGTTCGGTGTCGGAGCCGAGGCGGTGGCCGCGCTTCTCATGGTCGGCACGATCGCCGGGATCATCATGGCCACGTTCCTGAACAACGGCGGCGGCGCCTGGGACAACGCCAAGAAGTACATCGAGACGGGCGCCTACGGCGGCAAGGGCTCCCCCACCCACAAGGCGGCGGTCGTCGGCGACACCGTCGGCGATCCGTTCAAGGACACGGCGGGCCCGTCGCTGCACGTGCTCATCAAGCTTCTGGCCACGATCACGCTGGTGCTGGCGCCGCTGTTCATCTGAATACGGGCGGGGACAAGCCCCGCCCCTACGTAGGGGCGGCCCTCGCGGCCGCCCGCTACACGAACCGGCTCAACACCTCGTTCGACACGAGGAACCCGCGCTCCGTGAACCGGACGCGCCCGGCCTCGCGCCGGAGGATGCCGGCGGCGAACCAGGTCTCGTAGTCCTCCGACAGCCTCGCGTCCCCCGCGCGCAGGACCTCGCCGTCGATCGTCTCCTCGGGAACGCCCTCGCCCAGCCGCAGGCCCAGGAACACCCGCTCCTTCGCGGCCTCCTCGGCGGTCACGGCCTGGTCGAGCGCGATGGGCCGACGCCCCGACTCCAGCCGCTCGAGGTACGTCTCGAGCTGGGAGACGTTGGCGCGGCGCCGGCCGGCCCAGAGCTCGTGCGCCGACACGCCGAGCCCGAGCGTCGGCGTCCGCGTCCAGTACTTGAGGTTGTGGCGCGCCTCGCGGCCCGGACGGGCCCAGTTCGAGATCTCGTAGTGGAGGAAGCCCCGGGAGGCCAGCGTCTCCCCCATCGCGAGCCAGGCGTCGGCCTGCGCGTCGTCGGCGATGTAGCGCTCGGGGTGTCCTCGGCGGTCGTCCTCGATCGTCCGGCTCTTCTCGGCCTCGAGCAGGTACACGGAGACGTGCGAGACGCCCGCGTCGCACAGTCCCTCGAGGCTGCGGGCGAAGCTCTCCTCCGTCTGGTGCGGAAGCCCCAGGATGAGGTCGCCGGAGACGGCGAGCCCGGTGCGGGCCTCCCTGAGGGTCTCGAGGGCGGCGGCCGCGCGCCGCGCGTCGTGCCGTCTCCCCACGGCGAGGAGCTCCGCGTCCGCGAGCGACTGGACGCCCAGCGAGATCCGCGACACGCCCGCCCCGATCCACGCCGCGACCGCCTCGGCGGTCACGTCCTCGGGATTCGCCTCGAGGGTGACCTCGGCTCCGGCGCCCACCGCGAAGCCGCCGCGAAGCGCCTGGAGGAGCCGCGCCACCGCCGCCGGCGGCAGGAGCGACGGGGTCCCGCCGCCCAGGTAGATCGCATCGAACGCCTCGCCGGCGGCCTCGGCGGCGAGGAGGGCCGCCTCCCGCTCGAGGGCGGCGAGGTAGCGCTCGCGGCTCGTCCCGTCCGTGGTCACGACGAACGCGCAGTAGCCGCAGCGCGAGGCGCAGTACGGCAGGTGCACGTAGAGACCGGCAGCGGACGACGCCGCGCTCATCGCAGCGGGCGCGGCTGCGGCTGGCTGCCGAGCCGCAGCGCCGCCTCCGTCTCCGCGGCGACGTCGCCGTCGAAGGGAAACACGCGCCGGAAATTCCCCTCCCGGGCGATCGCCGCCAGGTCACGGCCCGACTCGTCGATCCAGCGGACCGCGGCGCGCAGGGCCTCGGCGCGGTGCTCGGGGAGCGCCTCGAGCTCCGCGCGCTCCTCGAGGCGCGCCGAGGCGGCGGCGTTGCCGGCCGGCTCGCGGGGTCCGGTCGGGCGCGGCGGAAGCAAGCCGAGGCCGCGGGCGGCGCAGCGGCTCCGAACCGCCGGGAGCCGCTCGGCCATGGCCGCGACCCACTCACGGTGGTGGATCGCGGCGAAGAACACGTCGGCGGCCTCGCCGTCGAGGGAGCGCGCCTCGACGATCGCCCGCCGCGCCTCCCCGTCGGCCACCGGAACGAGCGGGGTCGCCGCCCGCGCGCCGGATGCGGCCGCCTCCGCGACGAGGGATTCGATCGCGGCCGGTTCCGCCGTCCAGTCGGGAATCAGAGGGAACAGCACGCCGCAGACCAGTCCGCGCGCCCGCGCCGCCCGGAGCGCCGGGAACGCGGCCGTGGAGCCCGCCGCAGTGCCGGCCGCGGTTCCGGCGACGGTTCCGGCCACGAAAGAGCAGAGCGCGACCACGCCGGCCGCCTCCCGCGGAATGCCGGCCTCCGGCGGGTCGAGAAGGTAGACCGCGCGACCCGCCGCGACCGCCCCCTCCGCCGCCGCACGGTACGCGCCGTACACCTCCTCGGCGCGCGAACCGGGGCCCACGAGGATCGGTCCGGGCGGGAGCCGCAGCGCCGCCTCTCGCCAGGCCTGCGCGCTCGCGGGGCCGACGGACACGCTCGTCTCCACGCGCCGCCGCGCGAAGCTCCGCGCGATCGGGTCGAACCTCACGATTCCGGGCTCCGGCTCCACACCGTAGGGCAGGAGCCGGCCCGCGACGCGGCGGCCGCCGAGGTCCTCCTCGCCGGCCCGAATCGACGGCTGGGGCGAGGTCTCGAAGACGATCACCGGCGGCGCCTCCGTCGCGGAGGTGGCAGGCGGCGGATCGCCGTCCGACCGTATCGCGCGAACACGTCGGCCTCGAAATTGACGAGGTCGCCCTTTTCGATCCGCCCGAGCGTCGTCCGCCGTCGCGTCTCCGGGATGACCGCGACGCCGAAGAGCGCGCGCCCGCGGCGGGCGACGGTCAGGCTCACGCCGTCCACGCACACGGAGCCCTTCGGCACCACGAAGCGCGAGAGGCCGCGGGGAATCGAGAAGGAGACCATCCAGGAGTTCCCGGACGGGACGACCGACCGCACGCGCGAGATCCCATCCACGTGGCCCATCACGAAGTGACCCGAGAGCGGATCTCCCCAGCGCAGCGCGCGCTCGACGTTGACCCTCGCGCCGGGCGCGAGGCGGCCGAGCGTCGAGCGCCTGAGGGTCTCGCGCGAGAGGTCCGCCACGAGGTCCCGGCCGTTGCGGATGGCGGTCAGGCAGACGCCGGAGACGCAGACGCTCTCGCCGGAGACGAATCGTCGCTGTCCGGCGGGAGGGCGCACCGTCAGGCGCGCTCCCCCCGACCGCGGCGAGACTCCCGCCACCGTTCCGAGTCCGGCCACGATGCCCGTGAACATGTCCGGAGTCTATTGAACGCGCCCGGTCACGAGGAGGTCCTCGCCGACGCGCTCGACCCGCAGACCCTCGAGCCCGGGGGCGTCCGCCAGCGCGAATCCCGAGCCTCCCACCGCTCCCGTCGCCCGGGCGCCCCCCAGGATGCGTGGCGCCAGGAAGACCGCCACGCGGTCCACGAGGCCCGCCCGGAAGAATCCTCCGAGCGTCTCGGCTCCCCCCTCGACCATGAGGCTCGTCACGCCGTGACCGGCGAGCGTGCGAAGCAGGCGCGGGAGGTCGACCCGGCCCCTCGCGCGCGAGGACGCCGGCAGGCTCCAGACGCGGATCCCGCGCGCGGCCAGCCGGCGGGCCCTGGGAAGCGAGTCCGGTGCGGCGGTCGCGACGACCCGCTCACCGGGCCCGCGCAGGACCCGCGCGGTCTCCGGCAGCCGCAGCCGGCCGTCCAGCACGATCCGCCAGTGCGGACGCTTGCCCGCCCTGCCGAGCCGGCGAGTGAGCCGGGGGTCGTCGGCCGCCACGGTGCCGGCGCCGAGGAGCACCGCGTCGTACTCCTCGCGCAGGAGGAGGGCCCTCCGCCGCGCCGCCTCACCCGTGATCCACCGGCTCTCTCCCTTCGCGGAGGCGATGCGGCCGTCCAAGGTCGACGCCCATTTCGCCAGAACGAGCGGCCGGCCCGTCTCCATGAACGCCCGGAACTTCGCGTTCTGCTCCTCGGCATTTCGGCGCTGCGGAGCCGCCGCGAGCACGACCTCGACGCCCGCGTCTCGGAGCGCCCGGACGCCGCGGCCGGAGACGAGCGGGTTGGGGTCCGTCGCGGCCACGACGACCCGGCGGACTCCGGATGCGATCACGCGCGGCGCGCACGGCGGGGTGCGGCCATGGTGCACGCACGGCTCCAGCGTCAGGTACAGGTCGGCCCCGCGCGCCCGGGCCCCGGCCTGCGCGAGCGCGGCGATCTCGGCGTGGCTCCCTCCCGCCCGGCGGTGGTATCCCTCGCCGACGACCTGGCCGCGCCGCACGACCACCGCGCCCACCAGCGGATTCGGCGGCACGCCGTACCGGCCGCGCTCGGCCAGCGCGAGCGCGCGGTCGAGGTGCTTCCAGTCGAGCGCGGGCCGCTTCAACCCGTCACGCCGGCGCCCGACGGGGCCGCCGACACCGTCTCGTCATCGAGCAGCGCCTTCGCGTACTCCGACGGGTCGAACGGGACCAGATCCTCGACGCTCTCGCCGACGCCGACGTCGAGCACCGGCAGCTTGAGCTCCCGGTAGATGGCCAGCACGACGCCGCCTCGCGCGCTGCCGTCGAGCTTCGTCAGCACGACGCCGTCCGCGCCGGCCGCCTCCACGAACCGGCGCGCCTGCTCGAGCCCGTTGACTCCGGTCGTCGCGTCGAGGACGAGCAGCGTGCGGTGCGGCGCGCCGGGGACCTCGCGCGCGGCGATCCGGCGCATCTTGGCGAGCTCCTCCATCAGGTTCTTCTTGGTGTGGAGGCGGCCCGCCGTGTCGACGATCAGCGATTGGACCTGGCGCGCCTTCGCCGCGGCGAGCGCGTCGAAGAGGACCGCCGACGGATCGGCCCCCTCGCTGTGCCGCACGACGGGAACCCCCAGCCGGTCGGCCCACGTCTGGAGCTGGTCGATGGCGCCGGC
>Ga0207711_10000246_pt1 | contig 58174 bp, 44 predicted proteins | sample KBSS34metaG_FD_184401 | JGI IMG/M metagenome (GOLD analysis project Ga0207711, IMG submission 184401) | Switchgrass rhizosphere microbial communities from Kellogg Biological Station, Michigan, USA - KBS S3-4 metaG (SPAdes) (version 2) | ecosystem: Host-associated > Plants > Roots > Rhizosphere... | reverse complement strand
CGCCCACATTTTCGCGGGGTGAGCGAGTCCGCGCCGCCGGCAACCCGATCATCCCCGGCCTCGGCGTCTGCGATCCGCAGGTCCGCGTGTGGGACGGCGAGGTGTGGCTCTACGCCACACACGACGCCGATCCCGATGCCAAAGGCTTCGTGATGCGTGACTGGCAGATCTGGCGTTCGCGCGACCTGGTCGACTGGCGCCACGCCGGCACGCTGCGGCCTGAGCAGACCTATTGGGGCAAGCCCAGCAATGAGTGCTGGGCGACTGACGCAGCGCGTAAGGACGGGCGTTACTATCTGTATTTCTCGCGCGGGCCCAAGGAGATCGGAGTGGTTGTCGCCGACCATCCGGCGGGGCCGTGGCGCGACCCGATCGGCAAGCCGCTGATCGCCGAAGGGCTCGTTAAAACCGAAGCGCGCGATCCCGGGATCCTTCAGGACGAGGATGGCGCGAATTACATCGTCTTCGGCACGTTTCAGTATTTCATCGCGCGGCTTGGCGAGGACATGGTCTCGCTGGCCGAGCCGCCGCGTCCGCTGAAGGTGCAGAAGGCGGTCGGCCCCTATGCGAAGGGAGTGACCGACGACAAGCCGTTCCTCCACCGCCGCGGCGATCTCTACTACCTATCATGGGGAAGCTATTACGCGATCGGACGCAGCCCTTACGGCCCGTTCGAGACGCAAGGCTCGGTACTGAATGAGACGACGACCGACCCCGAACTGCGCCTTCAGCGCCCAGGCGCACGTTACGACTTGCTGAATTACGACCGGCACGGCAGCTTCTTCGAATTGAACGGTCAATGGTATTTCGCCTGCAACGACCAGGCGACGCCGGGGGCGACCGAGCATTACCGCAACAGCGTGATCTCTTACGTCCATTACCGTGCCGACGGCACGATCGCCCCGGTCCGGCTCGATACGGTGGGGGTCGGCCAATATGACGCGCGACGAGGAATAGCGGCGGCGGACTTTTTCGACGCGGGCGGTGGTGCGGTTGCTCATCGCGGTGGCGACACCTTCGTGCTCGATCTCTCTCCCGGCGGGTTCGCGCGCTATCCGGGAGTGCGCGGTGTCTCCGGCGCGCTCACGATCCTGGCGGACGGGCCGCTGGAGATCCGGCGCGGGGACGCGCACGGGCGCGTGCTGGGGCGCGGGCGCGGGAGCGGGAGCGGGAGCGGGGAGGTTGTACTGACTGGCACCCGTGCCACCGAGGATTTATGCCTCGTCAATACCGGGTCGGTGCCCATCCGGGTCGACCGGCTCAGCTTTGAAAGCGCCTGACGTGCAGGTGGCTTTCCACGGCGCGCGCAGGCTGGATTCGCCGGTGGCATTAATGCGACCATGGTTCGTCTCGATCAGACCGACACCAGCCCTCTTTTTTGATGAATAGGAGAGTCGAGCAGTGACACACAAGTACATCTGGATCGCGCTACTGGCGGCGGCCTGCGCCACCGTCTCTGCACAGACGCGCGCCGGTGAGGTCAGCCTATCACTGGTCGGAATAGACGTCGTCGATATGGAGAAAGCCAAGGCCTTTTATACCCAAGCCCTCGGGATGAGCCCGCTATTCAGTAATGGCAGTCCAAGCGCACCTGTCGAGGAGGTAGGTCTGGGCTTTCCAGCAGCAGGAGAGCATCAGACGATGGTCGTGCTGATGCACCATGCCGACGGCGGAACGCCACTTCATCCGGCCAAGCTGGTGTTCCGAGTGGCCGATGTGCAGTCGATCATTGAACAAGTGCGTGCTGCTGGCTACACGGTGGTATCCGAACCTCATCACGGCGCGGGCTCCCCGCTAACGATAGCCATGGCAAAGGATGCCGAGGGGACACTGATAGAGTTTTTCGAACTTTCCACTGCGCATTAGACGAGAGCCCGTCCTCGAACTCAGGAATTTCCTGTATTTAACATAATATACATTATGCGCAATCAGGACGAGTACGGCCCGACACGATCGGACTACATCTGGACGACCAACTAAATGCTTCAAGTCTTGCAACTAATTCGAACATCTTGCAACAAAGTCCACCAAGCGCTCGTCCATTACTTTTCTACACAGGAAACAATGCGTGGGATTAATCGTGGGGATTGCCGAGAAGGTTCCAGAACTCTTTCACAAGAGCCCCAGCTTTCAGTCCGCTTCTTTTGCTTATGTCGCCATTGATCAGGCTCGCCCAATAGCTCTTACTTACCCGCGACTCTCTCGATGGGGATAAATGACTTACTCTCCGTGGAAAGCATCGAGTAAATCTTCTGGCAACGCTGCATCGAAATCGTCCGGTACTTCAAACTCGCCCTTCATGGCACCGAAAATCTTTTTTTTCGCTGGTCTCACATCATCAATCCCAACCAATTTCGCGCAAGGTTGACCGTAGGTGCCTATCACAATCGTTTCGCCGGCAGCAGCACGTTTCACCAACTGTGACAGGGTGATTTCGGCTTCGCTAATCGATACCACCGTGACCATAAATTCATGCTCTTTTTGCAGGAAAATCTCTGATTGATTATGAGCATATCAATGCTCAAGTTAAACGCTAGCTTGATCCTGCTCGACATACGAGCTAAACAAATAGTTTCGCTACCAATGAGTTTAGGTTCGCGGCTTAGCGCAGTTTTTTTTAGTAGAGCGTGACTGAGTTAATGCGGTCAGCGATCGCGACAGTCGCCCGATATCTTTGTCGTGCTGAGCGCGGATGCCTCTCAATTGTTGGTTCAGATTTTTGATGTCGCTGGTCTTTTCTTTTATGAGTGCTCGCTGGTCTCGCTCTTGCTGTTGTAGCAACTGGAGCTCAGTAGATTTAACCGCATAGGACTCGGTCATTATTTCATTACGCGCCTGCGAAGCCTTTAGCTCCTTTTGTACAGCAGCCAATTGGCGATCACGCTCCACAATTGCACGATCAAGCGTTTCATGACGGCCAATTTCTTTTGCGAGCGCCTCACGATACGATTGATTTTGATCCCTCAAATCAGTCAGATCGGATTGTTGTTGCAACAGCTGCAATTTCTGACTCTCATGGGCCTCCCGCAGCGTGGCCAGTTCTGATTGAGATTGAGAAAGTGCGAAATCAAGCTGTTGGTTCTTTTCGTTCTGCACATGCAGAGCTGCTTCAAACTCTTGCGATTTTGCCTGTAATTTAGCTCCAGATTCAGCTTCCAAGGCTGTCAAAAGCAATTCAGCCTGCTCGGTGATAACTTGCCGTAAATGGCCGCTGAGGTTGGCACCGGCGGTTTCTCGATGGGCACGTCGTTCACGCCAGGCTTTCAGATATTTATTGATCGTAGTGCGACTACCCGTGTTACCGAGCTCCAGGCGTACCGTATCGACTGAAGGGTTGACACCTTCGGTCGCCAATTGATCTGCCGCCTTAAAAACTTGGTATTCCGATACGCCGATGCGGCCCATGAGGAGGTCTCCGAGTGTTTCGTACTGTATTTAATATACGTTATTTTTCATTATAAACTAATCAATATATTATTTATGTAAATACAGGTTTTCAAAAGTAGATGCTATAATAGGACGTATCCGCACCCCAAATGGCAGGCCCCTAATGTCGACCTCCGTTACCGCCAAATCATCCAATGAGCTAATCGTTGCCAACGACGACGCTGTCGCTGCGCAAACCAATCCAGCTGTCATGTACTTGGCCACGCTGGGCTCTGTGCAGAGTCGGCGTGTCGTGCAGTCGCGGTTGAGTCGATTTGCCAAGTTGTTGCAATTGGATGACTGGCGCCAGATTCCATGGCGTGAGTTTGATCGGCCGTGGCTGTTACTCGCTAAAGAAGCCTTGTCCGTCGATCAGTGTTCACCGGATACCATCAACGCGGCGATCTCGATGCTGAAAGGCGTTGCGTTGCAAGCCTGGGAATTGAAACTGATCAGCGATCATCGCTATCTGCGTATCAAAAATACAAAAGCCATTCGAGGCCAACGCATTCCGAAGCGTCGCTGGCTCGATAAGAAAGATATTGTGTCGTTGCTCGATCAATGTTTGGCAGACGATAGGGTACAAGGACTGCGCGATGCCGCCCTCCTCGGCCTGCTTTATGGTTGTGGTTTACGGAGATCGGAAATCGTCGGTATTGATATCGAACACATGAATGAAAAAGAAAACGCCATTCGAATTTTGGGGAAAGGGAATAAAGAGCGCATTGTCTATCCACCACAGCGCGCCTGGGAAATGGTCAGTGAATGGATTAAAGATGGCCGCGGTGACGATATAGGCCCCCTCTTCTGCCGGATTCGTAAAGGTGGAGATGTCACGACTGAACGACTGACAGATCAGGCGGTGTACTACATTATGAAGCGGCTGATTTTGTTGACTAGCGTGGAGAACTTTTCGCCGCATGATTTGCGCGGGTCATTTATTTCGTATCTGCTCGATAACGGAGAAGATATTAAAACCGTTGCCGATATTGTCGGTCACGCCGACGTGCGTACCACGGCCGGTTATGATCGGCGCGGTGAACAGCGTAAAAAAGTTGCGAATCGAAAAATTGAATTTTGATCCAAATCAGATCTCCCGAATAGAATGATTGTCTACATCGAATCAACAACATCTATTAAATCGCGTCCGAATCGCTTTAAAAACGCGTCAGTAGTCCTAGCGCTGACATATGCCGCATATTCTTGATTTTCATCCGACTTGTTTTCATCCGCAAAGTCACAAACAGCTTTTAAGCCAAATGCAAGTGGCCTTGGTATTGGGCATTGTTCGGCTGCCAAATAAAGTCCATAAAGCTCCATTTCAATACCTTTTACTTTTCGTTGCTGCTGCACAATTTTTTCAGTTACTGAAGAGTCAGCTAATACCGATGATCCTGAAGCAACAGGACCTAGTAGCAGCTTCGGTGGATTGCTTACACGATTTGGCCATGATTGCCAAATGCCATTCATTAAACTCTTATCTGCGCAAAGTTGTTCAAATCTTGCCTTAACTGGTCTAGCTACATTTATATGATGAGGGTCAATTTCAAATCCCGAAACACGAGATTCATCTCTGACAAACTTTCCACTTTGATAGTCCCAACAAGAATCAGCAAATACTACGTCTCCAATTGACGCCTTTCCTCTAACTCCGGCACATATCCCAGGCATCACGCATAATCGTGGTTTAAACTGAGCAAAAAGTTTTGCTGCAAGCACAGCAGTGGAAACCATACCCATACGATCTGCTACGGCGCTAACTACAGATAAACTGGTATCTTCAATATCAATCGCGCCGCGTGCAAAAAACGTTGAATCATCTAAAGGCTCATCTGGAGACCAATTCCAATCCAATTTTCGAATCGCATCCATTTCTGGATCACGTAGTGCTGTAATCACAAGTACATCAGTACCGTAACAAAGTTTAGTTTGGTGACCTTGCGGGGTGGAAAGATATTGAATGCATTTTTCCAAGCTTAGAAGCCATGAGTCCCCTGTCTCGCTACTTTCTAATATGGTCCAAGTCTGCTCTACAAAAGCTCTCGACGCCGCTTTTGCCGCTTCACTATAAGCCGTAAGGCCCACCACTTTTCTCGGTTTAAATAAATTCGTGGTTTCGGATATTTCCGTTAACAAAGTAAGAGAGTTAGCCACGCTTGGTTCTTCTTCTACCCGTCTGGGTAAAAGAATATCCAGAACCAAAAGGTCCACTTGGGTCTTGCTTAAAAACTCTCTTGCTTCGCTAGATGTTCTTCGATCTTCAATATCATCCCTATTTATTCCATCGATTTTAGAGAGAAAATCAATCATCTTTTTTAATCGATCAACATTGTCATCTACTAACAGAATTTTCATTGGCTATCCTTGATCGAATATGATGCATATTAATTCTTTTAATTTTTTTTCCCAGGCATCGTTTAAAGCACCATAATAAATACATCCTTTGAAATTTATTGCATGATCCTGACGTAACTGGGCATCAAGTGCCGACAAATCAATATGTTTTTCATTGTTTGAAAAAGCTTCGTATTGAGTTACTACTATTACCGGAACCATAATTTGATAAAAGTCCATATGTCGTAGTACTTCCGTTCCTCCGAATCCTTGAGGTCGTCCGCCTGGCTCTCCTGGGCCTATATCAAAAGTTGGAAGAGACATGTCAAGCAAAACAAGATTGTAAATCTGATTCCTCAAAGCACTTATAGTCGATTTTACCGAGCGAGCATGCTCTATAGTCATTTCCGGGAACGATTTAGAAACGAATGCATGTAAATTCATGAGCTTTGGCGATTCGTCGTCAGCTATCAATATCCGCATGCTGCCCCCTAGTTGGTAATGCAACAAAAGACAGGTCTAATTCAAGCACAAAAAGAGAGCAATCCTTATATCCGAATTCAATGCGACCGTTGCTGGATTGGGCGACCAGACTCGCCAGTTTGATAAGCCCCGACCCACCTTCTCCGCGCGCCAATTCGAGGCTTTGATTATTATCAATTTGCTCTCTCTTCAAGGATACTTTTTCGACTGCCTCATAAAATAAATTTCCTAATGCAACGCTATTCTCAACTTTGATTTTTAGTATTTCCGCGGATGTGTCATAACCAATAGAAACAGCAACATCGGGTGAGCCTTGTAGGCCTGAGCGACCGGCAACATTTCCGAACGCGATGAAAAAAATATCTACAAGAATAGGGAGGTTGTCTGCAGATACACGAAAAGATTCATCCGCGATGAGCTCAATTTTGGGTTCGAATTCGCCCTGTATGGCCCTCACTGAGTTAATGGCGATTTCTACAACCTCATCCGCAGAGTAAGTTGATTCATCAGGATCAACTGGCTCAAACCAGGATGCTACTGACTCTACCGCAGCTTGCATCGATGCAGAGGCTTTTCCTATTGCCATATCTAGCTTTGTTCTTTCTATTGATGGTTCAAGGCTAGTCGATACCTTTGATCTTAATGTATCGAATTGAGACGAGACGAAACGAAGCGTGTCCCTCCCAATAAGATCTCGTGCGGCATGTAATGACGGCATTAATAGCCCCCACAATGCACCAAACATGGTATTGATAAATCCGTCTATTGAGTTATCTCTTAGTACAACGCTTCGAATTAAATGGTAAGTAGGTGCCGTCAGTGGCGCCTCGAAAATCCCGAGCGGATAATCATCGGTTTTAACATGGAGAATAACGTCTTTAAGTCTTAAAAGGTGCTGATCTATCGATTTTGAAAATGCTAATAATGCGCCTTCTATTTCATTTCTCCGCACTAACGAATCGATATTTGTGGACCAATTCGTATTTGTCCTGTACTTCCCATCACTACCCTGTTGTGTAATTAAGCCTTCCCTCTCAGCAGGAGATCGAATGTAACCGACGATGGATCCGTGGCGGACTCGTTTGCTCAGATAACTATCTAGTCCGTGAGGTATATTAAATAGAAAACGCTCTCTTACTCGAAGTATCATTGTCACAAGAAGTTCATCAACTTCGCTGTCAGGTATAGAAAGCAGATGTTTTGATTGGATATCCCCTTTCGATATGCTGCGAAGCACTTCTTCAAAAGTTTCCGCAGCCCCCGGAGCCTGCTTGGCTAGCGATTGATAACGAAGAAAGCTTTCTTGTAGTTCGCGCTTGATAATAGGTCGCAACGCTTCCGTATCAACATGAATTCGACTTCCGTCGAAGGTCTGCAATCCTTTTTGTACAGACAGCTCTCTTGATATATCAACGAGTTCTTGAGTATAGATACCTTCTGGATCCATGTCTGACTGCACTAACAGTGCGCAAATTTCTCTTCTTTCCTCAAGGGCATCTCTAGTGCTTGAGATAGAGGGAAGCATATCGAGTATCTCTAGGTTGCAAACTTTCCCTAAGAAAAATGCGATTTCGTTTTTTTCAAAACTCGACAAAAGTGGCCGCAAAAGAGAAGGTTTCTCCACTTTATTATTTAACAGCAGGGTTTCTAGTGCAAAGCAACGATATGAGTGGAGCTTTTCATTATCGTTGCTTTGTGAATAGACAAGAAGTGCGTTCGATAGATATATATCTTTCGCAAGTGGCTCCAAATCAGTCCATTCCAATCCGAAGAATATTTCGCTAATTGGAAACGATTGAATAACGTCTGCGTAACAGGCCAACTCTTGACTAATTAATCTTACGGACTTTTCTATGTTTTCATTTTCTAAATACACGGACATTGCGATTGGTGTCGAATGCGCCACCACTGCCCTGACATTGGAATTTAATAGATCCTCAACGGTGGCTTCGGCGAGACTCGCTTGACCATTTTCAAGAAACCTTATGCTGAGAGCATATTTTTTGGCGTATTGGTGGATGCCGCATGCTTCGTCTGCGTCTGAGCTCCCCATTAAGATTGAGCAAAATCTCTCGGAGGGAGACGATTTTAATAGCGATGAACAATCGTAAATTCGTTGTCCAGCAGAGGAGACTCCAATGGTGTCAAAGATACTAACCTCTTCTGAATTAAGTGCGGTCAGCGCGAGATTTGTTCTGGTCGTTCTAATCGAAGAGGAAAGCTCTGATGCAACTAGATGTTGCATTCCCTTAACATACCAGAGGCCGTTAAATACGTGAATGTATTTGTTCAAGGAGCCAAATGAATTTTCAGGGGCAATATAATCAGTGTCGCGCTTTAAAATAAGCTTCACTAGAGCGTTTATAAAAATTGAAGTTATGCGGTTTTTTAGTTTAATTTCGTGTATCTTTTTTCCTTCAAAGATAGCTATGGATAACGCGGCTGAAAATGCTGAGAATAATGACGTTGGATTTTTGTTTGCACTTCGAAGCGAGGCCCTTATAGATCGCCTTAAGTCTCCTGTAAGGAGTAGATCAAAGGCGTTCAAAATTCTTGGCTCATGCTTTTGAGACGGGCTATTTAGTTCGTGCATTGTCGATATTTTTTGTATGCGAAAGTCGGCTAAATCAGACAGCATCCCTATCGTTTCGCGCATATTTAATAGAATTGCACCTTTGCTATTAATGCAAATATTCTGGATAACTGAAATGTATGTTTCGTAAATATCGATAATATTGTGATTCTGTTCGATGCGAAGGATTGATGCGAGCTCGTCCTGGTTTGAAGGAATTGCGTTCTTAATTTTAAAGCGCGCGTATGTTATGGCGTCAGATTTTGAAAGCCAATTTATCTTCTGTTCAGAGTTATCTAGAAACCATCCAATTGATACATCTGGCTCTGCTCGACGACCAAAAAATGTTGCCAAATAGGGCAGCATGCCGCTTTTTACTTTCGATCGTAACTCAGCAATATATGCCTTTTGGGCATGAATGCCATGTGCCCACTGAAGCAATCCAATCCTCAGTTCCATCGACCAGAGTGAGACGCCAAAAATCTCCTCGTGTCTGTCAAGCGCAGACAGTGCTTCACTGTGGTTTCCACTAACAAATGCCTGTGTAATTTTGTGGGAAATAGCTACATGTTCAGACAGGCTATCAATGGCGGTTGAGAGGATATAGGAGACCCAAGCTAGCTCTGCCGCGAGCTGCCTAGGCTTTGTGTAAACCAAAATGGATACGTAATCTGTCCCTTTTGGTATTTTAGAAAAGCGCTGCTGCTCTCGCGCAGTTATACGACGAAAATCATCGAGAAATTTTGGGTATTCGCCAGGTGAAAGCAATTCCTTTGCGCGCAAAAGGGCTTGCTGGATGCCTGTTCTAAAATGGAGAGCTTTCTTTCTTTCGGAAACATTAAATCCACCAGCACGAGCACGCCCGACGACGGCTCTTATCAAGGCGGTTGCATTTGTGATATTACTTTTATGTTTTTTCATTTATTCATTCGGTTTAAAATTCGGTATTGATTCGCAATGGAGGTTTGAAAGCTAGAATTTCCTATTCCCACTTCGGATTAGTGAAAATCCACCCCATCCAAAAAATGCGCCCCATCGACGGTGAGCACATTGGTATAAATTTCCGTACTGTCGACGGAGCGATGCCCAAGCAATTGCGACACATATTTCAGTGGCCGCCCGTGCAGCAATAAATGAATCGCAAACGAATGGCGGAAGGTGTGCGCGGTGATATTGAATGGCGCGCCCCCTACTCGCTCGACTAATTTGTGCACACGTCGTGTCACCGTCTGCCGCACGATCGGAAAAATTCTCTCTGCATTCTTAAACCGCCCCGCCCACAAAAAACTCTGCACGCGATCTTTCAATAACGGATCGGCGATGGGCACAAACCGTTTCGGTATTTTTTCTAACGACCGCTTTGAGGCGCTGCCTGAATTTTGTTTGAGGGTTTTCAGCACCACACCGAAATCGTAACCGTCGTCGATAAACGAACTGGGCGTCAGCGCGAGGGCTTCGGAGACGCGCGCGCCGGTGGTCCACATCAAATCAAAAATGAGGCGATACATGGGATCGTGTTCGGCGGCGAGCAGCGCGAGAATTTCCGGTTTGAGCAGATAGCTCGACATGGCGTGAACGGTTTCGAGCACGAGTGGGCGCTTGGCGACGAGGCGGTCCCAGTCGATGACGACGTGTTGGATCGGAAACGAAATCGGTTTATGGGTAGCATGCGCAAACAAGCGCGCCGGCAGTGCGGCGGATGTCGGTCTCGGAAAGGTCGACGCAGTGTCCACCCAAAATCCCTTTTCGCTCGTTATTATTGGTGCAGTAGCGCACAGTCTACTCCGCTTTAAATAGGGGCCACAACCCCTCGTAATAAAAGACTTTTTCCCCTATAAATTGATGTGTGTTATTAGGAATACTTAAAGTGATTTGTTAAGAATGGAGCTGCGGTCCCCGACTCCTAGCAACGGGTGCGTTGGTGCATCGCTAATCCACGCAAAAAGGGAGCGGGCACTGCCCTATAAACCGTCGTCCAGCACCGAAAGATCAATCAACGGTTTACTGCGAATGATTGTGCGCCGCCGCATCGTGCCGGGTTTCGACGGCTCTAATTGATAACGCCGCTGCGATGCATCCGACCCCATGCTCTCTAACGCAGCACGATGCGTCCTCACGATACCGTCGAGCGCCAGCGTGTCCACGTCGTAAACGTCGTCGGGCACAAACGGTTTACTGTGATGCAAAAACAGCAGCGGCTGCGTGCGATCAAGGTACAGATAGCTCTTCGCCAGCACGTTCAACGCCACGTGCTCGCAGACTTCAAAGAGCTCCCTCCGATCACAGTGTTGAAGTATCTCGACGGAGACATTGCGTTCTCGGATCAGTACCGTCAGCACACGGTAAGCCAGCAATCGGCCGACCGAAAAATAACCATTATGACGCTCGGGATCGAGATGTTCGCGCCAATAGCGCAGCGTCTGAGTGCTAATGCCGAGCAGCTCGGCGCTCATTGTCGCTTTCAGCCCCCGCGAGGGGCGTGGCCCAGGCATGGCGCGGCTTCCCGCAGCTTTTAAGGGCGTTATCGTAAGACGAAATCGTGTGGTCAACAACCCGATTGCGTGTGGCCAACCGGCTAATTCACTGCGCTTAGCGCTAATTTATCGGTGCATTGACGACACGGAATACCGCCATGCCCCGCCTTGCGTTTTCCGCCCGGGTCAGCGCCGACACGCTGGTGCCCGCCGAAACTCCAACACCCCACGGCCTGCTGCGCCAGGCGGACTGCTACCAGCAAGTTGGCGTTAAATACCCGCAGCGCGGTACCTTCCACAGCTACGCCGAGTTATTGCACGCCGCCTTATTGGAGGGTGACAGTACGGTCAGCCACTACGTGCCGCAGCCGTATCGGCTGCGCCTAGGGCGGCGCATTTATATACCGGATTGTTACGTGGTTCAGGCCGGGCAGCGCCGGGTGGTGGAGCTCAAACCGCGCGGGGAATTCGACGACGCGATGCAGCGCGCTGTGACCGCATTTTTGGCCGAACACCGCCAACACTTCGAGGTGATTGCCAATGAAAGCGTTTTTGCGCGCGAGCAGGAGGCGCTGAATTGGCTCCATATCGTGCGTGCACTGGTCGCGGCGCGCGCCCTCGATACCTGCGCCGATGAGCAAGCCGTGCTCGATGATTGCCGATCCGCCACCGGCATCACCCTGGGCGCCTTGTGCGATCCAACCGATCGCCTTGCGGCGCCGCGCCGGGAAATTGCGCTGTACCGGCTGCTCCATCGCGGTCGCCTGCGAGCCTCACTCGCCGAGCACCCACTCGATTTCACCACCGAGGTGCGGCTATGCGACTGACCTGGCGCCAACGCCTGATGGACGAACCCGGTTACTGCAACTTCACGGCGTGGCCTGTGATCGATCCCAATACCCTCCCTGTCACCAAACGGCGCGGTTTTTTGCGCAACCGCCATATCGTCGCACAAGCGCTCGCGGGCCGCTCCTTTGCCGAGGTGGCGGCCGCCAACGGTGTCGATCTGTCGCTGGTCAGCGTGTTGCTGCAGCGCAGTTTAGGCGGAGACCCCGACGGCGCGCCGCGCTTGACGATGGCCTTGGTTCCCGGCACGCATATTCGGCCTGGCCGACGCCGCAAAGCGCTGCCCTCGTTAGCGGCGCCCGCCGGTGCGCGCGGTGCGTTTCAGCACCTGCTGGCGACCGTGCCCGGCCTACAGGCGGCGCTGGACACTATGCTTGTCGCTGCCATTACCCACGACCGCCACGGCCAGAACGTGACACCGCAAATTTTTCACGCTGAGCTCCTGCGCTTGCTGCGCGATGCACACTGGCCCGAGGACACCTACCCCTTCACCGCCGTGCGCCAGGGCTACGAAACCGCGCGGCGTTATTACCATCGGCGCGGGCAGGAACTGCAGTTGCCCAAACCCAAACCGACGCGGGTGATTCGGCCGTTGAGCCCGGCGCACGCCATCTACCAGGACATCCATATCGATGAGCACACTTACGATGCGCACACCACCCTTTACCTGAGCCTCGACGGACAAATCATCCCGCTGCGCGTCAGTCGCGTTACCCTGATTCTGGCGGTCGACGCGGCCACCGATTGTTATTTAGCGTATCAGCTCTGCCTGACCCAGCGGCCTAACCAGTACGACCTGTTGGCACTGCTGCGCCAGCTGCGATCGCCGTGGCAGCCGCTGCCCTTGACCACACCGGGCTTGCAGTACGCGCCGGGTGCTTGCCTGCCCTCGGCGCTTGGTACCCCGTTTATCTTGGCGGGGTTGGGCGTGGTGCGCCTGGATAACGCCCTCGCCCATCTTGCGCACTCGGTCCGCGATTTTGTCTGCGAGCGCGAAGGCGCCACCCTCAATCTGGGCCTGCCCAATCACCCCAAAGGCCGCCACCCGGTCGAACACGCTTTTGACCTAGCGGCCAGCCATGCCCATCGATTGCCATCCACCACCGGCTCGCACCCGCACGATGTCCTGCGCGAAGCGCGTAAAAATCTCGATCGCCCGCCGACTATCACACTACGCGCCCTAGAAGAAGCACTCAGTGTCACGCTTACCGAGCACAACGTCGGATGACGGGAGAGTATTTGGGGGAGCTACGCGCACCGCTGAGCTGGCAGCGTTATCCGCATAGCGTCACCACGCGCCGGCATATTTTTGCGATGGCCAAAAAGGCTCGACTGGCCCTGCCCGATCCGCTCGGCGGTTATTTTGCGGCGGTGTTGCAGAACCGCCAGCAGCCCAGCCAGGCACTGGAAATGGTACGAGTGTACCGCGAGTTTTTCCCGGCTCATGCCGTCGCACCGCAACCACCCGTGCCTGACAGCGAAGCGCTTGTCTCTCCGACCCTTCACTCACGCCATGAAGCGACGACAGTTCCGGTCTGGAACCCCGCCTTGGCCGCCACCCGGAGGACTTGACCATGGCCAACGCTCCCATTGAGCTGGGCGATCATCCCATTTTTGATCGCCATTGGTTTTTTATCGAGACACCGATGCTCGCGCAATTGCGTACCGTGCTGCTGCAGTGGCTCTGGTGCGGCGCGAGCGGTGGCGTGGTGCTCGGGGATGCGCGCGTCGGTAAAAGTCGCGCGTTTGAAGGCCTGTCCGGCCAGTTATTAACGCGGGCGCAAGAGCCAATCCCCGTGCATCGCATGACCGTGGCCGGGCGGGATCAGCGCACCATCGCCAGCGTGTTTCGCAATCTGGCTTACGCGGTAGACCGGCCACCGAAGAAAAATGACACTGCCGATATGATGGTCAATGCCTTGGTGCATTTCCTGGCCGAGTCGGCCTTGGTGAATCGCCATCGCCAAGTGGTGCTGGTCGTCGACGAGCTGCAGCGGTTGTTGATCAGCCAAATGGCAGCGTTTGCCGAGCTCTACGATAAGCTCGTGCTGCTACACGTGAATCTGCTGGTGGTCTTCGTTGGCAACGAGGGCGAGTCCGATGAGGTGTTGCGGCATATCGATCGCCCCGAGCACAGCCACATTCGCGGCCGGTTTTTTACCCAGATTGCGCGTTTTGCGGGGATCAGCACGCTCAAGGAGATTGAGCAATGCCTGCAGCATTACGACACGCAGCGCTTTCCGTTGCCGTCAGGCCCCACCCTCACCGAGTATTTTTTGCCGCAGGCGTATGCGCAGGGTTGGCGATTGAAATCCTTGGCGCGACCGATCTGGCAAGTCTATCGCGAACACTATCAACGGCCGCTACAACTGCCTTCGTGGGGTATGCAATATTTTGTGGCGGCCATCAATACCCTGCTCGCCGACTATCTCGCGGCGTTCGGTAGCGACGACGAAGCGGCCGTCGAGGGTATGATCAATGAAAGTATTAAAGTCTCGGGGTTGGCCAGCACGCGGGTTATGGCGTTATGAGTGCGCTGAATACTGGGCTGCTGCTGCGCCGGGCGCACGAAAGCCCGTACGCGGCCTTTCGGCGTTTTCTTATCGCCAATAGCGACCTGAGTTATGGCACCGCGATGCGGCGTTTGCGGCAGCTCATGGTCGACAATGACGGTAATCATGTCGAACAGTCTACGCAAGCTAGGCGTGCACAACGCCTCGAAACAGCCTACTGCCAGGCTAACGGCCTCGCCTATCAGGTACCGTTCGGTATCTCTGAGACGGTGCGTTGTACCCGCAATTGTCAGCGCTGCGCCGAGGCCGGCTATCACAGCGACGCTTACGAACTGCCCTGGCTCTCGCGTTGCCCCTTACACGGCGAGCCGCTTCGTACCACGTGCCCTCGCTGCCGTCGCCCCTGGCCAACGACCCAGGAGCTATCGTTGCGGCACTGCGTGGGCTGCAGTGCGCACCTGGACATCGCCACGTTGAGCGTCCGACAGGCCTTCGATGCCCACTGGCCCTTCGAGCGCCTGGAAGCTCTCATTGGTGCAATGCGTATTGCGGCTGACACGCAATACCACTTGGTGCCTGACGTGCCTTTGCGAGCTGTCCCGTCCTACGATCATGCCGCGCTTTCAATGCGCAGCGAATTTTTCCCCTCGATTCTTTGCGCGATGGAAGCGGCGTACCGCGATCCATTGGCGGCGCTCGGTGTTGCTATCCACCCCGTCCATCGTTATGCAGGCGCCGTCATCGAACTCCCCGATCGATCATTCGAGGAGCCCTGCGTCGGCCGGCCTTCCGCGTCATTGATATCAAGAACGCGCGCTCGCGTGCGCACGAAAATTCGCCGAGCAGTGGCTGTCATAAAGGGAGCTGAACATCGCTTGCGCAGCGTGACCACCGGTTTCAATCACCGCGCTCAAGCGACCTGCCCCTACTGCATAGCATTCACGATCTGGTTACATCACGTCTATACGGCCGACCCGTTCGATCTGCGACCCTCCACGCATTTCGGCGCACCGTTGTATGAATGTGGTGCAATCCGGTCAATGCCCGTGATACCGGTCCCCATGCAAATACTGACGGTCATTAAGGACCATCATGTCACCTGCTATCAACTGTCCGAGCCGCTGCAAGAAGCGCTCTATTTTTTAGATCTTTGGACGACATTTAACAACATTCTGCACTACGTCTTTTATTTTTATACTTCCCCTTATACAGCGAAAACAGGATTCGATTTCGAACGGCAATTGCCGCCACAGGCGCGGCCGAACAATGCCATATCAGACGCTGTCGGCTTGTATTTTACGCAAGAAAATCAGCTTAAAATTATCGTTCCAAAAATCTTATTGGATAACAATTTAGCGCCGCCGAAAGATTATCTTCAACGCCCCATTCGAACGCCTTGGGAAATTTACTTTGGACAAAAACACGCGTGCTGCTGACTGTCAATTTCTCCACCTATTAGCCGCTAATTTATTTATCGATTCGGCCCCAACGCCCGGCCTTCTTGAGGCGCGAGCGGATCGAAATATTCCGCTGGATAAATAAAACAAGTATCTCAGCCCCTTTAAAATAACGTTTTATCAATGGCGCGTAGGTGGCAATGATACGCGTACATGGAGCCTGTTATCGTGCGTCAATCGCGCCTGCTCTGTTCGCAGAAAAGTCTCTTTCCACAGCCGGTTTTGTGACTAAATATTGAAGGTATTAAATTATTAATTGGCCAATTTTTGCGTGTTTTAAATCATAAATTGGCTATAGATATTTTCTTTTTATGATTCAAAACATAGGCATCACATGAATACATACCAATTTTTCAAGACAGATCCCATACCACAATCGTCAGTTTTTGATTTCGTGGGCACGCTTCAATCTTATTTTGATGAATCGTGACATTTCCAACCCAACCGCCAGGAATGACATAATCGTCACCAATCACCGTAAGGCCATGATGAGCTGGTATGCCATTCGAAATTAGTGGCAGTAATGCTTCGGCGACTGCCGTATAGATGTTTGGATATCCGCCATGCTGAAGCTGAAAAGCTTTACCTTCAGCGATCAGCTTCTCCAACCAGTCGATTCCTCCGACACTTACTTCCCAGCTCGCTAAAATGGCTTCTTTGTCGTGGTCTGCGTCGTAATCTTCTGGCGCTTGTTGATAAATGGTAATCCACCACCCCAGCATGATCGTCTCCCTTGATGCACCACAGTGAAAGAAGTACTTAATTCTAGGATAACGCGACCAGCCCTGTTGTACGGACTGGACTACATACCATTCGCGCTCAGCGGCGCTATCTAGCTTGGTCAACAGCGTCACGATATGGAACCGCGGTAATTGGTCAGCAGGTTGCTGACCAAATTGACCATCGAGGCAATGCTGCGCAAAAAAAGCGCATATATTTTCATTACGTGCGATTCCAAATCATTTAATTGTGATTGCTGCCATCGGCTCACAGCCTTACGTTGCCATGTCGTCGGCTAGCAAAGACTCAAAGGCCATTGCTTCAGTTTGTTGGTTTTATTCAATAATAACTACCCAGCAGCATAGCGGTTCAAATTACGCGGCCATCGCATTCGAGAAATATGCAGGCTGCTTATAATCGAGTAGCGAATCGAGCCGATCCAGTCCCGTCTCTTCCGGTTGGAGCCACTCGTCGATTAAATCTTCGCGCAAGAACACTGGGCAGCGATCGTGGCCTGCTGTGGCGACTTCAGGCGGTGGGTCATCGGTAACCATTGCAAAGGAACGAATCACTCCATCGCGCGTTTTGGTTTCTTCAAACAAGCTTGCCGCCCACATTTCTGGGTATCCATCCGGCGCAAAAATTAGCTCAACCTTGCGCCCTTCCCTCTCGACCCATTCGTAGAATTTCTCAAAAGGAAATATTGCGTGCTTTGATCCAAATATGGGTTTCCAGCTGCGCGCACTTCGCAGTGAATCGCGCCGCGCATTAAACACATTGTATTGAGGTGGCACTTCGACGTCGGTGGACGGCAGGAGGCAGGAGGCAGGAGGCAGGAGGCGATAGCGCATTGGCAGCAACTCGCGACCGATCGTTGATTTGTCAGTTAAAGCATAAATTGACCGCTGATTTAAACCATATAATGGCCAAATATGCTTTTTAGCGATCATAAAAAGTTGGTTTTTAGCGTGAATTGGCCGCGTGTTAAACCATAAATTGGCCGCACATTTATTCCCATGAAAGCGCGATGAATCAATCTTTTCCGCCTTGATCGAATGTCGTAATCTCGGCCGTAGCAGCCATCGGCCCCAACGTAGTTCACGCACGTAATGGACAAGCTGTACTGATGACACCGAGCCCGCCACGGCTCAATACATGCGTTTAAATCTGTGCCGTTTTTCCATCTGGATGTCCCAGCAGCTAATGCACCGTGCGAATGTGGTAACTCCACTCTAGCAACTGAGTGGTAAAGGTGTGTCGGAAGGTGTGTGGCAAGTAATTCATGACACTGAGCCTATGACGGTCGCGGCGTTAGCGCACGTTAGCCTGGTCTTTGGGCCATCCATCGGTCACCGAAATCTAGGCAACGGCAGACCTTTCTGCTTAACTGGGACATCAACTACGAAAAGTCGCCCAACCCCAGCGCTGGTGCGGCTTTCAGGGCAGATTTTTGAGCCGTGAAATGAACACAACAACAGACGCTTCCCCATTACCACCTTAAAAGCCAACATCAACCGACTCGTCTGCTTTAATTTTTAAAAAGCAGACTGTTCTGCATAATAAGTTAGTTAAGCGCACGATACTCAGGGGCCAAGTCAGCAAATATCGCCAGTCCAAGTTGTTCCAATCGGGTCCGAGCGTCCACCGCGAATTCGCGTCGTGCAACACCATCATTCGTTCGGCCGAGCTGCGGGGCGCAAGATATGTCTCCAGGATCGCTTGACGAGAGGAGAAATCGCGATCAAATTCGTTGCACTCACGCCCTTTCGCAGCACGCAAGCTCCGCACCCGGTCCGGACCGGAGCGCTGCGGGTTGACGGAGCCGCCGGGTTCAGCGAACGACTTCACAGCCATTCCTGGCCACTAGAACTGGAGCAGATTTAGATGGGAGACTCAGCCAACAATTTCTCTACTTTTTCATGGGAAGGAAAGGTACATGACGACCCGAAGCCGTTTGGGACGGTCACTGCAGACCGAGCGCCGCTCACGGCGGCGGATCTGGCGGAATTCGAGCAGAAGCTGTTGAGGTTAATGCACGAAATGGCGGTTAAGATCTCGAGTGAACAACTCGACCACGACCGGGAATGAAATACGCATAGTCCATTCTGGGAACCGACCACCGTCTTCTGAGCAGCTCTTGTGGTGGGCAGCGTGCCTCTCGGCGGCCCTACCCACCTGTTCTTTTGCGCCCCTTTTAGTCGAGTTTCCATGACAGGTATCCCTATAGAAAGAGCCTTCTCGATGCAGTGCGCCGAAGCAGCATTGCTGGAAGAGCTCGAGAGCTTGGAACTGGATCACCACATCGAGGTTGCGGGAGAGCTCATCCATACGGCCAGATGCACCATCAGCGACAGGAATACTGGCCAACACCTCGCTTCCGGAAATGGCAAAGGTGATTTGATCGCCTCCCGTGTTGGTAGCCTGTTCGAAGCGACCGAACATCTGCTGTCGAAGTACCATTTTATCGAACCGGCAAAGTTATTCTACGTGAGCAGCCTGGAGTTTTGCCGGAACAACCCGATGTGTGATCGGCTTCCCTTGGTGCTCTTGAAGAGCGGCGATAATACTGAGATCCCCTTCTTGAGACATACCGCCGTACATGGCAGGCAGGCCTGCCTGTACCCGCTCGCGCTGACGTGTCCGGGGTACATTGATCTGCAGATCGGGAGCAGTGATCTTAGAAGGAAGGATTCCTACAACTACGCGCGCTTGGAGCAGTACTCGACGAACTCCGGAACGGCCATCGGAATGAATGCCGAGGAAGCCATCATTCATGGGCTCTTGGAAGGCATAGAAAGAACGTCATTGTCACAGTTTCTTTCCGACACTTTCGTCAGAAACAAAAGGGACCGTCTGCGGATGGTAGACTCGCTCACGCTGCCCGCTGACATTCGTGATTTGTCCAATCGATTTCAGAAGGAGACTTCCAGTAGGGTGCTCGTATTTGAGATGCCGAACAAGTTTGGCGTACCTGCCTACGTTAGCTGGATGGAGCAAGATGCGTTCAGAATTGGAATCGCCGGTTATGGATGCTCACTCTCTTTGGAACATGCCATCCTGCGATCTCTGTACGAGGTTTCCCAGTATTACCTGTTGACCAAGCACATTTTTGGTTACGATTGGTTGAGATCCAAGTGCGAGGCGATTCGCACGCAGCTTGAGGAACTGCCGTTACACCAGGATTGTGCCGTCTTCGACCTCGGCTGGAAGTGCAGGACGCTGGGCTATGAATCGGTGGAGTTCAAAGACCTCTCGAGAGTCTCGTTCGCTACAGACCCGAAAGACTATCTGCGCCAGTTGACCGATCGCATTTACGAATGCGGTGAAGTGCCGTACGCCAGCCAACTCAAAGTATTGGGGAGTGGCATCAACGTCACGCATACGTTCATCACGGGAGAAGATAGGTTCTTCAACGTTCAGAACTGCAAGTCCACATTTCCAGCGAACCTAGACGATCTAGCTGGCTTATCAGCCATTGCCAGTTGATCGAGGGTGGTGCTTCGTTGGCCGCCAGACAATCAGGAGCCGTAGTTCATGCGACGCTATCCGCCCCCCAACATAGATGCGTGTCGCGGGCCTAACGAATCGTTGCAGTTCACGTAGCGGCCCGGCGTATATCGTGCGTCCGCTTTTGTTGATTTATATATTTTTTGAACGGCGGCAATGGCCGATGATGAGCCGTACGCTATCACGGCACTAGTTCCACCCGAATATCGCGTGCGGTCGCTTGACCGCGATCGTCGACGACGCTGAGCGCGTACCAGCCATCTAATTCTGGGCGCCATGGCAATGATTTTTGTGCAGCGACGCGACCTAAGAAAGTATGGCCAGCAAACCAGTACAGTTCTTTCACGCCACCAGCGGCGGTAGCATTTAGTGCAATATTTTCCTGCTGGCGTGAACGTCTCAGTGTGTAAGTGACATCGCGCAACGGCGATAGTATTTGCGGTGCATCACCGACAAATGAACCGCATTGTAGTTTCGGCGGAGTGCGCCGCGGCATTCCCGCCTCGCGAAACAAGCGCAGCATATCGGAGGGCCAGAACTCATAAATATCTGTACGCGTTGTGTTGGTTGGATTGGGTGTGCAGGTTGGTCGGCCCGTATGGGTATCCACCAGCACCGGACGATGCAACGTGCTGACCTTGATTGGCGATTTACCTGGAATGTACCAGGTGCTTTGCGTTTGCGGACAATAAGCATTCGGCAGATCGCCGCTGGCGGCGCACACATCGATGCGCTTAACGCCTATCGGCGGTTTGCTTGCATCGCGATTAGCCAGTTCAGGTCGCATCAGAGTTAATGCGTCCGCCACCCTAAAAAATAATGGCGCAGCGGTATCGATACCGACAAACGCCGGATTGCCGCTGCCATCGAAATTGCCGACCCACACCGCCAGCACGTAACGACCGACTGCGCCGACTGTCCACGCATCGCGAAATGCCCACGAAGTACCGGTCTTCCAAGCAATCGGCAAGCGTTGATTCGGTGCAAAGCTTAAGTCAGTATCGGGTCGCGCATTGTGGCGCAACATGTCGAGCACGATGAAGCTGGCCTCCTCGCTGAGCAGATGCGGTCCTGGCTTATTCGCATCGGCTTCGGTATAGCGCACTGATTTTAATTCGCCGCGATTCATCAACATCGCATACAGCGACATCAACTCTTCCATCGTCACTTCACCGCCACCCAGCACCAACGACAGGCCGTAGTGTTGCTCCGATTGCATCTGTGCAATGCCGGCGCTTTTTAGAAACTGGTAGAGATTGGGGGCGTGTAACTGCGCGCTGACCCATACCGCAGGCACATTGCGGCTGCGAATCAATGCGTCCTGCGCGGTGATCGGGCCGACGAAGCGACCATCGAAATTCTCCGGTGAAAATGGCCCGAATGCGACCGGCGCATCTTTCAACACGGTTAGCGGATGCAACAGACCTTGATCGAGCGCAAGCCCGTAAATGAATGGCTTCAAGGTAGAGCCGGGCGAGCGCTTCGCCTGCACGCCATTCACTTGACCGTCGATCGCGGCATTAAAATAATCGGCCGATCCCAGCCACGCTTTGACTGCCATGTCTTTAGAATCGAGCAACATCGCTACGGCATTATGCACGCCGTTGGCGCCGCGCTGGCGCAGATAATTGGAGACTTGGCGCTCAAGCAGACGCTGCAGTTGGCTGTCGAGTGTGGTGCCAACATGCATCGGTAGATCGCTGCGGGTCAGCAGCATATCGACGAAATGCGGGGCGAGGAAAGGCAGCTCGCCAGTCGTGTGTAGCAGCGGCGGCAGCTCGGCCAAACGCAGTTCAGTTTCGCCGACCAGATGGCGTTGTTTCCAGCGGTGCAACAGGCGCGTGCGCGCGTTATTGAGCGAATGCATTTGTGCGAATTTGCCGGCGCGTCGATTCGGTTGCTGCGGAATTACGGCCAGCGTCAGCGCTTCGAGCAGCGTTAATCGCGCCGGTGTTTTTTCAAAATAAATTAGACTCGCCGCCCCGATGCCTTGCACGTTGCCGCCGTAGGGCGCGAGATTGAGGTACGCCTCCAGAATATCGTGTTTGCTGTAACGCGCTTCGAGCCACAGCGCATAACCGATCTGACGCAGTTTGCCGGCCGGTGTGCGTGTATTTAATTGATACAGCAAGCGCGCCAGCTGCATCGTCAATGTCGATCCGCCTTGCCGATTGTCGTGCGCGTAAGTGCGCACGGCGCCGCGTATTAACGATATTGGATTGACGCCGGGGTGCCACGCGAACCAGCGATCCTCCTGCATTTTTACGGCATCGATCAGCTGTGGCGGTAGCTGCTCGAGAGGTACCCATAGACGGTACTGATCGTCGGCCGCCAGCGTTAAGCGCAATAACTCGCCGTCGGCAGAGTAGATCGCGTGCGATAACGGCAGCCGCTGCGCCAGCGGCTGATGTGGAGACAGCCGTATCACCACAGACAGCAATGCTAGCGCGGCAGCGATCCACAATATTTTCTTCACGCTACAGACTCGGCACTTATTCGTTATTTCAGGCTCATTATTTCGGCGCCACGATCGACAGTTTGCCGCCGAGACCGCGCGCGTACAATTCGCGGCGGTACATGCCTTCGGCGTACGCCGGCGGCGTTTGATAAACACCGGCATTAGTGGCGCGCACGCGGTAGACAAAGCTCGCCATATCGCGCGACAGGTAGCCGTATAAAACCATGCGATCGTCGCGCACTTCGGCAAATTGCGGATGCCAGCTCGATTGCGCGGCCACGCCGATCGGCAGAGCGGTTGGTAGCGGCGCTTCGGTATCCGCTTCGTTATTGCTATCGACCGCTACGGCGCGCTCGATAACGGGCTCGACACCGCCCGGCAATAAATCGACGACAGCGACTTGAGGAGCGCTATCGGCATCGATGGCGCGCAGCCGCAGGCGCACAAGAAACTCGGCGCCGACCGCAACTTCGCTGATTGGATTGCCACTGAGATCGAGATACTCGCGCTGAATTTCCAAGCCTTCGTGCGCCTCGGCGGCGGGCACGGTTCGATCAAAACCATTTTCGACCAGCGTATAAAACGCCGGCAGCGCACTCTCTTTACTGAGTTGCACCGCGCTGGCGCCGATGCCGATCTTGGCTCTACCGAGCAAATCCTTCGCCAGCGTTAGCGGCGTCGCTTTGCCATCGCTGCCGATTTCCGCTGCGCTCAGCGTTGCCGCCGGCGCCGCGGCTTTTGCATAAGCTTCCAGCGCCAGCAACAGATACGCCGCGGATAGCGAGTTGTAGCGGTTCGTCGAAATGCGTTTGCCCAGGCTGTCGAGCACCGCGCCCGGTATATCGGTCATGCGCTCCGGAAACTGGCGAGAGACCAGATACAACAATTGCGCATCGTGAATCAAACTGTCGTAGTAATCGCTGCGGCGATGCGCATCGAACAGGTTCCGATCGGCGTTATCGGACCAGTCGACGCGTTTGACGAGCTTCTCCGCGAGTTCGGTTTTTTGCAGCAGCCGATAACTCGCGGCCAGATACGCCGCAGTGAGATCCCGCGGCCACTGCTTCGCGTAGCGCGCATCGAGTTCTTGCTGCAATGTGCCCAGTAACTCGCTGGTGACGATGCCTTGTCGCGTCAGCAAATAAATCGCATAGGCGCGCAAGCGCATATCGTCCAAGCTATCGCCGCGCGGTCCGGCGCTGCGGCGCAGCCATTGATTGGCTGGCGCGAGCAGATCGGCGGGTACGTTGTAGCCGCGTTCCTTCGCCTCGACCAGAAAATGCACGGCATAGATCGATGGCAGCGGTTCGACTTCGCTGGCGGCCGACCATAATCCAAAACCACCGTTGTCGTTCTGACGCATGCGCAGCGCTTTGATCAATTCATCGAAGCGATTGTCGGGGTTGTCGTAGCCCTGCAATTTACCCAGCTCCGGGTGGCTGGTGAAAAGCAGTAGTGGAATGGCTTGGCTAACCAGTTGTTCGGTGCACGAGTAGGGATAGTGGCCGAGATAGGCGGTCAAGCCGTTCGACCACACCAACGGCGAATTGCCGTAGCCGATCTGGACGTCGCGATATTCGCGGTGCAGATCGCGGCTCAGTTTTACCGTTAGATTGGCGCGCGTTTGACGATCTGTCGCGACCTGCACGCGATACGGTGTTGCCGGGCGCACGCTGACACTTTCCGACGCTTTCGCCTGTTTGTCGCCGCTGCGTGCAATGAATTGCAAGTCGGCCGCACCGAGCGTGTCGGTGGCGCGCAGGCGCAACTGCGCGACGCCTTCTTTTTGTTCGGCGATGGTCAGCTGGATTTTTTTATCGCCGACCGGGACCAGCCCCGGCGACGTTTCGAGCTGCAGCGTGATCGGCGTTTTGCTGCCGCTGATATTGTTGAAGATGCTGACGCTGACATTGAATTCATCGCCCGGAGCTACCATGGCCGGCAGGTTGGGCGAGAGGATCAAATCGCCACGCACTTCGCTGCCGCCTTCGAACACGCCAATAGTCGTATCGGTGACGGCGACCGCGAACACATGCAATTTGCCGTTGAAATAGTCGGGCACCGTGTAGTGCACATCCTTGCCATTGGCGTCGACATCGACGATGCCGGACCAGAATGCGGTGGGCGGCCGGTTTTTGCGTTTGAACGGATTAACATGGCGCGCCAGCGCGGCATCGCCGTCGCCGCCCGGCGCGGCCGCGTCCAGTAGTTGCTGAAATTCCGGCAGAATCATGTCGAGTATTTGCGCGGTGCGCACATCGAGCATGCGCTTTTGAAAGAAGAACGGCAGTGGCTCAGGTTTTTTGTAGCCGGCCACTTGCAAAATGCCCTCGTCGATCGCAAACACGACGACGCGCGCCGGATGTTCGGTTTTGACGTGCAAGCGCAGATCGCTGCCGGGTTTGATTAATGCGGGTGTGTCGACCGTCACGGCTTCGGTGCGGTGTTGCAGCGACACCGCAAAGGGCGCGACTCCGTACGACAGCGGACTCATAAATATTTCGTCGGAGGAAGGGTCGCGCAGAAATTGCACGCTGACGTAGCCATTGCCTTCAAAATTGTCCGGCAATTTGATTTTCTGCACGGAGCTGGTGGTCGAGGTTTTAAACCAGACCTGCTGATAGACGCGATCGCGCTCGATGGTGATCAGGCCGGCGCCGACATACGGTGCCTGAATACTCAGTTCAATGGTGTCGCCGGGCTCATACGCTTTCTTGTCGAGCTTGATTTGCAGCTCGGCGTTGCGCTCGAGCGAGCGGCTCAGATTGGCCTGGCCGACCACGCTGTAATCGATGCGATTTAATTCGATGCCATCCTTGTCGCGGAGCACCATCGAAAAATCGCCGGGCTCGCCGGTAGGCAAGGCTATTTCACTACCGTTTGCCGCCAATGCGAACGGTTTGGTTTCCCTAACTATATCTTTGCGACGCGATTGATAGCGGTAGGTGCCGTTGTTTTGTTTGGTCAACACCGAAACGAATTTGCGCTGCACCCATTCCATATTGGCATCGGCGAGCGCAATGCTATTGAGCTTTTGATCGACGGCTAACCAGCGCGCGAGATGGCGGCTGTCGCGTTGCAGATAAGCGAGTTCCTCCTCGGCTTTTATGCCCACTAAATAAGGCGCGCTCGATACCAGTACCGCGCTGTACGAGGCGACATTGCGCCCGCCCTCGGCTTCGAATGCGCGCGCCAGCAGCGACAGCCGATAGGTGGCGCGTTCGAAGCGCTCCAGATGCAGATCGAAACTGGCCTCGCCATTGTCGTTGGTAGTCGCCACAGGCAATTTGTCTTGGAATTGTTCTTTTAATTTGCTGCGATCGTAGAACACGTAATCGCGATAGCGCAGGAACGCGGGCAATGCCGGAGCGACCGTCATCTCGCCCTCGACGCGGCGGCCCGCCGCCGGTGCGCCGAACAGTTGCATCACTTTGACGGTGGCCTGCACTTGCTCGGGCGTGAACCAACCCTCGGTGGGCGCGGCGCTTAATTGCGCGCTGACCTTCATGCGGTCCGGTTCGAACTCCTGCACCTTCACCGAGGTGCTGCCGAGTTGGATATCGAGGTTGCCGTTTTTAATCAGATACATCGATACCTGGTAGTGCCCGGTCGGCGAGCTCGTTTGTGTCGACCAATTGAATTCGTCGAAGCCGCCTTTGCCGATTTCAATTTTTTGGCGCTGTAATATCTGGCCGCGCGGATCGACAACCTGGATTTCGACCGGCACATGGCTAAGTTGCGCCTTCCAGTCCTGGGTGCGCACGATACTGCTGATATGCACCGTTTCGCCGGGGCGGTAGATGCCGCGATCGGAGAATAAAAATGCCGAGAGACGGTTCGGGTCGACATTGTTTTCGATGCCGCCGATGTCGAAGCGCGACATATTCAATTCACGATCGCTGCGATTGAGCGGCAGGAACGACATATCGTCGTCCTTCTCGACAACGAACAGTAGCGGAGTTTTTTCGTGGACGAGTTTATCGACGGCGGCAAATTGCGCGCGCCCGTTGCCATCGGTCAGTTGGCTTTGCACGGCCAGTCCATTGCGGCCGAGCAGACTCACCTTGGCGCCGGCGACCGGTTGGCCGCTGCGAATCGATTGCACGAATGCAACCTGGCCGCCATTGAGTTCGCGTTTGACGATCAGGCCGAGATCGGTGATGACGATCAAACGCGAATCGCTTTCGACGCCGGGCGTGTGACCGTACGCGGAGCGGTAGCCGTATTCGTCGCCGTCCGATTCCGAATCCTCAGTGCCTTCGTCGGATTCCGCTTCAGCTTCATCGTCGGCGGGCTTGGCCTCTTCGAGCTTTGTTTCGCTAACCTTGACGAGAAAGATACCGTAGTGCGAGTGGCTTCGGTCTTTCAGATAGCCGCCGAGATCGACGCTGTCGTAAACGGGTTTGCCGGGGCCTTGCACCACCAGTTTGCGCTTCTCGATAAAACGCTCCACCAGCCGATCGGATTCGACGCCGCTCAATTGCGGCTTGTTGTATTTGCCGTTGTTGACGTCGACCAATTGATGCAGTTGATCGGCTAACAGTCGTCCCACCTCGACTTGCACGGCTTCGATGCCGCGTGTGGTAAAGCCGACCTTGCGGTCGCCGGTCAGCGACAGGATCGCGCCGTCGCCGAGAACTTTCAACGAGCGCACATAGGGCTGCACCTGCACGACATCGATGAATGCGGTGCCCGATTGAGAGCCGCCGACCGCTTGGATGCCGGCAGGCACTTCGACATAGATAAAGCGGCCAACCGGTGCGTGGAATTTGAAGCTGTGCAGCGATTGCGCATTTTCTTCGCCGGGAATCTGTTCGGTCGGCAACAACTCCGAGGCGGCGATAACATCCCTGCCGATGTTATTGGTCGACCAGCTGTATAAATATTTCTTTTGCTGCTCGGTGGCACCGAGCCGATAGGGCGGCAGCAGCCAGACTTTCACTTTATTTTTCAGCGCATCGCCGGCCAGCGGCGCCGTGCTTTCGAACAGCAGCACTTGCTCGGGTTCGAAGCGCTCATTGTCGACCAGTGTCATCGCAAAGTTATTGAAGCGCAGGCTGTAACGGCCCGGCACGACGATATTGCTTTCGAGTTTACCCGCGGTACCGTCGCCGCCGCGGACACTGCGAATACCCTTGTCGAGCGTCAAGGTCATGCGCACGTCTTCGCGCGGCAGCGTCAGCGTTTTCGAGTGGATATAGGCGTGCAGGCGCTGCTTATCGTAGTTGACGGCAAAGCCGGTGGCATCGCTATTCAAGCCGAGAAAGGAAGCATCCTTGGCGGAGCTGATAACGACGCGCTTTTCGAAGTCGGCGGCGTCGACCGGATGAGAGAAGCTGATGGTCGCGACCAGCTTTTTCAACTGCGGGTCGACCGGGTCCTGATAGAACTCGCTGCTGTCTATGTTAGCGGTGAACGGCGCGGTGCGAAATGTGAAGGCGTCTTCTTTGAGCCGGATGTGCTTCGGCAATAATTTTTTCTTGTCGATGTCGACATCGAATTTGGCACCGACGGGCCAGTCGGCATTCGGTTGAAAGGTGAGCTTTTTGTCGCTGCTCCAGCGCCAGACGCCGGGAATATTCGGTGCGATGACGATGCCCTGCTTGACGATCTGGCCGACCGCTTCGAGCGGTGCCGCGGAATCGCTGAATTCGACCAATAAAGGTTGGGTGACGAATTTACCTTTGGTGTCGTCCCACGCGGTTAGGGCCGGCGCGGTCACGGTGAAAGTGGTTTGAACCGGCTTTGGTTGGCGTTGATACCAGCGATAGCCGCCGACGCCAGCCGCAATCGCCGCGGCGAGCGTTATCGCCACCGTGGCGGTGCGTTTGGGGCGCGTTCGGGCCGCGTGCCAAAAATGTTGTACGCCGCCGCCGATCCAGCGCAGCCACAGCGGCGCCCGCCACTGCCAATGGCCGATAACAGCGGTGACCAGCCAATTGATAACGCGGCCGGTACCGGCCAACAATATGCGCAATAAATCGAGGGCTCGACGGAGCATGGGGGCTTCTTTAGGCTAAGAGTGCAAGGGGGTAGCGCTGAGTGACGGCGTTGCAGCAAGCGTACGCGACTGATATTTGAGCGGTCATGTAATCCATTAGCTGGTGACTTTTTTGTTGTAGGATGCTGCCGGTATCGCCAGATTGTCCTGATGGTTCGCTAGAGTACCGGGCGCCTCAGCGCTCGTCCAGCTAGATGGGATTCATCTGGGCGGTAGTGGAACCTCAAAACAGAATCGTCAATGACCGCAATGGCCGACAGCCGCCAGAAAATATTTTTAGTTCTGGCGCCTTTCGAGGTTGAATCGGTCCTATTTAACTCGTCTATCCCTGCTAAACCGGACAGATACGATTACTGGTTAACGATTTGATGACTTTAGTTGCAAATCTTTGGTTAGGTAAAAAAGCCCGTGAGCCTTAAAAATTTTATTGATTTAGTTGCAACCGAAGTTACTTTGATACATTGAAATCCATTGTTTGCCCTCGTTCCTACTTGAATCATTTAGTTGCTAGTCCAACATCCGCCAAGTGATTTTGGCATAGACAGATCGTTGAATATCCCCGCGCGCCTCAGGTGTACCGAATTCGGTGTGATGATCGTGCAATAAATTTTGCCCAACCAGCGACACTTCCAATTGTTTGCTAAGACGTTTCGCCAACCGCAAATCCATTTCTCCATATGCGGATATGCCATCGCCGTTCACGATTTGCGGCAAATGCCGGATCGCGGATAAGTAACGAAATTGAATATCGAGTTCTATGTCGGCGGGCAAATCTAAAAATGATCGCAGACCAAACTGATGCCGCGGCGTTGCACCGGCAAGAAAAGCACCGCGATTGATATCGAGGCCGGTCGGGTCGATCTGCATATCCAGATACGAATAATTAACGGAAAGCCGCCATACCGATATCGGTACAAAAGTAATTTGCGTCTCGATACCTTGTGTGCTGCCGTCGGTCGTATTTTTATTGATGATGGGAATCACCGTAAAGCCATTGGCGGGATTGATATAAGGCGTACCCACCTCTAATGAAGCGAGCCCGTTGTAGTGATTGTGAAATGCCGCTAAATCTAACGCGAGATTATCGCGTGCCTGCCATCGATACCCAACTTCATATGACTCCAACACCTCCGATTTGAAATCACGATTACCTTGCAGCACTACTGAGGGATCATCAAAGGTAACCTCAACGGCAATATCGCGCTCCAAACGTGTGGGTACGCGTACTGCGCGCGACACCGCGGTCCATAGCGTACTGGATGGCGAGAATTGCCATGCCAGCCGTGCACTCGGCTGTGTTTCGTAGCCGCTAAAATCATTGTGTTCGAATTTCGTGCCCAGCGTCAGATGCAACGAATCCAGCAGTGCGATCTGATCTTGGACGAAAAGTCCGAATAATTGATCGCGCGAAAAATCCGGGTCGACATTGAAAATGCCCTTGCCCACATTTTTATTTTCAGTGAGATGATAATTTAATCCCCAAATGATTTGCTGGAGCGCGGTGAAATCGAATTGATGCTGAAAGTCGACGTCGAATGTATTTAAATCGTCGCGGTAACTGGGATCGTTGCGATGGGTGTTGTCATAGTAAGCACGCAACACAAAATTCGAGGTATCGTCGATTTGATGCTGCCAACGGCCGAGTACATTGCCACCGCTGACGTCAACATCCAAACCGCCCGTGGGACCTTGTCGGCCAATTACCGTAATCGATGGCGCGTGTTTGCCAATCGTTCCATGGTATAGATCGCCCTGCACGGTAATGCTATCGGACGTGGTAATGTCCCAATCGCTGCGCCCACCGACGTGGCCCAGGTGCCAATCGTCAGTGCTCGTTGCCGTGGAATTCAATGTATCGTCGCGATCGATGTACTTGCCGTAGATGCGATAACTCGCACCGTTTTCCGCAGTGGCTCCGTAGCGCGCAGCCGCTGTCACGCGATCCTCGGTGCCGAGCGCAGTTTCCACATAAAGGCCCTGTGTATCCTGCGCTTTTTTGGTTGTGATATTGATGACACCGTTAACCGCATTCGAGCCCCACAGCGAAGCGCCAGGGCCGCGGATGACTTCGATGCGGTCTATATCTTCGAGCAAATAATCTTGAACATCCCACAGCACGCCGGAAAATAGCGGCGTATAGATGCTGCGAGTATCGGATAACACGAGTAATTTTTCCGAACTGATACTGCTGAATCCGCGCGAACTTACCGCCCATTCACTCGCGCTTTGGCGGGCCACATTAATGCCCGGCACAAAACGCAATGCATCCGGTATGCTCGTAGCGCCGGATCGGCGAATCTCCTCATTGGTAACGACCGTGATCGCCGCTGCAGCCGACTGCAAGTTCTGTACACTTTTGGATACGGACGTGACCTCCACGCTGCCCAGCTGTTCCAGTGACAGATCGGCTAACGCGCTGGCAGAGTTCAAGCTACTGTTTGCGAATGCAGCATTGTCGTGTATTAAAAAAATAATTGTCGACAGTACGAAATGAAAACCGGCGGGGACAGCGGAGAACGCGGCGCCGAAACACGAATTAAAATTCTGAAGATGGCGATTATTATTTCCTATCGCGATACGCCCTGCTTTCTTCATAATCTCCCTCCTCGCTTTCAACAAAGAAAGCCCCTTCTTTCAACAACAACGACTTCGTTTTATCCATACGCAGGTAAGAAGGTGCCACATTCTGCCTGATAATTACCATCGAAACGATTTCGATAAAAACCAGACATATTGTAAGACTATAAAAATCCAGATAGAAATTTTTCACGATGCCTCGCCCACATAACCAGACATGATGAGCAGTGTTGGACTTTATAAAATTCGTACTCTATTCTCGTTAGCAACGACGGCTCACCTTGTTGCTCCTCATGCTGTGAATGAGATCTTTACGCAAGCCTTGCGCAAACGACGCAATGTCTTGAACTGGAAATCAAGCACAGCGCTTACGGAAAGGCTACGTGGCGGTATTTATCGAGAGCTTGCCCGCGTGTTGCAGCACGCAGGCTATGGCGCGCACCCATAGATCGGAGTGGTGGCGCTCTGCGCATGTAAATTTTTATAAATATTTTTTTATTTTCGCCGTAATTCTTTGTGGTACTGGCAGCACCGTAAGTCTGGCGGAGAACTTGCCGTCCAGCGCCATGGAATATCAAATCAAAGCGGCGTTCCTCTACAAATTTTGTTTATACATCGATTGGCCCCCCACCGCCTTTGCTAACGCCAATAGCCCCTTTGTGTTTGGAATCGCGGCGCCGGACAGTTTCATTTCAGAACTCAACGCGGTTGTTAAAGACCATACTATTAATAATCGCCCGGTGCAGGTTCGCCGCATTGATGATGGCGATCTTACTGATGTCAACGTTCTGTTTGTGGCACGTCCAAATCAAACTCTGCTACCGCAACTACGCGTCAAAATTCAAAATTCGCCGCTGTTGATCGTCACCGAATCCGAGCATGGCCTGGATGATGGCGGCACAATTAATTTCTCGCTTAAAAATAATCGCGTTATCTTTGAGGTAGCCCTCGATACGGCGAACCAACAAGGCCTGCGTTTAAGTGCGCAATTGCTGAAAGTAGCCAGCAATGTACGCGGTGAGTCGATGCCATGATGAGCTGGCTTCCTCGCAGCACCATACGGCGTACGCTGTTCGCTGGCGTATTGTTGACCACGACATCGGCGCTGTTTGTGTCGGGTTTGATTATGGTGTTGTACGACCTCAGCGATTACAACACACGGCTATTGCAGGATCTGACCACACAGGGCCGATTGTTGGCGCTTGCGAATGCATCGGCGCTGCAATTCAACGACCCCAATGTGGCGCAAGAAAGTTTGGCGACGCTCGAAGCGCGACCGCAAATTCTCGCCGCCGCGCTGTACAACGCCAAAGGCACATTATTCGCTTCTTATAGAAGTATCGATAATCCGAATCAGGTATTTCCAGCGTTGCCAGAAGCCGATAACCACCAGGTTACCGGCAAACAAATTATCGTCTTTCAACGAATAATCGATCACAACGAAATTCTGGGCACGATTTATCTAAAAGCAAATTATCAACTGTACGACCGCGTGTGGAAATACGTTTCAATCGTGTTGTCAGTGGCGGTCATCGCGCTGTTTGTTGCCATGTTATTTTCATTATGGCTGCAGTTGCGCGTGGCGCGACCGATTCTTCACATCACCGATGTGGCTCGCCAAGTCAGCGAACAGCAAGACTACAGTTTACGCGCAGCAAAAAGTACAGGTGATGAAATCGGATATTTAGTCGATGCATTCAATGAGCTATTGGCACAGGTGGGCGAGCGCCGTGCGCAATTGGAAGCCAGCAATGATGACCGCCGTCGCGCCTTGCTCGAAGTGCAGCGACTCAACACCGAGCTCGAACAGCGCGTGACCGAACGCACGGCTGAACTGGAACGCGCCAATAAAGAATTGGAAGCGTTCAGCTATTCGGTATCGCACGATTTGCGCACACCCTTGCGTGCAATCGATGGCTTCAGTCAGGCGTTACTGGAAGATTACGGAACACAGTTCGATGCTACCGGCACCGATTATCTGATGCGCGTACGCGGTGGCGCGCAACGCATGGGCAGCCTGATCGATGCGCTGTTAACGCTCGCCCGCGTCAGCCGCACCAGTATGCGCGAAGAAAAAGTGGATTTGACGGCAATAGCGGAAGAGATCGTCGGCGAATTGCGCGCCGCTAACCCCGAGCGATCTGTCGATATCCGAATCACATCGCAACTGAACGCGATAGGCGATCCGTATTTATTGCGCATTGTTCTCGAAAACCTATTAAATAATGCGTGGAAATATAGCGGCAAACGCGAACATGCAGTTATTGAATTCGGTATGTGCAACCAGGACGGCGAATCCTGCTTTTTCGTCCGGGACAACGGCGCCGGTTTCGATATGGCTTACGCGAATAAACTCTTCGGCGCTTTCCAGCGCCTGCACGACGCCAAGGAATTCATGGGCACTGGCGTCGGTCTTGCAACGGTGCAACGCATCATTCATCGTCACGGCGGCCGTATCTGGGTCGCCGCAGCGGTCGACCAAGGTGCGACTTTTTATTTCACACTGCCACTCGTCAAGGAGGCATACGTATGAACACGCGACCGATTTTGCTGGTAGAAGATAATCCAGACGACGAAGCACTTGCCCTGCGCGCGTTTTCGAAATTGAATATCTCAAACAAGATTATTGTCGCGCGCGATGGTGTGGAAGCCCTCGATTATTTATTTTCGACAGGCACTTACGCTAGCGCCGCGCCCGCGTTGCCGGCGCTCATTTTACTGGATTTAAAACTGCCGAAAATTGATGGCTTACAGGTGCTGCAGGCCATTCGCGATAGCGAAAAAACCCGAATTCTTCCCGTTGTGATTTTGACTTCGTCACGCGAGGAGCAGGATATGGTGCAGGGCTACAATCTCGGCGCCAACAGCTATGTGCGAAAGCCGGTTGATTACAATGAATTCGTCAATGCGGTGAGTCAGCTCGGTGTGTTCTGGCTGCTGGTGAATGAGCTTCCACCCACTCCGGTTTAACAAGCTCTCGTGAATACAACGTATCTCACGACCACAACACACTTTCACAACAACAGATTGGCTCGACCACAACAGAACTTCACGAGGAAGAAAGGAGCGGACGATGGACGCCATACCAATCCGAACACTTATCGTTGAAGACAATGAAGACGACGCGCTACTTTTGCTCAACACGTTACGCAAAAATGGTTTTAACCCAAACTCGCATCGCGTCGACAGCAAGGCAGAGTTGACGACGGCACTGCAAGAGGCGCCGTGGGATATTATTTTTTCGGATTATACGATGCCCAGTTTCAACGGCCATGAAGCACTTGAGTTGGTGCGCAAAACCGATCCCGATGTGCCCTTTTTCTTTGTCTCTGGAACTATCGGTGAAGATCGGGCCGTGGAGGCAATGCGATTAGGTGCGCAGGACTATTTCATCAAAGGTAATTTGAAGCGATTGCCGCCGGCAATTCACCGCGAGCTGCGCGACTCTTCGGCGCGGCGCGAGCACCGGCTGGCGCAGGAGCGCATCCATTATTTGGCGAATTACGACCCCCTCACGGGCTTGCCAAATCGTCTGCAATTCTACGAGCGTCTGTCGCAGTGCCTGCAAAACTTATCGAGTGATCCGCACCACGAGACGGCCAGCAAGGTGGTCGTGTTTAGCGTTAATTTAACCCGGTTCAAAGATGTGAACGATCATCTTGGTACCTCGGCGGGCGATGCATTGCTGACTGAGGTCGGCAATCGCTTACGCAGTGCGGTGCATAAAGATGATTTTGTTGCGCGCCTGGCGGCGGATGAATTCGCCATTTTTTCGTGTCATTGCCAAACGCGCGCAGATATTGAAAGTTTGGCGCAAACCCTATTAAGAGTTTTCTCTGCCCCTTTTATGCTAGCGCGGTACGAATGGCGAGTTCATGTTAATGTGGGTATTAGCATTTATCCTATCGATGCCACTGATAGCTATATGCTGTGCGAAAACGCCGCTATTGCACTCCATAGTGCTGAGAAACAGGTCGGCAGTAATTATCAATTTTATCAACCGAGCATGCGCACGACGCTGCAGGATAAATTGGATTTATCGCATGCACTAGAAGCGGCGCTCGATCGCGAAGAACTGCTGTTGCATTATCAACCGCAAGTGGCCTGCGACGGTGGGCGCTTAATCAGTACCGAGGCGCTCGTGCGTTGGCAGCGCCCTAACCTGGGAATGGTAAGCCCGGCAGAATTTATTCCGCTGGCGGAAGAATCCGGCCTGATCGTTCCCATCGGCGCATGGGTGTTACGCGAGAGTTGTCGTCAGGCCCAACAATGGCGTGCACAAGGGTGTGGGGATATACGCATTGCCGTGAATTTTTCCGCGTTTCAGTTCCGCCAGCCGAATCTGGTCAGAATGGTCGAAGACGTGCTGCGTGAATCCCATCTTCCCGTTCATTTGCTGGAAGTCGAAATTACTGAAACAGCATTGATGCACGATGCGGGCACTGCGCTACGCGCGCTCAACGAATTGCATGAACTAGGCGTTACCATAGCGCTGGATGACTTTGGCACGGGTTACTCGAGCCTCAGCTATTTAAAAAGATTTCCGGTCGATGTTCTCAAAATCGATCGCGCATTTGTACGCGATCTGCCGGATGACCCGGACGACGTCGCTATTGTGCACGCGATGATCGCGATTGCAGAAAAGCTGCAATTGAATGTGATTGCTGAGGGTGTCGAAACCTATGCACAGCAGGAATTCTTAAAAAATGCCGGCTGCGATCTTCTGCAAGGGTATTTCATTCAGCGACCCGTGCCGGCAGAAGAAATAGTGAATTTTTGCCGGAGAACGATCGATGACTCGCGAAAATGAAACCATGGAGCAAGCGATCAGCATATTGGTGGTTGAAGACAACGACACCGATTTTTTGCTGTTGCAACGCCAGTTACTGAAATTATTACCGTCTTCGACCTGTAAGCGCGCTATCAACCGCAGCGAACTTATCGAATTGTTGCAGCATCCTTACGACCTTATCGTCAGCGATTATCACCTGCCGGATATCGAAGGAGAGAATCTACTTTTGCTCATTGCGGAAAGTCATTTCGATACACCCTGCTTGCTATTGAGTGGATCGATCGAAAGCGTTACCTCGCTGGACACTCCAGCGCACGTACAGGCGCGTTTACAAAAAGGTGATACCGCCGCACTGCGCGCCGCCGTTCTTGCGATCGTTCAGCAACGCTAATGGCACCGATATCGATCCGCCGTCGTCGCGATTAAATGTGTGGTTTCGCGATGACGATTTTCAATCATCCGTCGACATCGCATCGTTCGAGTAAAACGGCTCCACGGCGCTATCGCTATCGACCAGCGCTGCAATCGACACCCGCGGTGCACTCGAGCTCACCGCACCGAATATCGTAGCGAATGCGGCATCGGCCGCATCGCGGCCGGTGGCCAAACGGATCAACCCCATCGGCATCGCCAACCCGGACGGGTCGATCAAATACCAACGCCGGCTCAAATACACTTCGACATACGCATGAAAATCGGTCGGCCCCAAATCCGGGCTGGCGCCGTAATCGATGCCGGTAGCAAAGCGTGCGGGAATATTTAGCGCGCGGCATAACGCAATCATCAAATGCGCGAAATCTCTGCAGACACCCGCACGCTCGATCAACGTATCGATTGCGGAAGTGCTCGCGTTGGAGGTGCTCGGCGAAAACGTGATGTAGCGCTGTACCCACTGCTGAATGGCTAGCACGCGCGTATAGCCTTGCAGCAATTGACCAAACTCCGCCATCGCGAATTTATAGAGGCGGTCCGACTGACAATAACGACTGGGGTAAAGGTAATTAAGCACGTCCTGCGGCAATTGCGAAATCGGCATTTCCTGCAACGACGAGGTAGAGGCCATATGGTGGTTGATGGCGACCGTTGCATTGTAGGCAATCGTGAGCGGTCCTTTTTCTGCGCGTAGCCGAACATAGCGATTGCGACTGTTCGGATCGGTAATAACAACCGGCGCGACACCGCGGTTGATCGTCAGATTTTCCTGCATTATCTGCTGTCGCGAAGTCTGTGCTGCATGAATATTGAAGATGAAATCACAGCCCGGATCACCGATCACATAATTAAGCTCGATGCCGAATTTGAGTTTTACCACAGCCTGCCCCTTTAATAATGCCACGCCTCAGCTGCAAGCCACGCGCCAATGAAATTCAGTGCAAATTGCTCAGCTAGAGCGGGCCACAAAAAGAAAAGCGAAGCCAAGATACATTGCCCCACTCTACGAATACCAATATTCTTCTTAGTCTACGCTGAATTCGTACCAAGATGCTCGACTAAAAACGGCGCCTACGATTGAGAAAAATATATCGCGGTAATGTTTACCTCGCGCTGACTTTGATCAAATTTAAAATTAGCGTTCGTAATAGCGGGAACATCACATGTCGCTAACTCGACTTCTTAATATCGATCATCCCATTATTCAGGCACCAATGGCCGGCGTACAAGGCAGTGCTTTGACCATTGCGGTATCGAACGCAGGTGCGCTCGGTTCGCTTCCATGCGCGATGCTTGGCACAGACGCGCTGCGCCAAGAATTAACGGTGATACGCGCGCAAACGAATAAACCATTCAATGTCAATTTCTTTTGCCATACCCAACCCGATCTCGATATTGAAAAAGAAAACACTTGGCATGCTTTATTAACGCGCTATTTTTCCGAATACGATATCGATGCCGACACGATTGTGCCGGGCCCTGCCCGTTTACCGTTCAATGAAGAAGCGGCAGCTGTTCTTGCCGAATTTAAACCCGCCGTCGTCAGTTTTCATTTTGGTTTGCCAAGCACTGAAATGTTGGAAACACTGCGAGGCTATGGCGCAAAAATTCTTTCGACCGCCACTACAGTGGCGGAAGCAATTTGGCTCGAAGCACGTGGCGTCGACGCAATTATTGCTCAAGGCTGGGAAGCTGGCGGTCATCGCGGGAATTTTCTTTCCGATGATATGAATCTTCAGCTGGGTACATTCGCATTGGTGCCACAAGTTATCGATGCAGTAAAAGTTCCGGTGATTGCCGCAGGTGGCATCGCCGATGCTCGCGGCATCAGAGCGGCAATGCAACTCGGTGCGGCTGGCGTGCAAATCGGCACTGCCTATCTGCTATGCAACGAAGCAACCACGAGCCCGGTCCATCGACAAGCCTTAAAAAAAGCATCACGGAAAATGACAGCAGTAACGAATCTATTCACAGGCCGTCCGGCGCGCGGCATTGTCAACCGCATCATGCGCGAGATCGGCCCCATTAATTCCGCCGCGCCAACATTTCCGTTAGCGAGTGCAGCCATCGCCTCATTGCGAGCGAAAGCTGAGGCAAAAGGTGTGGGAGATTTTTCGCCGCTCTGGGCTGGACAAAACACGAGTGGATGTCGTGAAATTTCCGCAGCCGATTTAACCCGCCAACTTATTTGTGATGCGACTTGGCCACCATAATTCGCAAATAGTACTTATATAATCTGCTCCTGTTATGGTTCGGTGTTGCATAATCGATAAAACGTTTACCGTTACTTTATCGGGAGCTTATTTTGAGTAACCTGGCACTTCCTCTCGCCTCCTCTAAAGGCACTTTAGAATTGAATCGGAATATATCGCTCGATATTCTCAAAATTGTTATGGCATATATGGTGGTTGGTCTTCATGCCGACTTCCTTGCGGATATCAGCCCGGTAGCCCGTTATCTGACGGTTAATGGATTATTTCGAATTGCGGTTCCCGTCTTTTTTGTCATCAACGGCTTCTTTTTTTATTCGGCAGTACAGACAAGCCCGATCAAATGGTTCAAGCGGGCGTTGTTGCTATATGGCTTCTGGACGCTGGTATATATTTATTTCTGGTTGCGGCCTGCAGAGTTCACCATCGTTAAAGCGATCAAAGTAACCATCATCACCGTTCTGGGTGGGTACAACCATTTATGGTATTTGCCGGCAATGATTGGCGCGGCCGGCATGCTTTATCTGATCAGGAGCTGGTCCCCCCGATTATTATTCCTGTTGGCAATCGTATTATTTTTTATCGGCGTATCGATTCAGTACATCGGCAGCTATCATCTGGCCGAAAATGCCACGATTGATCGGTTATGCGGAAAACTCTGGCTCTATCGTAGTTTTTTGTTTTTTGCGTTTCCATTTTTCTGCATCGGCTATTTATTAAGACGAACCGAGCTGTATACGAAAATACCCAAAACCCCCGCGCTACTTCTCACTGTTATTGGCCTCATGCTTTTATTTGCGGAAAGTTATTTCAACTTTATCGCGCAATCCGCCGTGAAGCGCTGCGATATTTTGGGCGCGCTCATTATTCTCTGTCCGGCATTATTTCTATTGACGCTGAGCATCAATGTGCAGGGGAAAAGTAAATCCATTGCGCTCTACTCAACCGCGATTTACTTTGTCCATCCGCTCCTTATTTCTTTCTTTGAAAATTTTGAGCTTCGCGAAACCGTGCTGACCGTCGTGGTGGCCATCGCGGCAACTGTGGCCGCTGCGCTCTTAATCAAAGCAAACAAACGAATACGGATCATGTTGTAATCATTCCACCGCAGCGCATTTTGGAATGCGGCAGCCGGTCTGTGCAGTTTTTTGTGTGTTTCCGATAGTCTATGAGATGACATTCTCAAAATGGAAAAATAAAAAAGCCCGATGAAAATCACCGGGCTGTGCAAGCAAAAACATAGGAGTTTACAACGTCGGAGGGCAAAACCCGCGAACCTCTCCCGACCAAAGAGGTCCGCAGTTAGAACATCAGAAGTTGTATTTACCGGTGACGCCGATTTCGCGCTCGGGGATGATTCGGGCCGTGTGGTAACCGGTTGCGATTAGAGGCCCTGCAATTGGACTTAGTTGTATCTGATCGCCGATATTTGTTGTGGCTTGATGATCAAATAGGTTTTTAGCCCACATGCTCACTTCCCATGTTTTCTCTGTGCCACGCACGCCAAGGTACAGATTAAATACGCCATAGCTCGGTGTATCTGCGATGCTATTTGCAATACTATCGTCCGCGCGGCCCCCACGGAAGTTGTATAACCCTCTAATAAACGGTTCAAATCCACCCATAGGCCATGCGTATTCCGACGTTACACTAGCCATCCAATTTGGTTCTGAGCCAAGACGACCACTCGTGCTACAGGTAAAATATTCACCGCCACCCCCTAGCTGAGCACCATAAAGTGCGGCATTAGCTGGGGTCGGCAGCACTGGAGTCCCACCATTGAATACATTGCATGGTTGTTCAGCATTATCGAATTTCGCATCTGTATAACTAACAGAAGTAGCTAAGGTCCAGTTATCCTGCAAGAGCATATCCAGCGACATTTCCGCTCCCTGCACGATTACGTTGGCGCTATAGTTAAAGCCGAAGGAATTATTCAGAATGCCAGCTTCGCTATTGTTGGTCCAAATACCCCCTGCTCGCGCAATGAAATCGTGGAACTTCTGATAAAACACATCAGCGTTCAATTGCACTCTTCCATCGTTCCAGCGGCTTTTAAATCCAAGTTCTACAGAATCAGAAGTTTCAGGATCCCACGTGCCAGCATTTAACGGAGGATTTGCTGGGACGGGTAAGCGACCGGAGGGACGGAACGAACGCCCGTAGTTTGCGTAGAGGCGAACATCATCTGTCAATTGGTGCGAAATACTCGCTGACCCGGTCAAAGCCTCGTCAGTAGCACTGAAAACTTGGGGTCGTGTGCTGACGCTTCCAAAAGCATCGAGAATTAGTGCGGAGTCGACGCTGGAGTGTTGCTTCTGATAACGCAACCCAAACTGCACCTCGGTTGCATCGGTAAACTGGAAGCTTTGATTGGTAAATATCGCGTATCCCTCGTTTACACTGTCAATTGGCGTCGAAATTCCTAAATTAATTGCCAGAGGCGGAGTAAGTGGAATGATGGTATAAACCTGTGGCTGTGTTACACGCGTGGATGAGTAACCATGCGAGTAATACAACCCATAGGTGTAGTTGTAAAAATCAGAGTCGGATGTCGAGAAGCGAAGCTCGTGGGTCCAGCCGGGGATATTGGAAGCTACATCCTGCATTAAAGAGGTGCCTGGTATTGCGTTACCGTTATCTAGGTCATTGACATTATGCAGTCGTTGACGCTGATAGCCGCCGATGTATACAAGCTCGTGACCATCCATATCCCACGTGACGTTTAAGGTTGCAATATCGCGACGAGCATGAGAATAGCCATCAGCGTCGGTCGCACTTTTACGGTCAAACGTATCGAATGTCCCGCTAGCGCCAGTTCCTACAATCTGGCCAAAGCTGTCAGAAATATTTTCCATATGCTGATAAATGAAATTTGCTTCAATTGAATCGATAGGTCTGAATCCCACCGTCAAGCGACCACTGCGCGTTTCAGCCGATTCATTCGTATTGGTAATAATATTCTTCAGGCCATTGTTATTGTTATGGTCATAAAGACCTGCGATACGAAGCGCTAATTTATCTTCGATAATGGGCAAGCTCACACCGAATTGTGTGTTCGACAAATCCTGATCAGAAAAAGATTGTTGAACGTAACCGTCAATTTTGTTGTAGCTCGGCGTTTTCGTAGCGATGGTAATTGCACCGGCAGGTGCTGTAATGCCGCGCAATGTCCCTTGCGGACCACGCAGTACCTCCACTTGGCTTACGTCGTACATCGCTTTAAATGCGCTGTCGATGTCATAGTTAACCTCGTTCCAATAAATCGCTACAGCCACACCTGCCGCAGCATCCGTATTTACCTGGACACCACGTATCGAAGCGTTAGCGGTTCGCGCACCATTCGCCTCAATCGTCAAACCCGGTGTCACCTGCGCCACATCTTTGAAATCGAGCATGTTGTATTTTTCGATTGTCTCGGACGTCACCGCATTCACGGTCATAGGAACTGTTTGCAGCGTGTCGTCTTTTTTCTGTGCGGTGACAATTACCTCTTCCAAGGCTTTTTCCGCATAGGCATTGAGTGTTGCTCCATACGCCGCCATCGCAATGGACGCGGTAATGGCGCGCACGAGTAATTTTTGTTTTGGTTGTTGTGTTTTCATGGTTAACCCCCGGTGTTGGTGATCAATTATTTTTGTAACTATTTGCATTGCCGTACACTGAGAAATGCCTAACTGCCTGTCTTGAAAACCCACAAGCTGATGGGCTGTCGTAAACCATTTGCGCATCAATGAAGACGTTTACATTTGGTTTCAAAAAGCCTGAGCTAGAGCTCTTTAAATCAAAGTGCTGCGGATAAAAACAGGGTATCTGCCACACGACTTGAGGTTTTTTGAAAGTGCTATGCGCGGAAGTAAGGTTCATTGCTAGCCGTCTTATTTGATTATTACGAACTGCAAGTTGTAGGAGTTAATCATACCCACTCATAGTAAATCAAGGCCTTCTTCATATTCGCTCATTGCCGCTCTGATTGTCGGCCGGCAATCTCATCTTCGCGAGATCACGTTTCACTTCACCCCGGATATTGCCGCCCAATTCCACGGTGAATACTGGCTTCGCTTGATGCCGGTACTGCTGGTGCGATAACAAATCTAGGGCCTCATCTTCGCTCAGCGACTTGGACTGCGATATGCGCGGCGCCTTAAGGCCCTCCCGTGTGCTCCGGCTGGTTTACAGATCGACTACGAAGCTGTCGGCTCCAATATTTCAGCCCATCGAACACTACAACGCTCAGCAATCCAGCACCCAGCGCCGTCAGCCATTCGCGTATGCCGAGTGCATCGAAATAGAATAATTGTCGCAGCCAAGGCGATGTTAAAACAGCTGTCAGCATCGCCAACGCTGCACCGCACACCCACCACAACGCAACATTGGGCGTTTTAATCGCATTCAATATGCCGTGCTGTCGAGTGCGATTAACGATGATCAATCCCAGATTCGCGATAATTAATGTCACAAATATAAAAGCACGCGCCGCGTTGCTGTTCATGTGCCAGTGTTGCGAAACAAAAAACAGCGATAGTACGATCGCGAGCAAAATGCTGCCTTCGAGTACGCTGATGCCAAGCAATGCACGACTGATTAACGATGTATTTGGCGCGCGCGGCGGCCTCCGCATCAAATCGCGCTCTCCCGGCTCGACTTCAAATACCACGGAGCATGCGGGGTCGATGATTAATTGCAAAAATAAAACGTGCACTGGCATCAACATTAGCGGCCAATTAAACAAGACCGGCAGCAGACTCAACCCAATAATGGGCAAATGCACCGCGATAATAAATGCCATCGCTTTACCGAGATTATCGAAAATACGACGCCCCGCGCTGATCGCCGCCACGATGGACGCGAAATCATCATCCATCAACACCAGGTCTGCCGCTTCACGCGCAACGTCAGTGCCGCGCTGGCCCATTGCAATGCCGATGTGAGCTGCCTTCAGCGCCGGCGCATCGTTGACGCCATCCCCTGTCATCGCAACAATTTCGCCATTTTTTTTCAAACCATGTACGAGCTGCAATTTTTGATCGGGCGTCATGCGACAAAATACATTGATCGTTTTGAGCTGTGCCTGCAGCGCCGCATCGTCGAGTGCATCGAGCGATGGGCCCGTGAGATAGCCCGCTGCCACATCGAAACCAATTTGGTGCGCAATGCTCAACGCAGTTGCGGGGTGATCGCCTGTCATCATCACGACCCGTACACCGGCTTCACGACATTCATGCACCGCGTTCGGCACTGCGGCACGCACAGGGTCGGCGAGACCGATCAGACCAAGTAGCTCGAATACAAATTCGTGTTGAATATCCGGCAATGGCGGCCGCTGGAAGCGCGCACTCGCGACGCCGAGAACACGTAGCCCCTGCTCAGCCATCATCGTCGCCTGTTGCAATAAATTAGCTGTCGCGGCAGCGTCGAGATGACATAAGTCCGCGATCGCTTCCGGCGCTCCTTTAGTGGCAACAACAAAATAATCACGTCGGGGCGAACGCCAGGCACGCGACATCGCGAGCAATTCGCGCGACAGCGGGTATTCTTCAACCAGCTGCCAGTCGTCATGCACATGCTCGGTATTGGCTAGTGTTTGCTGCAATGCATCGTGAATCGCCCGCTCCATCGGATCGAACGGGTCGCGATGACTGGCGAGCACACCGAATTCGAGTAGTGCATGGAATTCTTCGGGCAGCTTTTTCTTAATCTTGCCGAGCTCTACATGCTGCGTTGCGGTAACAAGTTGCTCCACCTCCATGCGATTTTCAGTCAAGGTGCCGGTTTTATCGACACACAGCACCGTGGTTGCGCCGAGAGTTTCGAGCGAGGAAATATGACGTGTCAGTACTCGTCGCTGCGCTATGCGCCATGCACCTAAACCAAGAAACAGCGTCAGTACAACGGGCAATTCCTCCGGCAATATCGCCATCGCCACCGTAATGCCAACCAGCAAACCATCAAGCCATTGCGCGTGTAGCGCGCCATAAATCACTGCAATAAAAGCGCTTAATAAAATGCCACCCCATGCAACGCGAACTACAACGCGCTGAATTTCCAATTGGAGGCGTGTCGGTTGCTGCTCCATCGCCGCCAGCGAGTGAGCGATCTTGCCTATTGCACTGTGCCTGCCAGTGGCAAGCATGCGCGCAATGCCCTTACCGCCAACGATCAACGAACCGGCATAGACACATGCAGTGTCGATACCGGGTGCCGGCATCGCTGATGGGAGTACCGTCGTCGCAATCTTGTCGACTGCAGCGGATTCGCCAGTCAGCAGCGATTCATCGGCTCGTAAATTCAGACATGAGAGCAATATGCCATCGGCGGGTACCCGGTCACCTTCGTTCAGAACCACCAAATCGCCGACGACAACCTCGCGACCCGGAACGCGCAATTGCTTACCGTTACGCATGACCAGCGCGCGCGGACTGGACAAATTTTTCAGCGCGTCGAGGCTGCGTTCGGTTTTGTGTTGTTGAATCAGGCTGATCGCCATGATGATGACAACGAATCCGATGAGCATCAGCGCATCGCGTGTGTCGCCAAGTAATAAATAGATCGTGCCGCACGCAATCAACAGTAAAAACATCGGCTCGCGTACAACATCGAATGCGATCAAAAAAAGATTGCGTGGTTTTGCGGAAGGAAGTTCGTTGAAGCCATCGCGTGCAAGCAAATGCGCTGCCTGTGCGTCGGTTAAGCCTGCTTCGCTGTTCTGCTGCTGCACCGCACCACCTTGCATAATTATGATGAGGCCGCGAATGATAACGGATTTATTCCGGATGCCGGCCATTCCGGCACAATGTCGCGCAACTCGAAGCCGAGGCCATTTGCTTCCTTATGAATGAGCACTGCCCGCCGGCGCTGTCGATTTTGTGCGGCACTGTGCAGCAGCTCGTACTCGATGATCTGATTTTCCTGCACATCGGCGTATTCCGTTTCGATGAACAACCCGAAGTGGCTGATGTTGACAACGCAGCCGACCGCCACGGGCAGCCCTTGTTTGAATAGCATTACGCGCGCATGTGCCGGCTCGCGACAGCCATAGCGATGTTCCATCTTGTCGATCTCACATCAAGTTGGATGAATTTAAGCGCTAGCAACATCGGCTGGTATTGATGTGCATCAAGCGAAGGCGGTAAATGCTCCGCGACAATGACATTTCCGGCGGCGCCCGCGATGGAAACGTAAGGAAACAGTTATGCAGAAGTCATCGATTACATTGCAATTTCTCGGTGCCGCCAACACGGTCACCGGTTCACGCTTTCTGCTCAGTTGCGATCGACAACGCATTCTGATCGATTGCGGAATGTTCCAGGGATACAAGAATCTGCGCGAGCGCAACTGGCGACCGTTTCCGATCCCGGCCGATAGCATCGATGCAATCGTGTTGACACATGCGCATATGGATCACAGTGGCTTCGTGCCAGCGCTGGTACGCGAGGGATTCCGCGGCAAGGTGTATTGCACCGATGCAACCGCTGCATTGTGCGAAATTCTCTGGCTCGATGCTGCACATCTGCAAACCGAAGAAGCCGAATATCAGAATCGACACCATCTCAGCAAACATCACCCGGCGCGGCCTTTATACGACGAGGACGATGCGCGTAATGCGCTCAAACGGTTGCAAGTCGTGCCACTCAAACAACCTCTCGAACTCGATAACGTCACGATTCGCTTCCACCGCAACGGACATATTCTCGGCTCGTGTTTCCTTGAAGTAGTCACCGCCAGCAAAACATTATTGTTCAGCGGCGACCTGGGCCGACCGCATGATCTGATCATGCGACCACCACAACCGGCAGTTTATGCCGATTATTTAATTGTCGAATCCACGTATGGCAATCGGCTGCACGATACGAGCGATGTCGCGACACGCATCGCCAATATCATCAATGAAACTGCACACCGCGGCGGCTCGGTATTGATTCCAGCGTTTGCGGTCGGTCGCGCCCAGAGCGTGTTGTATTTGTTGGCCAAGCTCGCCGACGAACAGAAAATTCCGCCATTGCCGGTTTATCTCGATAGCCCGATGGCTATCAGTGTGACCGATATTTATCGGCGTTTTACCCATTATCACAAATTGCACGGCGAAGAATGCGAACTGTTAAGTCGCGCGCACTGTACACGCACAGTGCAACAATCGCAGGGCCTGAACAGCATTGCGATGCCGCACATCATTGTTTCGGCGAGCGGTATGGCAACCGGTGGGCGTGTGTTGCATCATTTGAAATACATGCTCGACAAAGCCGAAAACACGATTCTGTTTACTGGTTTTCAGGCCGGCGGCACGCGCGGGGCACGGCTGGTGAATGGCGAACCGTTTGTGAAAATTCACAGTGAATACATTCCGGTCAAAGCGCGCATCGAAAATATCGATAATCTTTCCGCGCACGCTGACTATTCCGAGGCGATGACTTGGCTAGAAAATCTCGCAGTGGCGCCGACGCGCACATTCGTCGTGCATGGCGAACCAGAAGCGGCCGATGCGATGCGGCTCCGCATTAACGAAACGTATGGCTGGTCTACCTGCGTACCGGAACAAGGCGACGTTTTTCAGCTGTAGGACTGCCCTCTCCCAGATGGGAGAGAAAATACACCTCGTATTTCTTGACCTTCATCAAACAACCGTGTGAAAACGGTCGATCTCATCCGAAACGACGATACGCAAACTTTACGGCGGCTATTACTTTTATCTCACACAGTGATTACGGGCGCGATTCGCAGCTCCGAGATTTGAATAACTCGATAACTAGACTCACCCGCTGAGGAAAATATCATGTCAACCCAGTCTGCTTTGCAAAGCGTCGCACCGCAAAATCAAGCGCGTCAGCCTTACAAAATCCAAGCCGCCGTGTTGGAAGAACGTTATGCGCGCGGCTGGCATTGTCTCGGCAAAGCGAGTGAATACACCTCGCAGCCACGTCGGCTCGAATATTTTGGTACCAAGCTCGTGGCCTTTCGCGGTGAAACCGACGGACAGGTGCATATTATCGATGCGTATTGCCCACACATGGGTGCCGATCTTTCGTTAGGTTGTGTGAAAGGCGATTCGATTGTGTGTCCATTCCACTCGTGGAGCTGGGGCGGCGATGGCGTGTGCAATGACATTCCCTATGCGAAACGCATTCCGCCGAAAGCCGTTATCAAATCGTGGCCAACGCTCGAAGAAAACGGCTTATTGTTCGTGTGGAACGATCCGGAAAATAATCCGCCGATCGAGGCGCAACGCCCTGAACGTAACGAAGATTATTTCTCCGGCGAATGGACCGATTGGGCGACGCTGCAATTTACGATTCACAGCAATTGCCGCGAGTTGGTCGACAACATGGCCGATGTCGGGCACTTCGGCCCGGTGCACTTTTTCAAAATCAATAAATTCCGCAATGTACAGGATGGGCATAAATTCATTCAGTTTTCAGAAGGCAAACACGACATTCTCGAAGACGGCTCCACTGGCTTGACCAGTGTTGCGACTTACGAAGGCCCCGCTTACATGACCACGACGATGAACGGCTCGATGAGCGGCGAGCCGATGAAGGTGCATCTACTCGTTGCGCACGTGCCGGTCAACACCGAATGCTTTCACATCAACTTCGGTGTGATGCTAAAGAAAGTTCAGGGGCACACTGAAGAAGAAAATCAAAAAATGTTGGAAGATTACGTGCAAAAAAATATCGAGTCGTTCAAGCAGGATGTCGCGATATGGGATAACAAAGTGCGCGTCGACAATCCGCTACTTTGCGATGGCGATGGCCCCGTCAACATGCTGCGCAAATGGTACAGCCAGTTTTATATGGACGTGGCGACAGTGCCGGCCACGCTGACGCAATACAAAGAACACGTGACATTGGGCTGAGTGCGAGACGACATCATGAATATCGCTGCGCTCGGCTATGTCACGATCGAATCCACCGATTTAAAAAAGTGGATGGAATTCGGCACACAGGTATTAGGGCTGATGGTGGCGTCGGATATTTCGACGCCGCACCAGCTTTACCTGAAAATGGACGATTACCAATATCGTCTACGCATTGTGCTCGGTAAAAAAGATCGTTTCCTCTGCCCCGGCTGGGAATTGCCTGGTCAGAACGCATTCACTGCCGCCGTGCAGCGATTGCAACAAGCCGGCGTTTCAGTCGAGCTCGGCAACGCGCAAGAATCGCTGGCACGCCGCGTCAAACAATTTGCACGCTTTATCGATCCTGCCGGCAAAGTCGGCGAAATTTTTTGGGGCCTCGCGCTCGATTATTTACCGCTGATTTCACCGGTCGGCGTGCACCGTTTCGTCACCGGCCACAGCGGCGATATGGGCCTCGGCCACATCGCGATGACTACGCCCGATATTGAAGCGAGTCACCGTTTCTATACCGAAGTGATGGGCTTTGGTCAGACCGACACTATGCACATCTACGAAACACTGGATAAAAGCGATGCCGGCCATGCGTTGCATTTTCTGCACGTGAATAATCCGCGTCACCACAGCCTCGCGCTGTATCACAATGTGAATGAGGCACCAGGGGAATTAGTGCATTTAATGCTGGAAGTCGAAGATCTAGACACGCTCGGCATGATGCAGGATCGCGTACGCGCGCTGAGCGTGCCCATCGTCACCGATATGGGACGTCACACCAACGATCGCATGGTGTCGATGTATGTACAGTCGCCAGCCGGCTTCGCGGTTGAATACGGCTTCGGCGGCTTACAACTGAACTGGTCGCAATATCTTCCGACCATTTCCGACCGCACCAGCATCTGGGGCCACCGTTGGAACCAGGGCGGCTAACACCAAATCGCAGGTCTCTCGAAAATACCCTTGCGACCCCCGCGCTGGACTTGTTATCCAGCGTGGTTTTTTTTATTTTTCATTTACAACTCTGCTTCGGAAAAACCCTATCTCACTACGTACAAGTTCCGATGAACAACTTATCGGAGCCGCGCTAGTATGAGCACATAATTAAATATATCGTTCAACGCCTTCTGCCCGATCCATTCACTTATTGTTTGCGCAAAGGTTCGTAACACTATGTCACTGTCTGCCACCACCGTTACGCCATCGTTTCTACGTCAGTTTGCGCCCTTCGAAAATATACCCGAGGGTGAGTTAGTCGCGCTTGCGCGGGATGTAAAGCTTCTTGCAGCAGAAAAAGATGCTGTTTTGTTTACTGTGAACAGCGATGACGGGCTCGATTATTTTCTCGTCAAAGGGCAGGTGCATCTCATTGCCAAAGATGGCCGTACCAACTCGGTATCTGCCGAGGATCGCATCGCGCGTAATCCACTGGCACGTTTGCGCCCGCGCTTGTATACCGCGAAGGCAGCGGCGTCGATTGTGTATTTCACGATGATGGCGCAATCGCTCACGAAGAAAACCGAGCGCCCGGCTGGCGCCGATTCGCATACAAATTCGTTCGGCGTGAATGAAATTACATTAGAAAGTTACGAAATTGCGAGTAAACATTGGCGTCGATCTCGCTAGGTTTTCGTAAAGTTTGATCCCGATCAAAACTGCGATCGATTTTAACGTCGTTCCACCCTATTTACCCCAATCAAGTGATTTTCCCCCGCTTAATTGCGACCACACTGACCTCACAAACTAATAACGCCATTGTGAGGTCAACATCATGTCCGCCACCGCACTGAAACCTGTGAACAATACCGACGAGCTGATCGCCGGCATTTATCAACGCGCTCGCGAATTGGTACCGGTGTTGCGTGAGCGCACCGACGAATGCGTGCGTCTCGGACAATTGCCCGAATCCACCGTCCAGGATTTTCAGGATGCCGGTTTTTTCCGCATCATGCAGCCCGCGAAATTTGGCGGCTATGAGCTGAAGCCGCATGTATTTTTCGATGTGCAAATCACGTTGGCCGAAGGCTGCATGTCGAGCGCATGGGTGCTCGGCGTAGTGGCGATTCACAATTGGCAGCTCGGTATGTTCGACGAACGCGCGCAGCGTGATGTGTGGGAAAAAGAATCATCGACATTGATTTCATCGTCGTACATGCCAAATGGCAAAGTCACACACGTCGATGGCGGCTATCGCCTCAGCGGGCATTGGGGATTTTCAAGCGGTTCGAAACATTGCCAATGGGCTTTCCTCGGCGCCATGGTGCCGCCGAAAAAAGCAGGCGACGCGCCGGATTACCGCACGTTTCTGGTACCGCTCGGCGATTACAGAATTATCGATAACTGGAATGTCTCCGGGCTCGAAGGCACCGGCTCGCACGACATTATCGTCAACGATGTGTTCGTACCCGAATATCGCACGCATCGCGCGCTCGATGGTTTTGCCGGCACCAGTCCCGGCTGTGCCTTCAACACCAATCCGGTATTTCGTTTGCCGTTCGGTCAAGTATTTGTGCGCGCGGTATCAAGTTCGTCGATTGGCGCCTTGCAAGGCGCGCTCGATGCCTACGTCAATGTCAATAAAAACCGCGTCGGCTTAAACGATGGCAAACGCGCATCGCAAGATCCAAACGGTCAATATACCGTTGCCGAAGCGCGCAGCGTGATCGATGAATGCAAAACGATTTTGCATCGCAATTTCGATCGCATGATGGATTCAGTGCACGGTGGCGAACAGCTGAGTATCGACGAGCGCATAAAAATGCGCTTCGATGCCGCTCGCGTTTCGGAAAAATGCGCGGATGTCATGAATAAATTATTTTACGGCTGCGGTGCGCAAGGAATTTTTCGCGATCATCCGATCAATCGCTTCTGGCTCGATATCAATACCGGGCGCACGCACGTCGCGAACAACGCCGCGAAATTCGGCCGCAATCTCGGTGCAACGATGATGGGTGCGGAGAACGAGGATTTCTTTCTTTGACGCACAGGCTTTGATGCACGAGCTCCCCTCTCCCATCTGGGGAGAGGGGCTGAGGGAGAGGGCTGTTTAATTTACCCCTCACCCTAACCCTCTCCCGCATGGAGAGAGGATTTAATCGGAAAGCCCTCACCTTCCCATTTCGCCACCACCGCCGTCGCAATGCTATTTCCGATCACATTGGTCGCCGAACGTCCCATATCGAGAAAATGATCAATACCGAGCAGCAGCAATAATCCCGCTTCGGGAATATTGAATTGCGATAGCGTTGCTGCGATCACTACCAGTGATGCGCGCGGCACACCGGCGATACCTTTCGATGTAAGCATTAACACCAGCAACATCAGAATCTGCTGCGAGATCGATAATTCGATGCCGTAGGCCTGCGCGATAAACATCACCGCGAAGGTGCAATACATCATCGAGCCATCGAGATTGAACGAATAGCCGAGCGGCAGAATAAAACTGGCAATTTTGTTACTGACGCCGAAGCGATGCAGCCCTTCCAGCGTTTTCGGATACGCCGCTTCCGAGCTGGCGGTGGAAAATGCCAGTAGCAGCGGCTCGCGAATTGTTTTCATCAGCGTCAACACGCGTTTGCCGATAAACAATCCGCCGAGCGCGATCAACACCAGCCACAGCAATAACATGCCGAGATAAAACTCGCCCATGAAAATGCCGTACACGGAAATAACTCCGAGCCCTTGCTTCGCCACCGTGCCGGCGAGCGCACCGAATACCGCGATCGGTGCGAACAACATGACATAGCTGGTGAGCTTCAACATAATCAGCGCCAGCAGATCGATCACTTCAAGCAATGGTCGATTGCGATCGCCGAGCGCTGCCGCCGCAACGCCAAAAAATAGCGAGAACACGACGATCTGCAAAATTTCATTGCGCGCCATTGCATCGATGATGCTGACCGGAAAGGTATGCGCGATAAATGTTTGCAGCGATAACGCGCCGGCTTCAATCGCGGTGTGCGCATCGCTCGGCGGCAGTTCAAGTTGAATCGCCTTGCCCGGCTGCATCAAATTGACCAGTACTAGGCCGAGCGACAATGAAATCAGCGACGCGGTAATAAACCAAGCCAACGCTCTGCCGCCGACGCGGCCGATGGTGCTGGCATCACCCATCCGTGCGATGCCACCCACCAACGTTGCGAATACCAGTGGCGCGATGATCATTTTAATCAGCCGCAAAAAAATCATCGGCAGCAATTCGATGTTTTCAGAAAACCCGGCGCTCGCATCCGGCAACAATTCGCGTACGGTAAAGCCAACCGCGATACCGAGAATCATGCCGAGCAAAATCGACGCCGTTAAGCGAGAAGCAAACATAATCGTTAGCCCACATCCGTTGAGGAGCGGGCACGCTAACAGCCGATTGCGGAATTGGTCAACTGAACATCGATGTCTTTGGATTTAACGCGGCCGCTATGGGTCTTAACGCTCACGTTTAGCAAATACCAAACGACGCTGTCCTTTCCACCACAAATACACGCCGGTCAAGGCGAGAAAGGTCATAGTGCCACCGACGATATCGTTCCAAATCCATTCCGCGTCATGACCCAATAACGCTTCGCCGGTATGCAGATCGCGAATTACACGCGCGAGCGGCAATTGCATCGGCGCACTGGATGCTGGCAAATCAGCCAGCGCCGCAGTCGCATCCGCTGGTGCTTGCCATTGATTGTCGACAAACACCTGCAAACCTTTATCGCGCGTCAGCGTGTGCAGCATGCCACTATCGACGAATGCCGATTGCACCGGGCCGCGCGAAATTTTTTCCCATTCATCGCCCTGCTGCGCGAACAAACCTTGTGCGCTGAGAACGAATATGCGCTGTTGGGCAACCAGCAACGCGCGAATTTCCTGATTCGCAAAAGCATCGATGGCATTAATGCCAGCAGCGCTTTTGACGAACAACCCATTTTGCGTGCCGATCCATAATCCGTCATCGGTATGCAACAGCGCGCGCGCTTCGCTGCGCACCGGCGTATCGCTGTATCCAGGCAACCAGCTGGGATCGACTTTGATATCGCGAAATCCCAATGCCTGACCGTGCGCGATCAATATTGCACTGATCGCTACCAGCAAAATCGGTATTGATATTGCAAATGAAATCCATGCGTGCCATTTACGCGAATTGAATTTAAGTTTCATGAGTTTATTCCAGGCTGGATTTAAGTTTCGGCCCACATGCGCAATAGATTGTGATAATTACCGGTCAATTGCGTCACCGCCTGCTCGTCGGCAGCGGTCTGGTGCAGCCGCTGAATCGCCATATCCATGTCGAACAACAAGGTGCGCTGCGTATCGTCGCGGATCATGCTTTGGATCCAGAAGAACGATGCGATGCGCGCGCCGCTGGTGACGGGATTCACGCGATGTAAACTCGTCGACGGATAAATCACCATATCGCCGGCCGGCAACTTCACCGAATGCGTGCCATAGGTGTCGTCGATTAACAGCTCGCCGCCTTCGTACGTGTCGGGTTCGCATAAAAATAATGTTGCGGAAATATCAGTGCGAAATTTCAAACCGAGACCGGGCAACAAACGCACCGCATTATCGACGTGATTGCCGAACAATCGTCCTTCCACATAGCGGTTGAACATCGGCGGATAAACACGTGCTGGCAAAGTCGCGCTAATAAATAATGGATTGCGTTCGAGTGCCGCAAGAATCAGATCGCCAAGCTCGCGAGCGAGCGGTGAATTTTCCGCAAGCTGCTCGTTATTTTTGACGCGCACGCCTTGATAACCGGCAGTGTTGCGCCCGTCTATCCACTCTGCACCGCCGAGCAAGTTCCGACAATGCGTTATTTGCGCGGCATTGAGCACGGACGGTATTTGTAAAAGCATTTCGTTATCTCAAAAAGAGGCCGACAACGCATCGGCCTAAGCCCCGTAAAAACACAGCAAGAAAGAAGATAGTCAGAACCAATACGATACCGTTGCAATTGCAGTACGGCCCGTGGCCGGCGTTGCACGGCCGGACGATGCGGTTTCGTAATAAGTTTCGTCGGTCAAGTTTTGCAGATTGAGCCGAATACCAAACTCTTTCTGCCGATAAGCAATCGTCGCGTCATAGTGTGTGTAACCATCGATAATCGCATTCTCGTAATTGTTGACATACCGCTTCGATGAATACACTGCGCCACCACCGATTTCCCAGTTCTCGGTAATGTTATAAGTCGTCCATAACGTTGCGGTATCTTTCGGCGTGTTTTGCAGCGTGTTGCCTTTGGCAAGCAAAGTTACTGGGATGGTCGCATCGGCCAGTGTCGCGCCGGGTACGGCAATGGTGGTGGATTCAGGACTTTTCACCACCTTGCCATCGAGATACGTGTACCCCGCCAGCACCTGCCATGCAGCGGTAATCCGCCCGACCGCGCTCAATTCAAAACCTCGCACGCGCTGATCGCCCGACAATGTGACGACGTTATTGACCGTAGTGCGCGCATTCGTTTTTTCGATTTGAAACAGCGCGCCGTTCAATTGCAAATCGCCTTCTAGCAAATCGAATTTCGCACCCAATTCATACGATTTATTTTTTTCCGGATCGACATCGAGCTGGCTGGCCGGCAACGTCAACGCCTCCGCCGATGGATTGAATGAAGTGCCGTACGACAGGTAATACGACTGCACGTCGCTGGGTTGCCAAATAATACCGGCGCGCACGCTTAACATCGTTGCCGTTTGCGAGCCGGAGTAGGTGCGCGGACTGCCATTCGAAATACTGGTATCGACAGCGCCGGATGCCAGATACGCGACCTGATCGATATCGGCGCGGAAGCGATCCCAGCGCAATCCGCCAACCACCTTCCACTGTTTGCCAAAATCAATCTGATCGTTTGCGTAAATTGCCGCAGTGTCCGCTGTGACTTGCGTATCCGACGATTTGTAGGATGTACCGCTGCGGTAACCGTTTACCGGATTATCCAAATTGATAAAACGCGCGCCACTGTCCGTAATCCACGTATTGGTATCATTGCTGTAACGATCGATATCGAATTCAAAACCCGTCGTCACCGTATGCTTGATATCGCCGCTACCCAGCTTTAACACCAGATCCGTCTGATTCGACAGCGTCGAATCGTTGATCACGCGATCGCGATCCTGACGCGATGCCTGAATCTGTGCGAGTGGCGTGTCGCGCGTTGGAATGGCGCTACCGGTGCCGCTGGGAGCTCCCACAACTACTGCTGCCGACAAGGGACTCGGCGACGCTGCCGTGCGGTACTGCGCGTATTGCGTGCGATTGCTCAGTGTCACGCGATCGTTGAATTTGTGTTTGATCGTCGCGTTGAACGCATCCACATCCTGATCGAAATGATCGTCGAGATAACCGTAAAAATGATCGCTAGTAGAATCCAGCGGTTTGGAGATCGCGTTCGCCGTGCGATCCGAACGAATCAGCGGTACACCATAATCGGGAATATCGTTGTTACGTTGAACCAGCGCGGAAAATAAAAATTCGGTAGGTTCACCAATGCCAAGACGCAGCGACGGCGCCAATCCGAAATCTTTGTTCTGCACTACTTCGCGCGTGTTTTGCGTGTCTTGCCCAAACGCGGCGATACGAAATGCGGCGTTATCGGCAATCGGCTGGTTGATATCGAACGTGGTGCGATAGAAGTCATTAGTGCCGACACTGGCGGTGATTTCGCCGCGCTGTTTCAGATCGGGTTTTTTACTGTTCTGGTTGATCACACCGCCGGTGGAACCGCGACCGAATAGCATCGATGACGATCCTTTCAACACCTCGACAGAATCGAGATAAAACGTATCGCGCGTGTACTGACCGCGATCGCGAAAGCCGTCGATATAAATATCGGTGCGCGCACTGAAGCCGCGTAAGTTGATATTGTCGCCAATCTGCCCGCCTTCGCCCGCCGAAATCGTGATGCCGGGAACATTGCGCAACGCCTCTTTCAGGGTTGTCGCGCCCTGCGCTTCGATAACAGCGCGATTAATGACATTCACTGTCTGCGGAATATCGCGAATCGGTGTCGGCGCTTTTGCGCCAACAGTGCTGATCGCCGGCGAATAATCATTGCTGATTGCCTTCTCCTGCACTTTGACCGATTTCAACGTCACGTCATCGTCGCTTTGTTCAGCACTAACGTTTGCACTCAGCGGCGCGACGATTACGGCAATAATGGCAATGCTCAATGGCTTGCGTTGGAACTTCATGGGTTTTCTCCGTGCGAAAACGAGCTTTCATTAATCGCTGGCTGACACGGAAAAACCGGTTGGCTGGCTGGGTTTGTTAGCTAAGTCTGTTGTTGATTATTGCGGTGAAGCTAAAATCTATTTCGTCAGAATCAAGCGATTGGAGCGTGTCAAACGCAACCAATACTGCTGTCCCTGATGTTCAATACACACCGTATTGCCATGCCGAAATAATTCCGACGATGACAATTGCGGTTGATGCGCGCCATTGTTCGCTGACGACGCGGGCGTTTTATCGTGCTCGCTCATCGTGCCGTACTCATGCCGTCAGATTAAATTCGACTGGCACGACCACCCACGCCGCCACGGTATCGTTGCCGCGTCGCGCCGGTACAAAGCGCCATTGGCGCACGGCTTCCAGCGCGGAATGGTCGAGCCGGCTACTGCCGGATGAGCGCTTCAATTCGATCTGCTCCGGCAGGCCATTGGGCAACACATATACCCGTACCAACACCACACCCTCCTCGCGCAGGCGGCGTGACAACGGCGGATATTTGGGCGCTGGATTGTTCAGGTAATCCGCATCGAACTGCGGCAAGGTCAGCGAAGTGGTCGGTGCGGCATTTTCTGTTGTCACCACACTGGCTGCAGTGCTGGCGACCGGCGTGGCCGCAGCCACATCGAAATCGGGCTGCGGTACGGTGAGCGAGGAGCGCTCGAGACGTTTTGGCTGATCCACCGGTTGCAGGGTCTGCTCTTGCGGCATCGGGCTGCTCAGCGTGCGGACGGCGATGGGCGCTGGCTGGCTGTCATTTTGTGGCGTGCGTAATGTCAGTGCTAACACAATCACCACGACGTGAACGCCAACAGATACCGCCACACCGACGCCATTGCGCCCCGAAAAACTCGGCTTTTGGTACGTCCAGCTCGCCATAATCCCAGCTCAATACGAATGAGAATGCTTCTCATTATAAAGATGGGGTCGAGAGGGTCAACTGTTTTTTTACGACAAACGAGCAGACCCAGCACAAAGCTGGTCTGCGTTCATATTAAGAGTGGAGTTTTATGAATGGGCGGTTATCGGGGTGCGATATAAGTCGCCAAACGTTGTGCCGGTTTCGACAGCACAAACTGCCACAACTGCAGATTGCGCACCCTGAATGCGGCCGCGCAGACATTCAGGTAATAGCGCCACATCCGATAAAACCGTTGATCGTAGCGTGCCGCCAGCGTCGGCCAATGGGAGCGGAAATTGGCATCCCACGCCATCAGCGTTTTATCGTAATCGGGACCGAAATTCTGCAGATCTTCGACCACAAACAAATGTTCGACCGCAGCGGTGATTTGCTGCAGCGACGGTAATTCGCCGTTG
>Ga0207711_10000243_pt1 | contig 58447 bp, 76 predicted proteins | sample KBSS34metaG_FD_184401 | JGI IMG/M metagenome (GOLD analysis project Ga0207711, IMG submission 184401) | Switchgrass rhizosphere microbial communities from Kellogg Biological Station, Michigan, USA - KBS S3-4 metaG (SPAdes) (version 2) | ecosystem: Host-associated > Plants > Roots > Rhizosphere... | reverse complement strand
GCGCTTGATGAAAATGCCCTCGATGATCCGCTGCGCCACATAGCCGCCGATGATCGTCCACAGCACCATCGTCGCGAAGACCGGCTCGATCGGGCGCGCGTAGGCCGCGAGCCCGTGCAGCCAGGCCCAGTACCAGAAGGGTGGATGGACGAGGTCGATCCCGTGGTCGAACACTTCGCCCCACTTTGAAGACGCGCCGGTCACCCGGGCGAGCTTCCCGTCGACGGTGTCGAGCACCATGAAGATGAAGCCCGACAGGATGCCGAGCCAGTAATCGCCGCGCCAGAAGAGGAAGAAGGCGAAGACGCACAGGATGCCGCCGACCAGCGTCACGAAATTGGGTGCAATGCCCGCGCGCGCCGCCCAGCGCGTGAGGTAGAAGGCAGGCTTCCGCCACAAATAGAGGGTCAGCAGGTCCGTCACGCCCTTATAGGCCGCGTCATAAGCGGCGCGCTCGACCGGCTCCGGATCCGCGGGGTCGAGGGGGAGGACGAACGGCCGCTCGCGCTTGCGAAGCTCCGCATAGCTCAGCTCCGCCGTCTCGGCGGCCAGCGCCTCGAAGCCGTCGGGTACTTGTCCCTGTTCCAGCGCCACTGCGACCGGACCCGCATCTGCCTCCCCCGGCACGTGCGCCAACACCGGCTCGCCGCCGAAGGTCAGCACCGTTCCCGGCTGCGCCCGCATCGCCTTCAGCCAGGCCGGGTCCCACGCGTAGCGTATGTTCGCCAGCAGGACGGAGCGCCCCGCCTGTGCCGCATCGGCACATTCGAAGCCCGCGTTCGTCGCGATGCGGCACGCCCGCTCGCGCGCGTCGGTTCCGAAGGGGCGAGAGGGGTTGTTGCCGACGGGCACGAACAGGAGAGGAGCTTCATCGGCCATGCGGGCGGCATAGAGAGGGGCCACGCGGCAGGAAAGGGCCTGCTTACGCCCGTCTTGCCCACACAGGCTTAATCGCGCATCACACGCGTGGATGGCCGATGGTGACGCGCAAGAGGAGGGTCAGCAGCACGGCTCGGTGTACCGGGTCGCCGGCGCGCTGACGATCACACGCGCGGCGACGACCCAGCGAGAGATCGATGCGCTTCCCGATCCGCTGACCATCGACCTCTCCGAGATCAACCGGATGGACACGGTCGGCGCCTGGCTCGTCTACCGCACCGTCCGCGACCGCGGCGCGAAGGTGGTCGGCGCCAGCCGCGACGAGGTTAGCCTGCTCAAGCAGGTCGGCGAGTTCGACAAGCCGACCCGCGTCACGCCCGAGGAACCGGGCGGCCCGGCGGTCCGTGTCCTGCGCGAGCTCGGCGAGTGGATTGTGGAGACGGGCGCGACCCTGGTCGGCCTGCTCGGCTTCTTCGGTGCGACCCTGGTCGCGTTCGCGAACGTGATCCGGCGGCCGCGTCGCTTCCGGCTTAATGCGGTGATCCAGCGCTTCGACGTCGTGGGCGTCCGCGCCCTCGGGATCATCGGCCTGATGAGCTTCCTGATCGGCATCGTCATTGCGCAGCAGGGCTCGGTCCAGCTCGCGCAGTTCGGCGCCTCGATCTACACCATCAACCTCATCGGCCGGATCACGGTGCGCGAGCTCGGCACGCTGATGACGGCGATCATGGTCGCGGGCCGCTCCGGGTCGGCCTTCGCGGCCCAGATCGGAACGATGAAGATCACCGAGGAGATCGACGCCATGCGGACGATCGGCGTCTCGCCGATCGAAGCGCTCGTCCTTCCGCGGATCATCGCGGCGGTCCTGATGATGCCCCTGCTAGCCTTCTGGGCGATGCTGATGGCGCTGCTCGGCGGCGGAGTCTTCGTGTGGCTCTCGCTGGAAATCCCGCCGATCACCTACATTCAACGTCTCAACGAGGTGATCCCGACGACGGACCTCTGGGTCGGCCTCATCAAGGCGCCCGTGTTCGGCTTCATCATCGCGCTGGCCGGCTGCTTCCAAGGCATGCTGGTGCAGGGCAACAGCGAAGAGGTCGGCTCGCGCACCACAACTGCGGTGGTCCAGTCGATCTTCCTGGTCATCGTTCTCGACTCGGTGTTCGCCGTCTTCTTCTCCAATATTGGGTGGATATGACCGCCGTTCCAAAGAACCTCGATCCGTCCGTCGTTCCGGAAGGCTGCAAGCCGGTCATCGAGGTCCGCGGCTTGCGGAACAGCTTCGGCGAGCAGGTCATTCACGAGAAGCTCGATCTCACCGTGTGCCGCGGCGAGATCCTGGGCGTCGTCGGCGGGTCGGGCACCGGCAAGTCGGTGCTCCTGCGCTCGATCATCGGCCTCCAGACGCCCGACGCGGGCCATGTCGGGGTCCTCGGCGAGAACATGATCGGCCGCGATGAGGACGAGGCGAAGAATATTCGCAGGCGCTGGGGAATCCTGTTCCAGAACGGCGCTCTGTTTTCGACGCTCACGGTTGCCGAGAATGTCGAAGTGCCGATCCGGGAATATTTCCCTCATCTGAAGCCGCCGCTTCTCGACGAGATCGCCTCCTACAAGATCGCGATGGGAGGGCTTCCGCCCGATGCGGGGCCGAAGTTCCCGTCGGAGCTCTCGGGCGGCATGGTGAAGCGCGCCGGCCTCGCCCGCGCCCTGGCGCTCGATCCCGAGCTGCTCTTCCTCGATGAGCCCACGGCCGGCCTCGATCCGATCGCGGCGGCCGCGTTCGACGAGCTCATCAAGTCGCTCCAGAAGCGGCTCGACCTCACCGTCTTCCTGATCACCCACGACCTCGACACGCTGCATGCGATCTGCGACCGAATTGCCGTTCTCGCGGACAAAAAGGTGGTGGCGGTCGGAACGATCCCGCAACTATTGGCTTTGGACCATCCTTGGATACAAGAGTATTTCAATGGACCGCGGGGGCGAGCTGCGGCTGACAGCTACGAGCATGAGGTCACGGCTTAATGGAAACGCGATCCAATTACGTGATGGTCGGTGCGGTGACCGTGGCGCTGCTCGTCGGCACATTGCTGTTCATCGTCTGGCTCGCCGGGCTCTCGAACAAGACGACCAAGTGCTATGACATCTACTTTCCGGCGGTCGGCGGCATCAACAAGGGCTCCAACGTCAGCTTCTCGGGCGTGCCTGTCGGCCAAGTCAGCAAGATCTCGCTGCTTCCGAACCGTCCGGAGTTCGTGTGGGTGCGGATCGAGGTCGACCAGCAGACGCCGGTCCTCGAAGGAACGACTGCCGAGATCCACAGCATCAGCCTTGCCGGTGCCAATGAGATCCAGCTGAACGGCGCTGAGCGCGGCCGCCCGGCCATTTCGCAGATGGGCCCGCAGGGTTGCCCAGTCATTCCGGCGAGCTCGAGCGGACTCAGCGCGCTTCTCAACAGCGCGCCGGAATTGATGGCGCGCATCCAGAGGCTGACCGAGCGGTTGACCGAGCTCCTCAGCGACAAGAACCAGAATGCGATCGCAGATATCCTCGAAAATATCGACGCGACGACCGGCGTTCTTCGCCAGCGCGCGCCCGAGATGGCTGATACCCTCGCCGACGTCCGCATCGCCGCCCGCAATGCTGGCGTCGCGGCGAACAACATCGCGGCGCTGTCGAACAACGCGAACACGCTGGTGAACGGGCAGGGTCGTGAGGCCGTCGCCAACCTCAACCAGGCGATCGTCTCGGCGCGTCAGGCCGCTGATAATCTGAACGCCGTCGTCGGCGATGCCCGTCCGGGTGTCCAGAACTTCAGCAAGTCGACGCTGCCGGAGGCCAATAGGCTCGTCCGCGATCTGCGCGACCTCACGCAATCGCTCCAGCAGGTCTCCGACCGCGTGAACCGGCAAGGCATCGGCGGCGCGCTGGGACCGCAGAAACTGCCCGACTATAATCCTGGGAAACGCAAATGAAGCTGCTGCGTACGCTCGTTCCGGTCTTCGCCGCAGCCGCACTGGGCGGCTGCTCGCTGAGCAGCCTCACCGGCGGCGGTGGAAAGGTGCCTCCGACGCTGCAGACCCTCACGACCGAGGCTCCCGATCCGGGTAACATCGTGCGGAGCGCCGCAGCCGGACAGGCGGTGACGATCCAGACGCCGATCATCGGCAATGAGCTGCGCACGGTGCGGGTGCCGGTGCAGCTGACGCCGACGGACGTTCAATACGTCACCAACCTTCAGTGGGTCGATACGCCGGACCGGCTGTTCCAGGACCTCCTTGAGGAGACGGTGCGCCGGAAGACCAACCGCGTAGTACTTGATCCGAACCAGACGGGCGTCGACCCGGGAGTGGTGCTTCAGGGCGAGATCGAGCGCTTCGGCTACGACGCGTCGACCGGTCAGGCCGTGGTCTCCTACACCGGCACGCTAGCGAGCGCCGACGGCACGCAGGTGCAGACCCGTCGCTTCGTCGCTTCCGCGCCTGCGGATGGAACCGCGCCGAGCGTCGGCCCTGCATTGAACAACGCCGCGAACCAGGTCGCGCAGCAAGTCGCGCAGTGGATCGGCGGCTAGTCGCTCAGGCGAGCGACTTGGTGACCTGCTCGTAGACGTCTTTCGACAGACCGGGGGTCTCGGCGATCCGCTGCAGCGCCTCGCGCATCATCGCCTTGCGCTTCGGCTCGAAACGCCGCCAGCGGCCGAGCGGCGGCACGAGGCGCGCCGCGATCTGCGGGTTCAGCTTGTCGGCGGCGATGATCATGTCGGCGAGGAAAGCGTAGCCGCGCCCGTCGACCGAGTGAAACGCCCAGTGGTTTGCGCCGAACGTGCCCGCGACCGAGCGCAGCCGGTTCGGGTTGGTCATCGCGAAATCGGGGTGTTTCACCAGCTCCAGCACGCGGTCGACGGTGTCCGTCCGCTGCGCCGCCGCCTGCAGCGCGAACCATTTGTCGAGCACCAGCGGATCGTCGTGGAAGCGCTCGTAGAAGGCATCCAGTGCCTCCTTCCGCTCCGGCTCGTGGGTTGAAACGAGCACGCCGAGCGCGCCCTGCCGATCGGTCATATTGTCGGCGCGGTCGAACTGCGCCTTGGCTAGGCTCGCCGCTTCCGGCTGGTCGGCGGCGGCGATGAGGCCGAGCGCGACCGTGCGAAGCCGCCGAACGCCCTTCGCCGTCGGGCTGAGGTCGTCGCCCGAAGCGCCGTCGCTCCGGTGCGCTGCTAGCAGATCGTTGTGCAGCTCCCGCCCGATTGCCGAGCGCAGTCCCTCGCGGGCCTCGTGGATGGCGTCGGGGTCGACCACGTCCAGCCGGTCGGCGATCAGGCTTTCGCTCGGCAGCAGGATGGCTTCCGCCTTGAAAGCCGGATCGAGTGAATTGGACTTTAGCGTCGCTCCGATCGCGCGGATCACCGGTTCGGCATCGACTGCCTCGTGCTGGGCACCGGCGACCAGCGCGCGCATCATCAGCTCCTGCATCGCCTCGTAGCGCGCGAAGGGGTCGGTGTCGGCCTGGGCGAGCCGCTCGAGCTCTTCGCTGGGGCGCTCCGCCTCCAGCACGATCGGAGCGGAGAAGCCGCGGTTGATCGACAGCAGCGGCGGCTCGGTCACATTCTCGAACGTCACGCTCTGCCGCGGCTGGTCGAGGATGATCAGCCGCTCGGGACAAATCTCGTGGCCCGTTTCGCTGCCGATCAGCGCCGTCCTGAGCGGGATCGGCATGGCTTGCTTCACCGGCTGGCCGGGCGTCGGATCGACATGCTGTTCGAGATGGAGCGTGGCTGTGGCACTAGCCGGGTCGTGCTCAAGCCGCGCGCGCACCTTCGGCGTGCCGGCCTGGCTGTACCAGATCTTGAACGGGGCGAGATCGACGCCGCTACCGTCCTCCAGCGCCGCGACGAAATCGTCGCAGGTCGCGGCCTTGCCGTCCTCGCGGTCGAAATAGAGGTCGGTGCCGGCGCGGAACTTGTCGGGTCCAAGCACCGTGTGGAACATGCGGATGACTTCGGCGCCCTTGTTGTAGACGGTCGCCGTGTAGAAGTTTGAGATCTCGATATAGCTGTCGGGCCGGACCGCATGAGACAGCGGCCCCTGATCCTCGGGAAATTGCACGGCGCGGAGAACTCGAACGTCCTCGATCCGTTTGACCGCCTCGCTGCCGACGTCGGCGCCGAAGCTCTGGTCGCGGAAGACGGTGAAACCTTCTTTCAGGCTCAGCTGGAACCAGTCACGGCAGGTGACCCGGTCGCCCGACCAGTTGTGGAAATATTCGTGCGCGACGACGCGGGCGATGTTGTCGAAGTCGGCGTCGGTCGCGGTTTCCTGGTCGGCGAGCACATAGGCCGAGTTGAAGATGTTGAGGCTCTTGTTCTCCATCGCCCCCATATTGAAGTCGCTGACGGCAACGATGTTGAACAAATCGAGGTCGTATTCGCGCCCGTAGACCTTCTCGTCCCAAGCCATCGAAAGCTTGAGGCTGTCCATCGCATGCTGCGTCTTCGGCAGGTCCGCCTCACGCACCCAGATGGCGAGATCGACCTTGCGGCCGGACATCGTAGTGAAGGTGTCCCGGTTCGCCTGGAGGTCGCCGGAGAAGAGCACGAAGAGGTATGAGGGCTTGGGGAACGGATCCTCCCATTCGGCCCAATGACGGCCGTTCTGGCCCTCACCGCTGCCGACCCGGTTGCCGTTCGACAGGAGCACGGGGAAGCGGTTCGCGTCGCCTTCCATTCGCACTCGATATTTGGAGAGGACGTCGGGCCGGTCCGGGAAGAAGGTGATGCGCCGGAATCCCTCTGCCTCGCACTGCGTGCAGAGCATTCCGCCCGAGGCGTAGAGACCCATCAGCTTGGTGTTGGCGGCGGGATGGATAACGACTTCGGTTTCGACCGTCGCCCGCTCGCCCGCGATATCGATGACCAGCTGCTCCCCTTCCAAGCGGTTCGGCACGGTCTGTCCGTCGACTTTGACGAAGATCAATTCGAGCTCGTCACCGTCGAGCCGCAGCGGGCGATCGTGATCGCCGTTGCGGATCACCTCGAGCGTAGCCCGGACCCGCGTCGTTTCCGCGCTAAGATCGAACTCGAGCTTCAGTTCGGGCACGAGCCAGTCGGGCGGCCGATAATCTTCACGCCTGATCGCGACGTGGGTGGGGGAGGGCGGGGCCTCCGGCGCGGTGGTCGCGTCGGGGAGCGTCGTGGTGCGAACATCAGCCATAGCGGCGGCTTAGAACCGCGTCGGCGGCGTCACAAGCCGCTGCTCCCGACGACCCGTGCCCGAAACACGCGTAGTTGGTCGCACCGCCCCGCACCCAATCGGCGAGCGAAGCGTTGAGGGGTACGCAAGAGGAGGCCTGAATCCATGAGCGGCTTTGAAGACATTCGCGAGCATATGGAGGTCATCGGCGCCGACGGCGTGCATCTCGGCACCGTCGACCGTGTCGAGGACAACCGCATCAAGCTTATCCGCGCCGACAGCGGCGTGAAGCACCAGGGCGAGCATCACTACATCCCGCGCGGCCTCGTCGCCGAGGTTGAGGGTGACAAGGTACGCCTCACGGCACGCGGCGACGTCGTCGCCGACCTGTTCGAACAGGAGAAGAGCGGCGAGCCGATCGGCTAGTCCAGCCGCTACTTGATCCCGACGCTCCCTTTCGCTCCTATGCGGGCGAAGGGGAGGGTTTATGCGTACATCGATATTGCTGCTTGGGGCTGCGGCCTGCCTTGCGGCGTGCGGTCAGTCTTCTGAAGAAGCCGCGGCGAACGAAGCGGCCGCGGCGCCCGAGAAGCCAGGGCCGGCCTATTGCTTCTTCAAGGACGCCGAGACGAAGGACTGGAAGGCCAAGCCGGACAAGGACGGCAATGTCGTGGTGAGCGGCAAGGCTTATCGTGAGGACGCGCGTTACAAGGCGGTGCTCGCGCCAGCGACGGTCAGCGGCACGACGGCGGAAGTTGCGCCCTCGATCACGCAGAACGACACCGGGTTCGCCGCTCCTGAAAACTGGTGGGACGTGACCGAGACGATCCCCAACAGCCAGGCGGTCGATACAGTGACGGTCAAGTGCGGCGACGCGCGCGTTGCGACGATAAAGCTGCAGCGGCAGAAATAAGCGCTCGGTCGTCGCAGGAGGTTATTGAGACGAGAGGCAAAAGCGCTCATTTTAAGATGATGAAGCGTGACGGCGTCATGGAGTCGCCGACGGGGAAATGGACCCGACCCGAGGATTACCTCGGCGCCATGGCGCGCAAGCGCAGCTTCCGTCGCAGCCACCGCCCACGTGACCGCACCCAACCGGAATCGCCGCGCCTGTTCCTCTCGACGGTGCCGTTCTTCGCACTGATGGCGCTGCTCGCGGTCCTGACGATCGGAATCGTCATCGCAGCCTTTCCCGGCAGCCAGCCGATCGCGAAAGCGCCTGAAGTCGCTGCGAGACAGATCGGGGTCGCTCCCAAGGGCTGGTTCCAGGAGGCGCAGAAGGAATTTCATCAATAGCGACGGCCGACATTCACTGCGGCGCAATCTTGCCGCGCATTAGGTAAGCGCGATGTTGACCGGCCTTCCCGTTGCGCTCTTGATGCTGGTCCAGGCATCGTCGGCGACCCCGCCGGCAAGCCCGCCACCCGTTAAAGCTCCAGCCGACAAAACTGCTGCGGAGAGCTGCCCGGCGCCGAACACCACCGGCGACACCATCGTCGTCTGCACGCAGCGGCCACAGGGCTACCGGATCGATCCGGACGTCCTCGAGGCCAGACGCGAGATGAAGAACGACCATGGGCGGCCGGTGCGGCCCGGCGGCAAGGTCATTCCGGACTGCGCTCATGTCGGGCCGGCGCCCTGCATGATCGGCGGCGTCGACTTGCTTTCGGCGGCCGTGACCGCGGCGGCCATGGCGAAGCGGGCGGCGAGCGGCCAGGAAATCGGCAGTCAGTTCGTCACCGATCCGCACCCAAGCGAGTATCAGCTCTACCAGATGGCCAAGGCCCGCCGCGAAGCTGAGGAGGCGGACAAAGCCGCCAAGAAGGCCAAGGCGGCCGCCGAGGCCAAGCAGGCGAGCCAGCCCGCCGGCAACTAGGCGCTACGGCGCTCCCTCAGCAGTGCCAGCCGCTCCCCGACCACCACATCCGCTCTGGCGAGCAGGCCTGCCCGTGCTGTTCCTGGACCCAGCGCGGATAGGCGCGGTCCGGACGGCTGTTCCACCAGTCGTTGCCGCTATTGGGCGCCCAGTCGCGGTCGTCGTAGGAGCTTTCCAGGTAATAGCCGTAGCCGACGGCGGACCCGTCGTAGCTTGAGCCGCCGTCGAAGCCGTGCCGCCGATCGAAGCGGTGGGCCGGGTTGAAGCGCGCCGCCGGGTTGAGGCGGCCGTCGGGAAGCTTGGCGTTGGGAACGCCCTGGCCGACGGCGTGCGGCCGGATGTGCTGCGCGGCGGCGGGCATGGCCGGGAGAGTCACGGCGGCGCTCAGCACCGCCGCGACGAGCAACTTGGTCTTCATACGCTGCTCCTTTTCGAGGTCTCCCGCGTCAACGCGGGAGCGCGAGCCCCGTTCAACCCGCGTTAAATCGGGTCAGTGTCCTTTTACCATGAAGCAGGTTGGTTAGGCAGGCTTCCGAATGATAAGCTTGTCGGGATCCGGGCGGAGGGTGCGTGACGAGGGCATATTGCGTCTTCCTGGCGGTGGGTCTCGCGGGTTCGAGCGCTGCAGTCGCGCAGACCGATGCGGGGACCGTGGCCAAGGCGCTCAGCAATAATACGGCGACCCCGAAGGCAGAGTGCAAGGCCGACGACCCGAAGACCGTCGTGGTTTGCGGGCGGTCGCAGCAGCGTTTCCGGATCGACCCAGCGGTGCTCGCAGCCACCCGTGCCGCCGAGGCGGTGCCGCCGAAACCTGCGCTCGATGCGACGAGCGGGCAGCCCTGCACCGGCTCACAGTGCGGGGGCGGCAGCTACGTTCCGCTGATCGGCATGGCGCTGACCGCGCTCAAGGCCGCCGAGCTTGCCGCCGACGGCGACGACTGGCGCGATGCGTTCCGGAACCGTCCCGACCAGTACCAGGCATATCGCGCCGAACAGTCGAAAAAGCGCCGCGTCAGCGTTGGCGTGACCGTCGGAAACCACTAAGCGGCGCGCTTTCCACAGCTTTCTTCGCCGATGTAATTTTTTGGTGAGCCTTCCAAGGTTATCCCTGCCCAATGAGTCGAACGATCCTCGCGAAATACGTAACCCCCTGGAAATTCCGCCGCGAACAGGAGGCCCGCCGAGTCGCCGCGCTCCGCCAGCGCGACGGCGACGATTGCCGCCGCTGCCGCCGACCGATCCGCTTCGACCTGACCGCGGGCCACGACAAGGGACCGAAGGTCGAGACGTCCGAGCCGGTCGTGGCGGGCGAGGAAGAGATCTTCGACAACCTGTTCCTGTGCCACGGCCGCTGCAACGCCGCCGGCGCCGACAACACCGCCGAAGTGGCGGAGCGAATCCGCCGCCGGAGCGAGGCCGAGCTCTTCGCCAAGGCCCGCGCCTGACGCCCTTCAGGTAACCTTGAGGTAAGTCCCTGCGTGTAGAGGTTGGCAGGCCATGAAGATCAAAAGGACAGTCCGCCGCGCGCCCGTCCAGGCACCCCCGTCGCGAATCCGCCGCGAGCCGGTGGCCGCGGTCGTTCACAAGAAGGCCAACGCCTACCCGACCGAGCGCGAAATCTGGATCGTGGTGATCGGCGTCATCCTATTCGCCCTCGCGATCGCCGGAATCACCTTTGGGGTCAGCGACGTCACCGGCAAATAACATCGGCTGAGCTTCCGCGGTTCGTCGAGAAGCCATTGCCATCCAAATAACGGAAGTTAGGTTCCCTTCTGCTCGACAGGGGGGAATAAATGGAAAAGCGTCCGCTATCACTCACCATCATTGCGTGGTTCCTGATCATCACGTCGTTGTTCGCGCTCTACAGCGCGGCGACGATGGGCTCGAACCCGGTCGCTATGAAGATGATCGAGCAGATGCACATGTCGCTCCGGGTGCAGCAGGCGTTCAGCGCGACAGGCGCCGTCGTGAACATCATCTGCGCTTATGGAATCCTCAAAGGCATGCCGTGGTCGCGGGTGCTGTACGTCGTCTGGAGCGTCATCGGCATCGTCGTCGGCCTCTATATCTCACCGATGAAGATCCTTGTCGCGCTCGGCTTGCTGTTCCTCGTCGTCATCTCCTTCTTCCTGTTCAGGGATGCTGCCAACGAGTGGTTCCAGGCCCGCGGGTTCATGCTGACTCGTGAGGTTCCGCCCAGCGAGCGCCGCTGATGCGCCGAGTCCTCAGCGTGCTCTTCTTGGCGATCGGCGGCTGGATGCTGGCGGGGGAGCCGCTAATGGCCTTCGTGGACATGAAGGTCGGTAGCTGGGTGATGCTGCTCATGATGCTGGTCTTCATCGTGATTGCGGCGGTGCCGCTCGGCATCGGCGTCGCGCTCAGCCCCGGCAACCGCCGCCGCGAACTCGGCCTGACGATCCTCATCGCGCTTGGCGTCACGCTGATCTCTTTGCTCTCGATCGGTGCGATGCTGCTCGATCCCGGGTTCAAGCAGATCGAACCGCTGATGCCGCCGCTGCCCGACGTCGCGTTCGCGCCGCTGCCCGGCCTGTTGAACCTGACCGTCGTCGCGGCGGGTGGGTGGTGGCTCTTTCGGAAGGAGCGGCGGACCGAGTTAGAGTTGCCATCGGCGTTTTGAGGCGGCACTCACCGTCTGTTGCGTAAAAGGGGGTAGCGTAAAAATGAAGTTGCGTAGGCTGATGGCAGCCAGCCTTGTGCTGGCGGCGCTGGGGTCGAGTGCGGCAATCGCCGGGGACCCGTTCGAGGATGCCCGTTACTATGTCGGCACGCTCGACGATGCGAAGGTGCTGGCAATGGTCGACAGCGGCCAGGTCAGCGTCACCGACACCAACCCCGAAGGCTATACGCTGCTCCATTATGCGGCGGACGGGAATCGGCTGGAGCTGGTGAAGGCGCTGCTTCAGCGAGGCGCCAACCCGGATGCCAAGGCGAAGACCGGCTCGACGCCGTGGGACATGGCGACCTCGTCGTCGGTCAAGGCGGCGCTGAAGGCCGCGATGAAGGGCGCTCCGGCCCACCCGTCGTTCAGCGCGCCGAGTGCTCAGGGCAGCGCCCCGACAACGTCGGGCAGCAAGAGCCCGGCCAAGACCACCGCGTCCGCCAGCGACAAGAACCGCGCCGACTGCAACAAGAAGTGGAAGGCGGATTATGATCTCTGCAGCGACACGACCTGCAAGATGATCACCTACCGCAAGCACTCCAAGTGCCTGAAGACCGGGACCCACTGGTAGGCTGAGCTTTAGCGGCCGAGCCCTTCGAGCGCGCTGGAAGATGCGCCGGCGGGCTCGGGGTGGGAGCTGTAGCGGGCGCAGACGCGCCACTGGCCGTCGGGCTCGAGGCGCCAGACGTCCGTAAGGAAGAAGGAGCCGGAGCGGTCGACCTCGCCGAGGCGCGCCTGCTGGTCGGCGATGGCAGACATGACGGCGATGCCGGGTCCGAGCTCCCGGACCTGCACGCCTCGATAGGTGAATGACGAGCAGCGGTATGTGTCGCAGGTGGCGAGCCAAAGGGCGCGATCCATTCGTCGTTCGGGCATGGCCGAGACGGTGAGTGCGAAATCGAGGGCGAGGCTTTCCTCGAGGACGGCGCGGTCCTGCGAGACCCATGCCTGCATCCAGTGGTTGGAGCACTCTTCGATGACTGCGGCGATGCCGGTCACGGTTGTGTTCCTGGCGCAGGCGCCGCCGCCGGCGTGTCGCTGGCGATCGAGCGCCAGAGCTTCATCGAGCCGTCGTCCTGCCGCTTGAAGATGGCGATCCAGGTGCCGGTCTCGCGGTTGACACCCTGCTGCATGGTGACGACGAAGGTGTAGGGCGCCTCGAACACGGCGAGGTCGCCGGACCTGGCGACGGTCACCTTGTCGGGCCCGAGTTTCCAGTCGACCTTCGCGGCCGCCATTCCCGCCTTCATCGCCGCTTCGTCGGCCGCGGGGCCGAGCGTGTTCGGGGTGCCGTGGAACACGCCGACATAGTCGGGCGCGTCATAGGCCGCCGCGGCATGCGGGTCCTGCGCGTTGTAGGCGGCGACGACGCCGAGGGCGTTCTTGCGGACCTGGTCGGCAACGTCGGCGCTGTCCGACGGGCGCGAGCAGCCGGCGAGTAGGATCGCCAAGGCAAGAACGCCGTACTTCTGCGTGCGCGTGAGTTGGTCGAGCATGTGGTTCCCCTGCGTTGCGGCGAACTTCGGGTGTTGCGGGGTGGGCGTCAATGCGGCGTGCGTCAGCACCTTCGTTATGCTGAACCTGTTTCAGCATCCATGAACACTGTCTCGGGAAGTTTTGAGACCGCCGTGTTCATGGATCCCAGATCAAGTCCGGGATGACGAAAGAGTGCGAAACGCAGCAATTGCAGCGCTCCTGCGCATGCTAGCCGCGATCCTGATCTGAGATCGGTTCCCCGCTGCTCGCCTCACCCAGCCGGTCGTCGAGAAAGTCGATCTCCTCTGTCGGGCAATCTTCCTCCGGCACGTCCTCGAACGAGAACATGAGGCCGGGGAGCTCCAGGCGCGCCTTCTCGCGGGGGTCGCCGGTGGCCAGCGCGTGCGCTTGCGCGGCGGCCGAGCCGAAGTTCAGCGGATCGAGGCGCGAGATGAACCAGGTGAGCAGGCGCGTGCAGGGGATCCGGCGCTCCATTACCAGCTCGCCGTTCTTGTAGTGGCGCTCGACGCGGCCGTTGACCGCCCAGTCGAGCCCGATCGCGACGAGCCGCGTCGACGACAGGCGAAGCGCATGGTCCCAGGCGCGCGAGAAGGTCTCGGCGCCGGGCTTATGCTTGAGGCGATAGGCGGAGGTGGAGGCGATCCCGACCAGCGCGCAGGCCTCGCCGACATGGCCGGTCAGCGACAGATGCTCGATGAACTTGCGCTGCTTCTCGGCGGTCCAGCCGGCGTGGCGCTTGCGGGTGGGGGCGATGTCGAAGTCCGGCGCCTTAGGCGCGGGGACGACGTCGGCGTGGTCGGTGATGATCTTGAGCTTGGTGGCCATATGGCGACTCCTTTGGTTGAAAAGAGTCGCACCACATGGAGCATGGCCGATGCTGTAGGACAGCGAATTCTGACTAGCTCACCAGAGCGGGGTTACCGGCCGGTGCCGCTGGCGGGTGACGTCGTTGTCGAGCAGGTGCTTCTTGAGCTTGGCGGCGATCAAGCCGGCGCCTTCGCCGCTCTTGCAGACCAGGCGAACGCCGCCGCCGGGCAGATGCTCGAGGGCGGAGATCCCGATCTTCTCCGTCAGGCAGTGGGCGACGACCTGGCCCTCGTCGAGGTTGAGGAAGACGACGCGGCTCATTTCCTGTCTCCGCGTTTGGCCGCGGCGACGGCGTCGCGCGCATTGCTGTAGCGGTAACCGCCCCAGAGGAACATTTCGGTCTGCACGCGCTCTATGCCCAGGCGGGCGAGCTCGTCCTTGTCGATGGTATTGTCGTTCATGGATTGCTTCCTTCGGGGGAGGAGGAGGGAGGGTCAGCGGCGCAGGCTGCGCGGATCGATGCGGCTGGCGTCGGTGTCGAACTGTCGGGCGACGGCCCGCAGCGCCGAGAGGCCGGAAGCGGTGCGGGCGCGGCTCGCGAGGCGGCGGCACGAAGCGGCCTGCTCGCGCAGCCCGTCGGCGGCGTCCTCGCGAGACTCCGGGGTCATGCCGCTTCCGCCGCGCGCTCGCGGCGCAGCTCGGCGATGCGGGCGACATAGCCGCGCGCGAGATCGAGGTGGGCGGTGCGCGAATTCTCGCAGGTCGCCTGGGCGGCCATCATCAGCGACTTGCCGCGGCGGTGATAGAGATAGTTGAGGTCCATTTCGGGCTCCCTTCAGTAAGCGGGAGCGCAACGGGTCTCTCAGCCGCACAGGCTTACGGGTTACGAATCCGTGCGATTTGCCCTTGTAACACAGTCGCAGTCAGCGGCCTAACGAACAGAATCCTTCGGTAACTAGGCAGCGCCTGAAGAGAGGCCCACACCGCGCGCCTAGCGGCTCGGCGATTCCCTCCCTTCCCCTTCGCCCACCGCTTCATGGGGCTCCGGCTGCGGGGCGACGCGGGCCTCATTCGGGAACGGCTCGGCGGAGCTAACAGGGCTTCGTCGGGCTCGTTTCGGGGCATTTCAGCGGATCAGAAGGAGCGCGGTCGCCTGCGTGATGTTGTCGGCCTTCCACGACATGCATCCGGAGGAAGGCGGCTTGCGCCTGCTCGCGCGCTGGATCGACCGGAATTTGCCTTATTCGTCAGCGCAATTCTATCCGCAGTATTGGGCGTTCAACATCCAGTGGCACAAGAAGCCGGAGCTGCGCATCGACGGCTTGCGGAGCCTAAGGGGCGGTGGGTGGCGGACTTAGTCTACGGTCATCGCAGCCGCCGTACTAGCTCCGTCCGGCTTTCGGCGCCTGTTTTTCCCGCTGTTCCATTCTCTTGATCTCTTCCTCCATCAGCTCGTTCCATGGCTTGTTCGGCCCAGCAAGCTGGCGATCGACGTCGGCGCCAATCAGCTTCGAGTAGGGATCAGGAGCTTTCAGCAAGACGTCGCGCTGCGAGGCCAGAAAGGCGTGCTGCTGGTTCTTCGGCAGGAGCGCGGCCCTGATGTAGATTTTCGTCGCGCGGACCCAAGGCGCATCCGCAGACGGCACGTCTTCCGCCCAGCGCGAGAAAGCGCCGCCCGCCGGCACGAGCGTTCCTTTCAGTTCGGCGGGGACATCGGCGCCGTACGCCTTGGCAGCGGGCTTCACGAAGAAGAGCACCGTCGACCCTTTTACGAACATGTAGCGGATGCAACCGCCAATGTACGAGAGCGGGTGCGCTTGTTCGAGTTGCACGGGATCACTTTTCACCGCGAAGCGAGGCTCGGCGATCATGCCCATCAGCGTGAGCGGCTTCACGGCGGGCAGGCTGCCCTTCAATACCTCGATCGGCGTCACGACCAGCGCGGCCTTCTGGAAGTTGAAGTCGGTCGGACCGGACTCGACCCGGGCCAATACGATCAGGTCGGCGTCGGCCGCCAGCTCGAGGTTTGTTGGAACCCGATAATCATCCGTGACGCTGCAAGCAGCCGCGGGCGTCGCAGACATAGTGACGAGCAAACGGAGGATGAAGGCGGTCCGACGCATACGCGCGCTCCCCAAGAGAATACAGGTTCAGAACTCTGGGGAGAGCGCGTTCTGCATTACTCCGCCGCCACCCCAGCAGCTTCGAACATATCCGGACCCTCACCGCCCGCAGCGCCGTCGTTCGCCGCGGCTTCCGACTTTGCCTTCATGCGGCGGTCGAAATTGTCCCAGACGGTGTTCCAGTCGCCGCGCGTCGCCGCCTTCGAGTACTCGGTCGCCCTCGTCTCGAAGAAGTTGGCGTGCTCGACGCCGTTGAGGAGCGGGGCTAGCCAGGGGAGGGGGTGCTCGTCGACCATGTAGATCGGCTGGAAGCCGAGCTGGCCGAGGCGCCAGTCCGCGATGTAGCGGATGTACTTCTTGATCTCCTTCGGGCTCATGCCGTTGACCGGTCCCATCTCGAACGCGAGGTCGATGAACGCGTCCTCGAGCCGCACCACCTTCTGGCACTGGTCGATGATCGCTTCCTTGACCGCGGGGGTCAGGCAGTTCCGTTCCTTCACGAAGGTGTGGAAGAGCTTGATGATGCCTTCGCAGTGGAGGCTCTCGTCGCGGACCGACCAGCTGATGATCTGGCCCATGCCCTTCATCTTGTTGAAGCGCGGGAAGTTCATGAGCATCGCGAAGCTGGCGAACAGCTGCAGCCCCTCGGTGAAGCCGCCGAACATGGCGAGCGTCTTGGCGATGTCCTCGTCCGTGTCGACGCCGAAGTTCTGCAGATAGTCGTGCTTGTCCTTCATCTCCTTGTACTGGAGGAAGGCGCTGTACTCGCTCTCCGGCATGCCGATGGTGTCGAGGAGGTGCGAGTAAGCCGCGATGTGCACCGTCTCCATGTTGGAGAAGGCGGTCAGCATCATCTTGATCTCGGTCGGCTTGAACACGCGGCCGTATTTGTCGTGGTAGCAATCCTGCACCTCGACGTCGGCCTGGGTGAAGAAGCGGAAGATCTGCGTGAGGAGGTTGCGCTCGTGCGGCGTCAACTTCTGCGCCCAGTCGCGGCAATCCTCGCCGAGCGGCACTTCCTCCGGCATCCAGTGGATCTGCTGCTGGCGCTTCCAATATTCGAACGCCCACGGATATTCGAAGGGCTTGTAGGACTTGGAGGCGGAGAGGAGGGACATCGGCGTTACTCCTTAGTGTCTGAATATAGGGATGAATTGGCGGATTTCATGCGGCCGTCCCTGCGAACACGAGACCGGTGGCGAGCGCTCCAACGACGGGGACGAGGCCGACGATCGCGGCGATGAGCGAAATGGTGCGGTGGCGCTTGTTGCCGTGGTGACGCTGCGCCCAGGCGAGGAGGTAAAAGCTTCCTGCCGAGGCGGCGGCGAACACGACGGCGGCGCCGACGACGCTGATCATCGCGGCCGCGGCGGCGCCGACGCGGATCCACTGCGCGCGCGTCTTGCTGACGACAATCCGCCAGCACAGCGCCACAACCGGCACCATGAACATCAGCAGGAAGATGAAGTTCATCAGCATCAGTCGCGCACCCTGACGACGCGGTCGCGGTAGACGGTGTGGCTGCGCTTCGCGCCGACGCCGAAGACGACGATCCCGAGGAAATAGCCGAAGTCGTACCAGCCGCCGTTGTTGGGCACGGCGTAGATGGCGACGTTCGAAACGAAGAGCGAGACGATCCAGGCGATCGGAAAGATGAAGCCGTGCCACAGGCCGAGCCAGAAGCCCGGCGCGGCCGCGGCAACCGCGTCCGCCTGCTGCGTTGCCGCGCAGCCGGTGGCGAGGAGGCAGGAGGGGACGGTGAATTGCCTCATCCATGCCTCGCGAACATGTCGGCTTCGGCCGCGCTCGGTCGATAATCGAGGCCGCCGAGGGCATGGATGCCCATGATGACGGCGACGACGATCAGAATCACCGCGCCCTGGTTGCCATAGCTCGAGCCGTCGGCCGGCTTGCGGCGGTACAGCACGACGGCCCCGCCAAGCAGCAGGACCGCGGCCGCGAGCTCGATCATTCGGGCGGGCGCCATCGTCACTGGACCACGCTCCAGCCGAGGGCGAGCGTGACGATGGTCGCGACAAGGTCGAGCGCGACGAGGCCGAGCACGACGGTGCCGGCGCCTTTTGCGATCTTCCGGACTGCGGGGGTGCGGAACATCAGGCGAGCTCCTCCAGATATTTTTCCTTGAGGTCGGGAAGCTCGTTGCCCCGCGCCATGTCGAACGCGGCGCGGGCGTAAAGCAGGACCTGGCGCCAGCGCGGCGCGAAGGCGCGGACGGCGCGCGCGTTGAGGTTGGAGCGGAGCGGGAAGACTTCCGCTTCGGCAAGCTCGAGGATCGACACGAAGCGCTTCAGCTGCGGCATCGCGGCGCCGGTTGCGTAGAAGTGCACGCGCTTCGAAATGCCGGCGTGCTGGAACATGTTCGTCGCCAGCGCCTGGCGGAGGATGACGGTGGGCAATTCAATGCGCTTGTCGAAGCGGTCGAAATCCGCCGGCTCGACCTCGCGCACCTTGCCGCCGTGAAGGTCGATCGCAAAGCCCGAGCGCTTGTCGCCGGAGCGGGCGACGAGGAGGACTTCGGTGCCCTTCAGCGGCCGGGTCAGGACGGAGGCGACATTGGCGGAGAGCCGCTCGAAGAAGCGCTGCACCGTCTTCAGCGAGAGCGAGGTGCGCGCATCCTTCGCGGCCTGGCGCTCAAGCGTGAGCTTTACCCGCTCGCGACAGGCGGCGAGCTTTTCCGCGCGATCCTCGAACCAGTGATTGGGCCGGATCCGGAAGCCGGTCTCGCTGTCCCATCTGTCGCCGGGGATCATCACCTGGCTGCCCACGACCCACGGATCGCAGACGAGCTCCTTCCCGCCTGCGACGACCCGCAGGCCGGCATGGAGAGGATCTCGAAGTACATCTGCCCGGACGCGTACTACCTGACCCCGAAGTGATCGGAGGTCATTGGCATGCGAGGCACTCGTCATAGTCGGTGGTCGACGCGAGCTGGATTTCCTTGAGCTCGGGCGTGTTGTCGGCCTCGACGCCACCGGCGAAGCCCGCGCGCTGCACGGACTTGGAGCGGAGATAGTAGAGCGACTTGATGCCGAGCTCCCAGGCGCGGAAGTGGAGCATCATCAGGTCCCACTTGTCGACGTCCGCAGGGATGAAGAGGTTCAGCGACTGCGCTTGGTCGATGAAGGGCGTGCGGTCCGCGGCAAGCTCGAGCAGCCAGCGCTGGTCGATCTCGAAGCTGGTCTTGTACACGTCCTTTTCTTCCTGGGTCAGGAAGTCGAGGTGCTGGACCGACCCGCCCTGCTCGAGGATCGAGTTCCAGACCTGCTGGCTGTCCTTCGACTTCTCCTTGAGCATCTTCTCGAGATACGGGTTCTTGATCGAGAAGGAGCCCGACAGGGTCTTGTGGGTGTAGATGTTGGCCGGGATCGGCTCGATGCACGCCGACGTGCCGCCGGTGATGATCGAGATCGAGGCGGTTGGGGCGATCGCCATCTTGCAGCTGAACCGCTCCATCACGCCCATGTCGGCGGCGTCGGGGCAGGGGCCGCGCTCTTTCGCGAGCATCATCGACGCCTGGTCGACCTGCGCGCGGATGTGCTTGAAGATCTTGAGGTTCCAGCTCTTCGCCATCGCCCCTTCGAAGGACAGGTTGCGCGCCTGTAGGAAGGAGTGGAAGCCCATAACGCCTAGGCCGACCGAGCGCTCGCGCTCCGCGCTATATTTGGCGCGTGCCATCTCGTCGGGCGCGCGGGCGATGTAATCGCTAAGCACGTTGTCGAGGAAGCGCATGACGTCCTCGATGAACTGCTTGTCCTTGTTCCACTCGTCCCAAGTTTCGAGGTTGAGCGAGCTGAGGCAGCAGACGGCGGTGCGGTCGGCGCCGAGATGGTCCTTGCCGGTCGGAAGCGTGATCTCCGAGCAGAGGTTCGAGGTCGAGACCTTGAGGCCGAGGTCGCGGTGATGCTTGGGCATCGACCGGTTCACCTGGTCGATGAAGATGATGTAGGGCTCGCCGGTTGCGAGACGGGTCTCTACCAGCTTTTGGAATAGCGAGCGGGCGTCGACCTTGCCGCGCTCCGACCCGTCCTTGGGGCTCCGGAGCACGAACTCGGATCCCGAACGCACCGCTTCCATGAACTCGTCGGTGACGAGCACGCCGTGGTGGAGGTTCAGTGCCTTGCGATTGAAGTCGCCCGAGGGCTTCCGGATCTCAAGGAATTCCTCGATCTCCGGGTGCGAGATGTCGAGGTAGCAGGCGGCCGAGCCGCGGCGGAGGGAGCCCTGGCTGATCGCGAGCGTCAGCGAGTCCATGACGCGGACGAACGGAATGATTCCGCTGGTCTTGCCGTTGAGGCCGACCGGCTCGCCGATGCCGCGGACATGGCCCCAATAGGTGCCGATGCCGCCGCCCTTGGAGGCGAGCCAGACATTCTCGTTCCAGGTGCCGACGATGCCGTCGAGGCTGTCGGAAACGCTGTTGAGATAGCAGCTGATCGGAAGGCCGCGGCCGGTGCCGCCGTTCGACAGCACGGGCGTCGCGGGCATGAACCACAGTCGCGAAATATAGTCGTAGACGCGCTGCGCATGCTCGGCGTCGTCGGAGTAAGCTGCGGCGACGCGCGCGAACAGGTCTTGGTAGCTTTCGCCGGGAAGCAGGTAGCGATCGCGCAGCGTGTCCTTGCCGAACTCGGTCAGGAGATCGTCACGCTTCGAATCGGTCTTCACGTCGAAACGCGGCGCGTGGACTGCCTTGCTGCCGGTGGCGGCGGTCGAGACGTCGTCGCTCGTTACTTCTGAGCCGGTCGAAAAATCCATGGCGCATCCCCGTCCTTCCGCGACCCCGTCGGGCGCCGCTTGTTCTGCAATTGTTCGACTCGGAGCCATATCGGTCATCCTAGCCTGTTTTGGCACCAGACGAGGCTTTTACACTCCCGCCCCCTGTGGAAATCGGGGACGAGAAAGCCCGTCACCGGAATATAGCTATTCCAGCGCCGAACACCAGTAATTGAGTGCTCCCCCTCCCGTGCTGCTACATATAGTGCCTCAACCGCGATGAGACGCAAGCGGGTAAATCGCGGTTAATGCAATTTTTCCTGTGGATTTGCCGCGCTGCAACAGCGGGAGGCACAGCCCGGGCGACATGCGTGCGGACTCTTTCCGCCCAAGCGCAGTGACGTCCGATACCCGCTGAATTTTCGCCGGCCGCATATGCGGCGATGCAACAGTCGAACCGCCGAGTGCGACCGCCCCCCTTGGCCGAGTTGCCGTGCTCCTCCGCCTTCACTAAGCGTGGCGCGTCTTCAAGAGGGGCAGTGATGTTCAACTGGTTTCAGTCTCTCCTTCCGAGGAAAGGGGATTTCTTCGGAATGTTCGAGGCGCACGCCGCGACCGTGGTCGCCGCAGCGAACGCGCTCGGGGAGCTTGCCAACGGACATAGCGCTCCGGAGGACCATCTCGCCGAGATCAATCGCCGCGAGCACGAAGCCGACAACATCATCCGCGAGGTTTTGCGCACCGTCCGCCAGACGTTCCTGACGCCGTTCGACCGCGGCTCGATCACGTCGCTGATCGGCGCGATGGACGACGCTATCGACGAGATGCAGGACACGGCGCGCGCAATCTCGCTCTATGACGTGACGACGTTCGAGCCCGAGATGAAGCGGATGGTGAAGATCATCGTCGAGGCCGCGCACCTCACAGCCGAAGCCATGCCGATGCTGCGCGAGATCAGCCGCGCCGGTCCCAAGATCCACGGCGTGACGGAAAAGCTGGTCCACCTCGAAAGCGACGCGGACGTCGTCCATGCGGCGGGACTGAAGAAAGCCTTCCAGGCGCACTCCACGGACAGCCCGATGCAGTTCATCGTCGCTCGCGAAATCTACAAGCATCTCGAGCGGATCGCGGACGCGTTCGAGGATGTCGCGAACGAGATCGACGGCATCGTGATCGATCACGCCTGAGCCGGCCGCTTCGTGCACCAGCTCGCTCTTCCCCTGCTGATCGGCCTGATCGTCGTCGCGCTCAGCTTCGACTTCCTGAACGGGCTGCACGACGCCGCCAACTCGATCGCGACAGTGGTCGGAACGCGGCTCCTCAGTCCGGTCGGCGCGGTCGCTTTTGCGGCCTTCTTCAACTTCGCCGCCTACTTCCTCGCGCTCAAATGGCCGTCGCTTCACAATGTCGCCGATACGATCGGCAAGGGCCTTATCGACAAGGACCTGGTGACACCGGCGGTGGTGTTCGGCGCGCTCGTCGGCGCGATGTTCTGGAACATCGTCACATGGGTGAAGGGGATTCCGTCGTCGTCCAGCCACGCATTGGTTGGCGGTATCGTCGGCGCGGGAGTCGCGCATGCTGGGTTCCCGAGCATCCAGTGGGTCGGCCTCAACAAGACGCTGATCGCGATTGTCGCCTCGCCCGTCCTCGGGCTCATCCTGACGATGGCGATCATGCTCCTGACGAGCTGGCTCGGCGTTCGTGCGACTGCGCGCGGGGCGGAGCGAACCTTCCGCGGCCTTCACCTGCTTTCGTCGGGGACGTTGTCGCTCAGCCACGGCCTCAACGACGCCCAGAAGACGATGGGGCTGATCACGGTGCTGCTCTATTCGACGGGCTACCTGCAAGGAAAATTTGCGGTGCCGAACTGGGTGGCGCTGAGCTGCTACATCGCAATGGGCCTTGGCACGCTGACCGGCGGCTGGCGGATCATCGAAACGATGGGCACGAGGATCACCAAGCTGTCGCAGCACCAGGGGTTCAGCGCTTCGGCTGGAGGGTCGGTCATGCTGTTCGCGGCATCGTGGCTCGGCATCCCGGTTTCGACGACGCATACCGTGACGGGCTGCGTGATCGGCGCGGGGGCGGCGCGGCGTGCCTCCGCTGTGCGGTGGGGGATCGCCGGCGACGTCGCGACGGCGTGGGTGATCACAATCCCCGCCTCGGCGACGGTGGCGGCGCTGTTCTATTGGCTGATCAGCGCCGATTTCCTGCGCTTCGGAATCGCCGCCGCGATCATTGCCTTCGTGTGGTTCTCGGCACGGGCCTGGCGGATCCAGACTTGAGCGGGAACCGCGCATGGCCGGCCCGCATCTGACCTCCAAGTGACGGCTTCACCGACTTCAACCCGCTTCGCCTGGGCGGCGCTTCTAGCGCTGCTGCTGGCCGTGCGGTCGCTTGCGCCGGTGGGGTTCATGCCTGCGTTCGAACGTGGCGCGTTGACGATCGTCGCCTGCCTGGACGCGGCGCCGGAGCCGGCGCCGATGCACCACCACGGCAACCACAAGGGACTCCATCAGCCATGTCCCTACGCTGCGGCGAGCGCCCTTGGCGCGGTGGGCGCCGACTGGGTACCACTAATCGCTGTCGCACTCTTCGCCGCCGCGCTCTTGCTAGGCCGCACCTTCCTGTTCATCGCGCGTCACGCAACCAGTGAACGCCCGCCGTTGAGAGGGCCACCGATCCCCGCCTGAGCCTCAACAGAATTCGCTCAGACGGAGAGACTATGAACAGGAATGCGTACCGCGTGCCTCTTGGCGCGCTTCTTCTCTTTTCCGCGGCGCCGGCCCTTGCGGACCATATGGGGCCGAGCGGCTTCGGTGGCGGCGGGATGACCGTGTTTGGACCCGACACGCTCGACGGCGGACATTGGGCCGGTGGGCTTCGATTCACGTACACGAAGCCCGAGCAGCGCAGCGACGAAGAACTGGAAGCGCTCGCCGCCGAGCACGTCCACGCGCACAGCACCGACTATAATCTCAACGCGTCGGCCAGCGTGGCTTATGGCGTGTCTCATCACCTGACGGTCTCGGCGGAGCTACCTTACGTCAGGCGCGACGACTTGCGCGAGGGCGAGCACAGCAACGTCGGCGGCACGGCCGTGAACGACGTAGAGGAACTGGGCAGCGTCGCGGGGATCGGCGACCTGAACCTGCTCGCTAAATACCGGCTGACCGAAGGAATAGCGGCGGGCTTCGCGCTGATCGGCGGCATCAAGATGCCGACGGGAAGTACGCACAAGCGCAGCCCGGACGGCGAGCGGCTCGAGACTGAGCATCAGCCGGGGAGCGGAAGCTGGGATCCGATCGTCGGGGCCTCGGGGTCGGCGAAGCTGGGTGCGGTGCAGGTGACGGGCAGCGCGCTCTATCAGATCTCCACCGACGGTGCGCAGCGGACGCGGCTCGGCAATCGGCTGCAGGGCGGGATCGCGCTGTCGCATCGCTTCGGCGAAGCGCCGCAGGAGCATCATTCGTCGATCAACCACCACCATGGCGACGAGCTCGACGAGGAGCATGCGCAGGCGAGTTCGAGCTGGGACGGGTTCGTGGAGCTGGCCGGCGAATGGGAAGGGCGGCAGCGGGTCGACGGGGAGATCGAGCAGGCGAGCGGCGGCAAGTGGCTGTGGGTCGCGCCGGGTGCGCGCTTCCATGCGGCGTCGGGCTGGTCGTTCGGCGCAGCGATCTCGCTGCCGGTGTGGCAGCGCATCCGGGCGTCGCACCCCGAAAATCGGGATCGGCTGACGATCGCCGTAGGGCGGACGTTTTAGGTCGTAAAGAATCAGTGTGGATTAGCGGGCGTTTGCATCTCCTGCTCGACGGGCCCGGTGGTAGGCGCAATAAGCCTTCCGATGCGGGGGCGAAACATTTTGGCCGCGTTGGTGCTGGGCGCGGGCAGCGTGGCGGTGGCGGCCGAGCCGCCGCCGGTCTGCGCCGACCGCCCCGGCAAGGCGACGGGGACGTGCCTTGTGCCGGACGGTCACTGGCAGATCGAGACCGGGCTTGCCGGCTGGACCTTGCAGCGGGACGGAAGCGAGCGCGACACGTCGCTGTCGATCGGCGAGACGACGATCAAATACGGGCTGACCGAGACGTCCAACCTCGAGATGGATTTGGCTCCCTGGGAGCGCGCGCGCAGCCGTGGACCGGGTCTTCATGAAAGCACGAGCGGGTTCGGTGATATCAACCTGCTCTTCAAGCAGCGGTTGACCTCGGCGGACGCGCCGGTGCAGGTCGACCTGCTGCCCCTCGTCAAAGTGCCGGTTGCGAAGCATTCGCTCGGCAACGGCGAGTGGGAGGGCGCGCTGCTGGTGCCCGTGGGATTCTCCATTCCGAATACGCCGCTGAGCCTCGGACTGACTCCGGAGCTCGACTGGAGCGCGGATGGTGACGGCCAGGGGCATCATTCGGGAATGACGCAGGTGGTCGCGCTCGGCTGCCAGGTGACGAACAAGGTCAACCTATCCGCCGAGCTGTGGGGCGCCTGGGACTGGGACCCCCACGGAACGACGCGGCAGGCGAGCGCCGACGCCGCGGTCGCTTATCTGGTCAGCAATGACGTCCAACTGGATGCAGGGGCGAACTTCGGGCTGAACCGAGCGACTCCGGACGTCCAGGTCTACGGCGGCGTTTCGGTGCGCTTCTAGCCTGCCAGCATCTTTTTCACGCCGCGCGCCGCCTGCCGGAGGCGTTGCTCGTTCTCGACGAGCGCGATGCGGACGAAGCCTTCGCCTTCCTCGCCAAAGCCGACGCCCGGCGCCACGGCGACATGGGCTTCGGTCAGCAGCTTCTTGGAAAATTCCATCGAGCCGAGGTTGTGGAAGCGCTCGGGGATGGGAGCCCATGCGAACATGCTCGCCTGCGGGACGGGGATGTCCCAGCCGGCGCGGCCAAAGCACTCGACCATCACGTCGCGGCGCTTCTTGTAGAGGGCGCGGTTCTGCTCGACGATGTCCTGCGGGCCGTTGAGCGCGGCCACGGCGGCGGCCTGCACCGGCGTAAAGGCGCCGTAGTCGAGATAGGACTTCACGCGCGCCAGCGCCTCGATGAGGCGCTGGTTGCCGACCGCGAAGCCGATGCGCCAGCCGGCCATCGAATAGGTCTTCGACATCGACGTGAACTCGACGGCCACGTCCTTGGCGCCTTCGACCTGGAGGATGGAGGGGGTCGGCTCGTCGCCGAAGTAGATCTCGGCATAAGCGAGGTCGGAGATGACGATGAGCTCATGCTCGCGGGCGAAGGCGACCAGTCGCTCGTAGAAGGGCAGGTCCGCGACATAGGCGGTCGGGTTCGACGGATAGCCGACCACCAGCACCTTTGGGCGCGGCACGGTGTAGCGCATCGCCATCTCGAGGCGGCGGAAGAAGTCCTCGCCGGGCGCCGCGGGGATCGAGCGGATCGCGGCGCCGGCGATGATGAAGCCGAAGGTGTGGATCGGGTAGGAGGGGTTGGGCGCGAGGACGACGTCGCCGGGCGCGGTGATGGCCTGGGCGAGGTTAGCGAGTCCTTCCTTGGAACCGAGCGTGACGATGACTTCTTTGTCGGGATCGACCGTCACTCCGAAGCGGCGCTGATAGTAGGCTGCCTGCGCTTTCCGGAGGCCCGGGATTCCGCGGCTGGCGGAGTAGCGGTGGGCAGTGGGCTTGGCCGCGACTTCAGCGAGCTTCGCGATGACGTGCGGCGGCGGCGCGCTGTCTGGATTGCCCATGCCGAGGTCGACGATGTCCTCCCCGCGCCCGCGCGCCGCGGCCTTCATCGCGTTGACCTCGGCGAAGACGTAGGGCGGCAGGCGCTGGATTCGGTAGAAGTCGGTGTCCATCGCCACCCTTGTGGCGGCGAGCCGCGATTGCTGCAATGCACCATGTTCGCTCGTCCTGAGCTTGTCGAAGGGCGTTTCACCGCGTTGGTGCCAGCGCCCTTCGACTTCGGCCTTTGGCCTCCGCTCAGGACGAGCGGGGACTATCGAGGCAGCAGCGCGTAGGTCCGGCGGAACGCGCGGGTCTCTGCGGCAGTGAACGCCGTTCCCGGACCGAGCGCGGCGTTCTCCGGAACGCCGGTCATGAAATAAGCGATTCCGAGTCCGCGCGCGTGGTCGATCCAGATGCCGCTTTTCATTCCATACGCGTCGCCGGCATGGCCGACGAGGAGGGCGCCACCAGTTCCCAGATCGTCGGGGCATCCCGCCGTCGGTAATTGTTGCGTCGCGAAGCCATAGGAGCAGATTGTCGAGCTTTCGCCGTCGCGCGCGCCGTTCCGTCCGTCGAAGCGCCATGTTGGCGCCAGCATTGCCTGGACGGATTGAGGCGAAATAATGCGGACGCCGTCGAGCGTACCGCCGTTGAGCAACATCCGCCCGACGCGGACGAGGCCTCGCGCCGAGATTCGGAGGCCGCCCTGCGGCGCGAACAGCGAGCCGTTTTCGCCGGGACGCCAGCGGGAGAGGTCGCATGGCTCGCCTTCGCGGATCTGAACAGAGCAGGCCGGGCGGGCGCCGTGAAGATCGTCCTTGAGCGGCTTGCCTGACGGATCGTCCAGTTCGACCGCTCGGGCGACGGCGGCGTCGCTGCAGGTTGGCCAGTTGAAACAGGCGTCGAGCTTCATCGGCTCCAGCACCTCGCGGCGCATCCAGATGTCAAAGCGTTGGCCGGTGACCTTCTCAATGATGGACGCGACGATCGGGAAGTTGAGGTTGGCGTAGCTGAAGTAACGGTCGCCCGGTCCGTGGCGCGCGTCCCAGTTGCGCGGGTCGGCCATCAGCACTCGGAGCGAGCCGCCGAGCGGGATCGCATAATCGTCGTCATGCTCGCGCACCGAGCTGGCGTGCGAGAGCAGCATGCCGAGTGTGATCGGCCGGTCGGGGAACTTCGGGTTGCGAAGCGTCCATCCGAGCCAGGTCGAGACGTCGCTGGTGAGGTCGATCTTGCCCCGCTCGACCAGCTTCATGACGCCGATGGCGACGACCAGCTTGCTGACCGAGGCGACGCGGACGGGATCGTCGGCGGTGACCCGGCGGCCGGACTGCGGATCGGCGATGCCGTCGGCGAAGCTTGCGATCTCGCCCTCGCGGTTGAAGGCAACGCCGACTTGCGCGTGCACCGGCGGCTCCGGTCGCAATGTCGTGCACCCGGTCAGCATTAGCGCGGCACCTATGAAAAGCCGGCGCAACCGATCAATCCCGATAGGCAGGCAATGACCAGCCAAGGGCAATCGCAGCGCCGCGAAGGGCGAAACCCGCGGCAATCGCGAGGCCGGCGGCAGGCCAGACGCCGAGACCGGCCAGCGTCAGGCATACATACAGGCCCGCGGAAAGGGCGGCCGGCGTTACGTAAAGCTCCGGCCGCATCAGGGCCGACGGCTCGCCGGCGAGGACGTCGCGGATGATGCCGCCCGCGCAGGCGGTCAGGACGCCCATGCCGAAGGCTGGTACGGGGGCCACGCCGAAACCCAATGCCTTGGCTGAGCCATAAGCGGCGTAAGCGGCCATTCCGGCGGCGTCGAACCACAGCAGAGCAGTACCAGCGAAGCGTCGGCGGCTTGCTATCCAGACGAGCAGGGCGGCCGCCATGCAGATGACAAGCGTGGCGTTCTTGTGCACCCAGAAGACCGGCGCGCCGATGAGGAGGTCGCGGATCGTACCGCCTCCGACGCCGGTGACGACGGCGAAAAAGAAGAAGGTCACCAGCGTCTGCCGCTTCTCGGCAGCAAGAAGCGCGCCGGAAACGGCGAACACGGCTAAGCCGAAATAATCGAGCAGGACGAGGGCGGTTGGGTTCATTGCTGCGAAGGCCTACATGAACCGAATGGCCGACGACCCGAAAAACGCAACCGCGATTCCGACACTCGAGGACTGGCAGCACTGGACGCTGGTGATGGGCCGCGCCCAGCAGCTGATGATGGAATTCTGGGCGAACCAGATGACCAAGAGCCAGGACATGCCGACGACGCCGCAGTTCGGCCATGCCTGGTCGATGCCGAGTTTCTACCCTGAACAGACCGTCGCTGCGTCAATGCTCGATCCCGGAGAGCTCATGACCGCGGGCGCGCAGGCCTGGGCGAAGGGGCTCGAAACCTGGGGCAAGGTGATGGGCGGAGTGACCGCTCCGCATCACGAACAAACGGACGGCGCGCAGCGCAAGGATCGCCGTTTTGCAGCGCCGGAGTGGCACGAAAATCCGATCTTCGACACCATCCGCAAGACGTACCTCCAGATTTCCGACGAGTTGCTGGGGACGGTCGATGACATCGAGGGTCTCGATCCGGATACTCAGGAAAGGCTGCGCTTCTCGACCCAGAGCTTCGTGGACGCGATGAGCCCTTCGAACTTCGCGCTGACCAATCCGCAGGTGCTGAAGCGGACGCTGGATACGCGCGGCGAGAACCTTCTGAAGGGCCTCGCCAACATGCTCAAGGACATTGCGGCAGGCCAGCTGACGCAGACCAAGCCCGGCGTGTTCGAAGTGGGCAGGAACCTGGCGATGACGCCGGGGAAAGTGGTCAAGCAGACGCCGCTATACCAGCTGATCCAGTATACGCCGACGACCGACAAGGTGCTGAAGACGCCCGTCGTGATCTTCCCGCCGTGGATCAACCGCTTCTACATCCTCGACCTCACCCCGCAGAAAAGCTTCGTGAAATGGTGCGTCGACAATGGCGTGACCTTGTTCATGGTTAGCTGGAAGTCGGCGGACGAGAGCATCGCCGACGCGACGCTCGACGATTATGTCCTCAAGGGGCAGGTGGACGCGATCGACACGGTTAGCGACCTGCTCGGCGTCGAAGACGTGCACACGATCGGCTATTGCGTGGCCGGGACGACGCTTGCGGCGACGCTCGGCTATCTCGCCGCGAAAGGGGAGGCGGACAAGGTCAAGTCGTCGACCTTCTTCACCGCACAGGTGGATTTCACCGAAGCGGGCGATCTCAAGCTGTTCCTCGGCAACGAGACGATGGGGCTGTTGCACCAGCTTACGACCGAGAAGGGCTATCTCGACGGCCGCTATATGGCCGCGACGTTCAACCTGCTTCGCGGCCGCGACCTCATCTGGAGCTATGTCGTCAACAACTACCTGCTCGGCGAAGAGCCGGCGCCGTTCGACCTGCTTCATTGGAACAGCGACACGACGAACCTGCCGGGGGCATGGCATCGCGCCTATCTCGAGGACCTCTACAAGGGAAACAAGCTGGCGCTCAAAGGCGGCATCAGCGTCGCCGGGACGCCGATCGACATCGGTTCGGTGAAGACGCCGACCTACGTCCAGGCCGGGCGCGAGGACCATATCGCGCCGCCGCAGAGCGTGTGGAAGATTATGAACCATTTCGCCGGGCCGAAGCGGTTCGTGCTCGCGGGCTCCGGGCATATCGCCGGCGTCGTGAACCCGCCCACGGCGCAGAAGTACCAATATTGGATCAACGACAAGCCGTGCGGCACGCTGGAATCGTTCGTGGAAGGCGCGGCCGAGCACAAGGGAAGCTGGTGGCCGGACTGGCTCGACTGGCTGAAGAAGCAGGACTCAACGAAGGTCGATGCCAAGGGAGCGCGCGTGCCCGGCGAGGGCAAGCTCAAGCCGATCGAGGAAGCGCCCGGGAGCTATGTCAAATCTCGCTGACAGCGTGACGCTGCGGCTGGCGCGGCCAGACGAGCATGGCGAGCTGGAGGAGCTTCAGCGGCGGGCATCCGTCGAGATTCCCGAATATCGCGACCAGCTCCTGCTCCAGCCGGACGCAATCTATCTGCCCGAGGGCCAGATCGCGAACGGGCAGGTGATCGTTGCCGAGCTTCACGGGAAGATCGCGGGGTTTGCAGCGGTGGTCGGGGGAGAGCTGGACGGACTGTTCGTTGAACCAGACCTCTGGGGCCAGGGCATCGGCCGCGTGCTTGTCGACGCGGCGACGCACCACGCGCGGCGGCGCGGACTGGCGCTTAGCGTCACCGCCAATCCGCGGGCGCGGCCTTTCTATGAGAGCTGCGGCTTTTCGGTGGAAGGCGAGGAGCAGACGCGGTTCGGGCTGGCGCTGAGGATGACCAAATAGTCACCGTCATCGCGAGGAGCGCAGCGACGCGGCGATCTATGTGCTGCTGGATTGCTTCGCTGCGCTCGCAATGACGGTTCAGGTCAGCAGTTCTCGTATTTCCAGTTTCGGCGCTTGCCTTCGGCGAGCCATTCAATGGCGGTGGCGATGCGCTTCTGGCGCGTGGCGTCCTGCTTGGCGTCGGAAATCCAGTCTAGGTATTCGCGGCGCTGGCCGGGCGGGAAGCTTTCGATCGTCGCCTTGGCCTTCGGCGCTTTATCTAGCGCGGCGGCGAACCCGGGATGCAATTCCGCCGGCGGCTTGGGCGCGTGCTTGGTCTTGCGCGGCGCGGGGGCGCTCTTCGACAGCTCGGCCGCCTTGGCGATCATCTCATCGAGGTTCGGCGGGAGCTGATCGACGCTGGTGAGCTTGCCGAGTTGGCCCATGGCGCCGTCCTTGGTGTCGAAGCCAAGCTCCTGGCCGCGCCAGAAGTTGACGATCGCATGCGCTTTGAACGCGGCGGTTCCGATCACGATCTTGCCGTTCATGAGGTAGGTCGGGACGCACCACTTCATCCCTTCCTCGATGTCCGGAACGGCGGCGTGGACGCGCTCGCGAACCTGTTCGAGGATCGGGCGCGCGAAGGGCTGCGCCTTGGCGATGTAGGCGTCGATGCGGGGATCGCGGCTCACAGGATGCCGTGGCCGAGCATCAGGCGAAGAACGCCGATCAGGATCACGAAGAGGTTGAGGTTCCGCCCGGCATTGCTGCGCGAAATCATCCCGATGACGGCGCCGATGATGGCAAGCGGGACGATCAGCCAGTTGAGCGCGCCGAGGAACGGGATGAAGGCGACGATTGCGCAGAGCAACGCGACGAAGCCGATAATCAGCGAGACGAGGTTGAACATCGCTGCTGCTGTAACATCATTCGGGCGGCTGCGGCAGCTTGGGCGCGCGGAGCATCGTCATCACGTAAAGCACCAGCGCCGCCCAGATCGCCGGGAAGGCAATCGCATGGGCGAGGGTGAACTTCTCGCCGTAGAGGAACACGCCGATGAGGAACTGAAGCGTCGGCGCGAGAAATTGGAGCATGCCGAGCGTGGAGTAGGGAAGGCGCTTGGCGGCGGCGGTGAACAGGAGCAGCGGCGTGGTCGAGACGACGCCTGCCAACATGAGCAGCAGCGTGTCGCGCCAGCTGGTGCCGAGGACCGGCTGCGAGGCGAGCGCCAGCCAGCCTAGCCAGGCGATCGCGAGCGGAAACAGGATCGCGGTCTCGATTGCGAGGCCGGTGAGCGCGTCCGCCGGCACGATCTTCCGAAGCAGTCCGTAGAGCGCGAAGCTGATGCACAGCGCGAGGCTCAGCCACAATTGCGAGAGCGCGCCGGCGGCGAGGACGCAAATGCCCGCGCCGGCGATGGCAACGGCGGTCCACTGCCGGCGCGTGAGCTTCTCCCTGAGGACGAACCGCCCGAGAAGGACGTTGGCGAGCGGGTTGAGATAATAGCCGAAGCTCGCGGCAAGGATGTGCCCGCTGGTGACTGCGTAGACGTAGAGCAGCCAGTTTCCGCCGATCAGCAGCGCGGTCACGAACAGGATGCCCAGCGTCCTCGGCCGCGTCGCGGCGGCGCGGATCTTGTTCTGGCCGCGCGTGGCGACGACCAGCAGGGCAAGGAAGGGCAGGGACCAGAGAACGCGATGGGCGACGATGTCCACGGCACCGATCGATCGGAGCGCCTGGAAATAGATGGGAAGGACGCCCCACAGTGCGTAAGCTGTAAGCCCGAAAGCGAATCCGCCGCGGGGAGGGTGGTCGCCTGTGCGGACTGGCGCAGCTGTAGGGCCTTCGAGCGCTTTCATTTCGCGGGCGCGTAGCGGCGGTGAGCGTTCAGTGAAAGCTTATGTTCAACGGGACATTGGTTGCTACGGTGACGGCGCGCTGTCACCGTCGCGGGGGAGGAATGAACATATTGTCGCCTGACCGAAGTATCAGGGGCCGGAGCATGCGCCTAGCAGGCCTCATCGCGCTGGCGCTGCTCGCCGGATGCGCGGCGAACCCGCCGCTGCGGCCGGGCGTCCACCCCACAGTCGAGGTCGGGCCGCCGCTCAAGTCCGAGGCGTGGAAGGGCGTTGCGACGGTCGAGGACAAGAGCCGCATCGCCCGGCTCGGCCTCGCGTGGCAGGAAGCGCTCGCCGAAGCGAAGAAGAGCAACCAGGGCGAGGTCAGCAAGGAAGGTAAGCTGCTGCTGCCCCGCTCGGGCCTTCCGCGCCCGGACCCGACGCCGGGCAGCTACAACTGCCGCCTCGTCGCGCTCGGGAAGGCTGTGCCGAAGGGCAAGTCGTTCGAGAGCTTCAAGCCTTTCTTTTGCTACGTGCAGGTCGAGGACGACCAGCTGACGATCGTCAAGCAGACGGGCAGCCAGCGGCCGGTGGGAAGGCTGTGGGAGGACGATGACGCAAATCGCATGATCTTCCTTGGAAGCCTGGCGCTCGGCGACGAGGAGAAGCCGCTCGCTTATGGCGACGATGCGAAGCGCAATATGGCGGGCGTCTTCGAGCGGATCGCGCCGTTCCGCTGGCGCCTCGTGATCCCGTGGCCGCAGAGCGACAACAAGCTCCAGGTGTTCGAGCTGACGCCGGTCGACTTTTCAAAGCAGCCTGAGTGAGCCAAGCGGGGCTGCTGGCCGATCCCGCCGAAGTCCGCGCCATCCTGATTTCCGCGGCGCAGGGCGGCCAGGCGATCAGCTATTCTGAAGTGCTCGAATTGCTCGGCCACCATTTCACGCGGCCGAAGATGCGCCAGTTGTGCAAGGTGCTGACCTTCGTCGACGAGGAGGCCGAGGAGCGCGGCGAGCCGGAACTCGCGGTGCTGGTGGTGCGGCAATCCGACGGGCTTCCGGGCCAGGGTTGGTGGGTCGGCGGCGCGAAGAAGCATGGCTACACCGGTTTGTGGGAAGGGCCGAAGGCGGCGAAGCTGATCAGGAAGATCCAGAACCAGGCGTTCGAGTTTTGGGCGGGACGCGAGGCGTAGCTTTCGCTATCGGCGCTTCCGTGAGCGACGCGCGTACTTTCAAAGTCGACGAAGATGACGACGGGATCCGGCTCGACCGCTGGTTCAAGCGGCACATGCCGGAGGTCGGCTTCAACATGGTCTCGCGCTGGGCGCGGACGGGCATGCTGCGCGTCAACGGCAAGAAGGCGACGCCGGGCGACCGTATCGAGGCGGGGCAGGAAATCCGCGTTCCCCCGGCCGCCGACCAGCCGGCGCGCGCGGGCAGGGCGCAGCCGAAGCGCGACCCGCTGACGGAAGACGAAGAGCAGTTCGTCCGCGACATGGTCATCCATCGGGACGCGAATGCCTTCGTGCTCAACAAGCCGCCGGGATTGGCGACGCAGGGCGGGACCAAGACGAACCAGCATCTCGACCGGCTGCTCGACGGGCTCGCGGGCGATGCGGGACGGCCCAAGCTGGTGCACCGGCTCGACAAGGACACGTCGGGAGCGCTGCTCGTCGCCCGCAGCGCGAGAGCGGCGGGGCATTTCGCCAAGGCGTTTTCCGGAAGGACTGCGCGCAAGGTCTATTGGGCCCTGGTCGTCGGCATGCCCGACAGCGACGAGGGGCTGATCGACGCGCCGCTCGCCAAGCAGCCCGGGACGGGTGGCGAGAAGATGCACATCAGCGAGGAGCACGGGCTTCCTGCGAAGACGCGGTGGAGGCTGATTGAGCGCGCGGGCAACCGCGTTGCCTGGGTCGAGCTTCAGCCGCTGACCGGTCGGACGCACCAACTGCGCGCGCACATGGCGGCGATCGGTCACCCCATCGTGGGCGACGCGAAGTACGGCGGGGCCGACGCCTTCCTGACCGGCGGCATCAGCCGCAAGCTGCACTTGCACGCTCGGCGGATCCGCATCGACGCGCCCGACGGCGGCGCAATCGACGTCAGCGCGGAGCTGCCGGCGCATTTCGCCGAAAGCCTTGCGACGCTGGGGTTCAGCCCCATGGCGGGCGACATGCTTCCACTGGAGCAGCCGAAAGCCTCGCCCGAGGCGAAGCAGCGCAAGGTTGCCGCGGCGGCGAAGGCCCGGCGGCGCGAACGGCGCGGCGAACGGCGGGCGAGGGGATCGCAGCCGAAGCGCGGCAAGCGCTGATCATGACGAATAGGCTCGCGATTTTCGACTGCGACGGGACGCTCGTGGACAGCGGCACGACGATCCAGCGTGCGCTTGGCGCCGCGTTTGGCCTGCACGGGCTGGAGCTCCCGCCGCCCGAGGTGTCGCGCAAGGTCATCGGCCTCAGCCTTACCGAGGCGATGGCCGCGCTTCTGCCCGACGCGCCGGCAGATCAGCACCTCGCGCTCGCCGAGGACTACAAACGCGCCTTCTGGGAGCTTCGCGCGGCCGGGCAGGTCGAGGAGCCGCTTTTCGACGGCGTTCTCGAATTGCTCGACAGGCTAGAGCATGACGGCTGGCTTCTCGCCGTCGCTACCGGCAAGTCTGACCGCGGGCTCGCCCACTGCCTTGAGAGACATGGCATCCACGCGCGGTTCGTGTCGCTCCAAACTGCGGACCGGCATCCCTCCAAGCCGCACCCATCGATGGTCGACCAGGCAATCGCCGAGGCCGGGGCAAATCCCGAGACGAGCTTCGTCGTCGGCGACACCAGCTTCGACATGGCGATGGCGGTGAATGCCGGTGCGCGCGGCATCGGCGCCGCTTGGGGCTATCATGATGCCGAGGAGCTGCTGGGCGCCGGCGCCGCTGCGGTTGCGGAACGGCCGCTCGACGTTCTCGCGCTCGTGGAGGCTCGTGCCGATGGCTGACGACGAGGTCTGGCGGAAGCGGCTGCTGATCTACTCGTTGGTGCGCGCCGCCGGGCTCGCGGTTTTCTTCCTCGGCCTTGCGATCATGTTCACGAACCTTGTGCGGCAGGGCGGCTGGCCGCGGCTCGGCGCGATCGTGGCGATCGGCGGAGTCATCGACGCCTTGTTCGCGCCGCGGCTGATCAAGAAGGCTTGGGACGAACAGGACCGACAGGGTCGATGAAGCGCTTTTGGAAGGACGTCGCAGCCGAGCGCGAGGGTGAGGGCTGGAGCATCAAGCTCGACGGGCGGCCGGTCCGGACTCCGGCCCGGATCAACCTCGTCATTCCCACTGCGGCGTTGGCCGAAGCGGTCGCTCAAGAATGGCGATCGGTCGGGGAGACGATCGACCCTCGTGCAATGCCGCTGACGGGGCTCGCCAATGCCGCGATCGACCGCGTCGCGTCTGAGCGGCAGGCCTTTGCCGGCGGGCTGGCGCGATACGCTGAGGCGGACCTTGCCTGCTACCGATCGGAATGGCCTCCCGACCTTGTCCAGCGGCAAGCGAGCAGCTGGGATGCGCTGCTCGCCTGGGGCAGGCGGCGCTACGACGTGGATTTCAGCACGACGTCGGGACTGCTGCACGTGCCGCAGCCGCAGGCGACGATCGAGCGCTTCTCACATGAGGTGGCTTCGCTCGATCCGTTCCGCCTTGCCGGACTGTCGCCGCTGGTGACCACTGGCGGATCGCTCGTTGCCGGCCTCGCGGTCCTCGAAAACGCCTTCACGCCGGAGCAAGCGTGGGATGCGGTCAGCATCGACGACCGCTGGCAGCTGGAGCAATGGGGCGTGGATGCCGAGGCCGAGCTGGCCCTGGAGAACCGAAAGCGCGATTTCCTAGCGGCGGCTCGGTTTCTGGAGCTTCTGAACGCCTAGTTGTTGGGCCGCTCGACGAGGCGACGGACAAAGTCAAAAAGGTAGGGCCGCCGATCGCGCCGCAGGCGCTCAGCCTCGATGATGGCCTGAACCTCCCCAAGACAGGCATTCATGTCCTCGTTGATCAGGACATAATCATATTCGCCCCAATGGCCGATCTCGCTCGCTGCGCGACGCATGCGGCTTTCGATCACTTCCTCGGAATCGGTCGCGCGAGCCCGCAACCGGCGTTCCAACTCATCCATTGAAGGGGGCAGGATGAAAATCCGCACGAGATCGGTCCCGAACGCCCCCCGCAGCTGCTGGGTCCCCTGCCAATCGATGTCGAAGAGGATGTCGCGACCGGCTTTCAAGGCGTCCTTGATCGGCTCCTTGGGACTACCGTAGCGATGGTCGAAGACATAGGCCCATTCGGCGAATTCGCCGTTTCGGACCATGTCGTCGAACTGCTCGTCAGTTACAAAATGATAGTCGACGTCGTTGACCTCGCCGTTCCGCCTGTCCCGCGTTGTAGCGGAAATCGACATCGTGACGTCCTGGTCGGCATCCAGCAGCATGCGAGAGATCGTCGATTTACCCGCCCCCGACGGCGATGAGAGGACGATCAGAAGGCCGCGGCGCTGACGTGTCGATTGGTCCATGGCCGCTCTTGCTTCGGGCGGAGCGTGGCCGTCAAGCGGCCAGCTGCTGCAGTGCACAAAATTGCTCTTGAAATGGTGCGACGCACCCTATATTGTGCAGTGCAACATAACGAATTCGGAGGAATTTTCGATGGCAGACGAAACGAAGGTTGAAGCGCAGGCCGCAGCCGAAGCTCCGGCCAAGGTCGCCGGAGCTGTCGCCGAGACGGTCGCAACGATCGCCCAGGAGAGCAAGAAGGTTGCGACGCGCGAGCGCGCCAAGACGACGCGCCGCACCAAGCGCGAAGCCGCCGTCGAGAAGGCCGCAACCGCCCGCACGGCCCGCCGTGCCCGTACCGCAACTCGCAAGACCCGCACCGCGGCGCGCAAGACCGCCCGCGTTGCTCAGCAAAGGATTGAGACCGTGACCAACACCAACTTCTTCAAGGGCTTCGACGCCATCCCGGCGTTCTCGCCGTTCCAGACCCTCTTCGCCGACGCCAACGAGCGCGGCCAGGATTTCGCCAAGCGTGGCCAGAAGGTCGCCGAGGAGCTCGCCGATCTCGCCCGTGCGAACGTCGAGGCGGTTGTCGAGGCGAGCCGTGTCGCCGCCGAGGGCGCCCGTTCGATCGGCCAGAGCGTCGTCGCGTCGAACCGTGACGGCATCGAGAAGGCCGCGGACGCGATCCGTTCGCTCGCCGAGGCGAAGTCGCCGACCGAATATCTGCAGCTGCAGAGCGAGCTCGCCCGTGCGTCGTTCGACCGCACGGTTGCCGAGACCTCGAAGCTGACCGAGTCGCTGGTGAAACTCGCCGGCGAAGCGTTCCAGCCGCTTTCGAATCGCGCCACGGCCAATGCCGAGCGCTTCAACACGCTCGTTGCCTGACCCTCTCCCCTCCTAAAAGTCAGGTAACGACACTGGCGGTCGCTCCAAACGGGGCGACCGCCATTTTTTTACCCATGTGATGCAAACTGCCGCCTTGCCGCGTTTTTGCTGCTTGCCATATCTTAGGACGTGATGAGTTCGCTTTTGATCAGGATGGCGACCGGACCCGAAGATGACGGCCTCGACGATCTCGAGACCGGCATCGCGACGCGCACCCGGCCCAAGACCAAGAAGCCGTCCAACTACAAGGTGCTGATGCTCAACGACGATTATACTCCGATGGAGTTCGTCGTGCTCGTCCTCCAGCAATTCTTCTCGATGGGAATCGAGGATGCGACGCGGGTGATGCTTCAGGTACACCAGAAGGGCGTCGCCGTGTGCGGCGTCTATACCTACGAAGTGGCGGAGACGAAGGTGACGCAGGTCATCGACTTCGCCCGGGAGAATCAGCACCCGCTGCAATGCACGCTGGAGAAGGCGTAAGGCCGCTCGCTTGTAACACCGCCGTCACGCGCTAAAGCGCGCCCGTGGACAGCATCTGGATCAAGGGCGGGGCCAAGCTCCAAGGCGAAATTCCCATCAGCGGGGCCAAGAATGCGGCCCTGACGCTGATGCCGTGCGCGCTGCTCACGGAAGACAAGCTCACCCTCAAGAACCTGCCGCGACTCGCGGACGTGGACACGTTCAGCCACCTCCTCAACCAGCTTGGAGTCTCGACCAAGGTCGAGGGCGTCAGAAAGGGCGAATTTGGGCGGCGCGTGACCTTCCGGGCGAAGGAAATCGCGTCGACGGTCGCGCCTTACGACATGGTACGGAAGATGCGCGCCTCGGTGCTGGTGCTCGGGCCCATGCTGGCGCGAATGGGCGAATCGACCGTGTCCCTGCCGGGCGGCTGCGCGATCGGCGACCGGCCGATCGACCTTCACCTCAAGGCGCTAGAGGCGATGGGCGCGGAGATCGAGCTTGCGGCGGGATATGTGAAGGCGAGCGCGCCCAAGGGCCGGCTCCCGGGCGGCGACTTCAGCTTTCCGGTCGTGTCGGTGGGAGCGACCGAGAATGCGGTCATGGCCGCCGTGCTCGCGAACGGGCGGACCCAGCTCTTCAACGCGGCGCGCGAGCCCGAGATCGTCGATCTTTGCAACCTGCTCGTTGCGATGGGCGCGAAGATTTCGGGGATCGGTTCTTCGCACCTCATCATCGACGGCGTCGAGGGCCTTCACGGCTGCGAATATGAGGTGATGCCGGACCGCATCGAAGCGGGCAGCTACGCCTGCGCGGCCGGGATGACGGGCGGCTCTCTCGATCTCATCGGGGCGCGTCCGGAGGAGATGCAGGCGACGCTCAACGCGCTCGCGCAGTGCGGTCTCATCGTCGAGTTCCACAATCGCGGCATCAAGGTCAGCGCCGATGGCGCACTCAAGCCGCTGGCGCTGTCGACCGCGCCGTTCCCGGGCTTTGCCACCGACATGCAGGCGCAGTTCATGGCGATGCTGTGCCTCGCGCGCGGCGACAGCTTCCTCGAGGAGACGATCTTCGAGAATCGCTACATGCACGTGCCGGAGCTTCGCCGGATGGGCGCGGACGTCGACATACACGGCCGCTCGGCGATCGTGCACGGAGTCGACAAGCTCACCGGCGCGAGCGTGATGGCGACCGACCTGCGCGCCTCGATGAGCCTGGTGCTCGCCGGGCTCGCCGCGGAAGGCGAGACGGAAGTGCTTCGGGTTTATCACCTCGATCGCGGCTATGAGCGGCTGGAGGAGAAACTCTCCGCAGTCGGCGCGACGATCGAGCGCCGGAGCGCCGTTTAGTCCATCTCGGCGAAGTCGCGGATCCAGCCGGCGGCTTCCGCGACGCTATAATCGTCGGAGCTGTCCCCGATCACCACCTCGGCGATCGAATGGCTGTCGACAGGCGATTCGAGGAAGCCGTTGAAGAGCCAGACGCGGCGGTCGCGCGCGAACTCCTGATGGCGACGGGTCAGGGTCTCGACCGAGCCCGGCAGCAGCAGGTGGAAAGCATTCACCTGCGGAACGCGCGGAGTGACGGTAATCCCGTCGAGCCGCTCGGCGAGGTTGCGGGCGCGCTCGACGTAGACCGGCATGCGTGAGAGCTGCTCATCGAGGCCGCGAAGCGCGGAGATCGCATAGGGATAGACGGTATAGAGGTTCCCGCCGTGCCGGGTCTTCCACACTGACAGCGAGCGGATGAACGAGGGGTCGCCGGCGACGGCCGCCCCCCCGAGGCCGCCCAGCCCCTTGTAGAAGGAGACGTAGACGCTGTCGGCGAGGGCAGCGAGCTCGTCGAGACTGATGCCGTAGCCCGCCGCCGCTTCCCACAGCCGCGCTCCGTCGAAGTGCAGGTGGACTCCGCACTTGCGGCACCAGCTCGAAATCTGCCGGAGATCGTCCAGCAGCGGCGAGAGGTAGCCGGAGCGCCTCAGTGGAAGCTCGACGACGACGGCCGCAAGCGGCTCGGTGACGGCTTCGAGTTGTGCGGCGGTAAAAGGCGCGTAGCGACCGAGGCGGATCGGATGAAGGGCGTGGAGGCGCCAGAGCGCGTCTTCCTCGTCATGATCGATGTGGCTCATCGGGTGGATGACGATGTTCTTCCGGCCCGCCTGCTCGGCGACGGCGCGAAGGACGGTCATCTGCGCGATCATGCCCTTGATGAAGAACATCGCCGCGGGCTTGCCGAGCAGCTTCGCAGTCCGCTCCTCGAGCATCTGCACGGCGCCGCTCGCGCCGTAGAAGTCAGCCGGCTGTGCGGCCGAGGAATGGGCCGCGAGTGCTGCCAGCGTGGCGGTCACCGATTGCGGGCGGTGCTGGGACAGGCGTTTCGTGCAAGTGGCGCGGAGATCGGGATCGCTCATGGCGCTGCGCTATGCAGCGCGGGCGGCGCCGTCCAGTCTAGGAGAGCTTCTTGAAGAAGCGGATGCTGGTGCGCTCGTAGCCCATGTGGCGATAGAAGGCGTGGGCTTCCGCTAGACGGTCGTTGCTGGTCACTTCGATCAGGCCGCAACCCCGGTCCCGACACCATGCCTCGACGGCCTCAACCAGCATCCGTCCAATATCGTGGCCGCGCGCTTCCTTGGTGACGACGAGGATTTGAATGCGCCCCACCGGCTTGGGCCGATGGACCGTGAACATGATGTGCCTGCCGATCAGGCCGACCACCGCCTTGTCGAGCGTTGCGACAAGGGGCAGTTCGCCGGCCTTTTTCAGCTTGCCGAGATTCTTTCGAACCGAGGCTTCGTCGACGTCATGTTCAAGCTCGCCGATCAGCTGGACGATGCGCGCCGTGTCCGATGGCTTGGCGTCGCGAAGTTTGAGCTTCGGCTTGGGTTTCTCCTTCGGCTTTTTCTGCGGCTTTGACGGGCGCGGGCCCGGCTCGCTGTCGTTGGCGGGCTCGCGGCTGATCTTCGTCGGCTTGCGTTTCCTCGGAATCACGGCGACGTCGAGGGACGCCCCCCAATCCCGGGCGCCGAGGTTGCGAAGGTAATCCTCGACGTCCTCCCGCTTACCGATCGGGCCTTTCTCATCCATGCCGAATACGGCTTTGCCCGCTTTATCAGTCAGCCCGACTTTGCCGAACCGGCGCTTGTTGGGCGTTCGCACACGGGAGCGAACGAGCTTAAGCCCGCGGTTGCGGGCGGATTCGGCGAGGGCGTCGATATCGTTGCTCACAGCTTGTCCAGCACGTGCAAGACGAGGCCGACGAGGCCGCCGACGATGGTGCCGTTGATGCGGATATACTGGAGGTCGCGGCCGACGGCGGATTCGAGGCGGGCGGTGACGGTTCGCGCATCCCAGCCACGGATGGTCTCGGACACGAGCTTGACGATCGATCCGCCGTAGCTTGCCGACATGCCGACGATCGCGCGCCTCGCGAACTGGTTGATCGCGGCCCGGATGCGCGCGTCCTTCTCCAGCGTGCCGCCCATGCTCTTCATCACCTCGCCGAGCTTGCCGGCGAGGACGGCGTCGGGATTGCGCGCGGCCCGGATGACGGCTTCGCGGCCCCGCTGCCAGATGGCGTCGATCCACAGGCTGACCGAGCGGTTGTCGAGCAGCTGCTCCTTCATGCCCTCGACCTTCTCGCGGGTTTCGGGGCGGGTCTGGAGGTCGTTCGCGAGCTGGGCGAGCGCTTCCTCGACCTTCTGCCGCACGGGATGCGTGGGGTCGGTCGACATCTCCACGGTGAGCTTCCTCAGCCCGTCGATGATCGCGTCGGCGAGCTTGGCGTCGAGCCCGGCGAGCTTGAGCACCCAGTTCGCCTTCTTGTGCACCATCTCGCGGATCAGCGGCTCGTTGGCGTCGAGCGCGCGCGCCATCCAGCGAATGGCGGCCTCGAGCATCGGCACGTGGCGGTCCTCATTGATCGCGGAAGCCAAGGCGTGGCCGAGCAGCGGCGCGATTTCGGTTTTCCTCAGGCGTGCACTGATGGCGCTCTTGACGATTCCGCCCAGGCGCTCGTCATCGAGGCTTTCGAAGATGTCGGCGATAAGCCGCGAGGCGCCGGCGCGAATGCGCGTGCCTTCGCTGGCGGGGGTCTGGAGGAAGCGGCCAGCCGCGCCCGCAACGTCGAGTCGCTGCATTCGGCGCGCGACGACCGCGGGTATGAGGAAGTTCTCGCGGATGAAATTGGCGAGCGTTTCGCCGATCCGGTCCTTGTTGCGCGGAATGATCGCGGTGTGCGGGATGGGGAGGCCGAGCGGGTGGCGGAACAGCGCCGTGACGGCGAACCAGTCGGCAAGCCCGCCGACCATCGCGGCCTCGGCGAACGACTTCACATAGGACAGCGCGGGATATTGGGCTTCGAGCGCGCGGGCCGCGGCGAATACCGCGGCCATGAGGACCAGCAGCCCGGTAGCGACGATCTTCATCCCGCGCGCGCCGGGCTGGGCGGGATTGAACCGGGACAATGTGCCGTTCGCCATCCTCATGCCCGCTCAATAGCTGAGCCGGCGATCGGGTTCACGCGACTGCTATTCTGCCGGGACAGGCCGTCCTGCCTGGTGTGCATCGCTGCCGACCAGCCGATGGAAAAGCCGGCTGATCCGTGATTCGATCGAGATGGCGATCGAGAAATAGGCCGGGACGAGGAGCAAAGTCAGGACCGTCGAGAATATGAGGCCGCCGATCACCGTCACGCCCATCGGCGCGCGCCAGCTGGCATCGCCGCTCAGCGACAGTGCGATCGGGAGCATGCCCGCGACCATCGCGACGGTGGTCATGACGATCGGCTGCGCGCGCTTGTGGCCGGCTTCGTTGATCGCTTCGTCCTTGGGCATTCCATGGTTCATCATCTCGACCGCGAAATCGACCAGAAGGATCGAGTTCTTGGCGACGATCCCGAAAAGCATCAGGATTCCGATCAGCACCGGTAGCGACACCGGCTGCCCGGCGATGTGCAGACCGATGGCCGCGCCGAGCGGCGCAAGCAGGAGCGAGCCCATGTTGACGAAGGGCGCCAGGAACCGGCGGTAGAGCAGCACCAGCACGGCGAATACAAGAAGGATGCCGGCGAGAAGCGCCATGACGAAATAATAGACGAGCTCGCCTTGCCACTTCTGGTCGCCGAGATTGAGCTTCTGCACACCCTGCGGCAGGTGCTGGAGCGTCGGCAGATTGTTGATCTTCGGCCAGACGTCGCCGCTGACGATTCCGGGGGCCAAGTCAGCGCCGACCGCCGTGCGCCGGATCTGGTTGGTGCGCTGGATCGTGGTCGGACCCGCACCAAAGCCGATCTCCGCAATGGATTTCAGCGGCACCGAGCCGCCGGAGGAGGTGGGCACGGGCAGATTCTCTAGGATCGACAGGTTGCGCCGATCGCCTTCGGACAGAGAGACGCTGATCGGAATCTGGCGATCGGACAGCGAGAATTTGGCGCTGTTCTGCTCGATGTCGCCGATGGTCGCGATGCGGATGGTCTGGCTCAACGCCGCCGTCGTCACGCCGAGGTCCGCGGCAAGGTCGAACCGCGGCTTGATGGTGATTTCCGGCTGGGCGAGCGAACCGCTCACGCGCGGCGCACGGATGCCGGGAATTGTCGCCATTTCGTTCGCAATCTGGTTCGCGGTCGCGGTCAACTGAACCGGATCGTCGCCGCCGAGATAGAGCATGATGTCGCGCGAATCGTCGGATGGCCCGCCGCCGTTCTGGCTCTGGAAACTGGCGCGCGCATCGGGAATGGCGGCAAGCGCGGGCGCGAGCGAGCGCTCGATCTCGGTGCTGGTCTGCTTGCGCTTCGTCTTCCACACGACGGACACGTGGCCGTCGCCCACGTTGACCCGCTCGAACGTGCGTTCGGTGTTCGGATTCCTCGCGACGATCCGCGCGATCTCGTCCGCGACAACCTCGCTCTGCTCGAGCGTCGAGCCGGGCGGAAGGCTGAAATTCACGTCGGATTGGTTGACGTTGACGGCCGGCTGGAACGTCATCGGCAAGGTCGCGAACAGCACCCCGCTAAGAAGGAGGGCGCCGATCCCGGCGCCGACCATGTAGAGGCGGTGATCGCGGAACAGCGACATGAGCTTTCCGCCGAACCCGGGATGAGTGAGCCGGTAGGCGTGTGCTTTCGAAGTATCCAGGCTCCAGCGGAGTATGCGCAGATAGGCGTGCATCCACTTGAAGTCGGCGTGCGGCTGCTCGCCGTGCGAGCGCAGGAAGTACGCCGCGATCAGTGGGGTGATCATTCGCGCGACGAGCAAGCTCATCAGCACGGCCATTACCACGGTGAAGCCGAACGCCTTGAAGAACTGGCCCGAAATGCCCGGCATCAGCGCGACGGGGAGGAAGACGGCAACGATCGCCATCGTGGTGGCGAGCACCGCAAGACCGATCTCGTCGGCGGCGTCAAGGGAGGCCTGATAGGCCGATTTGCCCATGCGCATGTGCCTGACGATGTTCTCGATTTCGACGATCGCGTCGTCGACCAGAACGCCGGCGACAAGGCTGAGCGCGAGCAGCGACAGACCGTTGAGCGTGATCCCCAGCAGGCTCATGAACCAGAAGGCGGGGATCGCCGACAGCGGAATCGCCAGTGCGGAAATGGCGGTCGCGCGGATGTCGCGGAGGAATAGGAGGACGACGAGCACGGCGAGGATGGCGCCCTCGACGAGTCCTTCCATGGCGCTTTTGTACTGCTTTTTCGAATATTCGACGTTGTTGTAGATCTCGGCGAAGTGAACCTCCGGGTTCTCCTTCTCCATCTTGTGAAGCTCGGCCCAGACCTCGTCATAGGCGCTCACTTCGGAATAGCCCTTGGCGCGCTGGACGTTGAAGGTGACGACCTGACGGCCGTTCTGCTTGGCGATCGACCGCTGCTCGGAATAGGAATCCTGCACGGTGCCGAGGTCGGCCAGACGGACGAAGCGCCCGCCCGGAAGCGAGATCTCCGTCTGCGATAGCTGATAAGCGTCGGCGGCGTTGCCGAGCACCCGTACCGACTGCTCGGAGCCGGCGATCTCGGCGCGCCCGCCGGTCGCGTTGATGTTGCTTGCGCGAAGCTGCTGGTTGACCTGCGCCGCGGTTATGCCCTGTGCCTGGAGCGCTGCCGGATCGAGGACGACGCGGATGGTGCGCGAGACGCCGCCGCCCCGTCCGACCGCGGCGATGCCCTCGATTCCGAGCAGGCGCTTCGAAATCGTATTGTCGATGTACCAGCTGAGCTGCTCGAGGCTCATGTCGGTGGTCTGGACGCCAACCGCCATGATCGGGCCGCCGGCAATGTCGACTCGGGTGACCTGCGGTTCGAGGATCCCTTCGGGAAGATTGCTCCGGATCTGCGCGATCGCGTTGCGGACGTCGTTCACCGCGCGGTCGGTCGGAGTCCCGATCTTGAACTGGACGAAGGTCTGGCTCGCCCCCTCGCTCACCGAGCTGTCGATCTCGTCGACGCCGTTCACACCGCGGATCGCGGATTCGACCCGCTGGGTGACCTGCGTCTCCATTTCGTCGGGCGCGGCGCCCGGCTGAACCACGCTGACCTGCGCCGCCGGGAAATCGATGTCCGGGTTACGGTTTACCTGCATGCTCGAAAAGGCGACCAGGCCGGCGAGCATCAGCCCGACGAATAGGACGATCGGCGCAACAGGATTGCGGATGCACCACGAGGAGATGTTACGGAAATTCATGGCTACTCAACTAACGCGAGTTCGTGCCGCGGTCACTGGCCCGGGTTATTGGACCGCTGCGCGCCTCGGGTGCACCTTCTGGCCGGGATTGAGGAATGGGCCGGCCGACAGCACGACCGACTCATTGCCGGTGAGCCCGGCAGCGACCGTCACCCCGGCATCGCTGACGCTGCCGATCGTGATCGCCCTGCGCTCGACCTCATTATTGGCATTGATGATGTAGACGTAATTGCCCTTCTCATCGCTCAGCACGGCGCTCTGCGGAAGCAGCGGGGCCGTCATCGTCCCGGCCGTGATCTTCGCCTCGGCGAAGCCGCCCGGCTTCACCGACGGTGCGTAGGGGACAGCGATGCGGACCTGGCCGAGACGCGACTGCGGATCGATGACCGGCGCAACCTGCCAGACGGTTCCGCCGAGGCTGCTCGGCGAGCCGACAGGCGTGACGGTGGCGGGCATTCCGACGCGCACTGACGCGAGGTCCTGCTGCGACAGCTGCGCCTGCATCTCCATCGCGCCGCCCTCGGCTAGCCGGAAGAGCGCGCCCGATCCGGGGCTGACGATCTGCCCCACTTCGACGCTGCGCGCGAGAATCAGGCCGGACGCCGGAGCGACCACGCTGAGCTGGCCGATTTGGGCGCGAGTGGCGCCAAGCTGTGCCTGTGCAACGCGCACCTGCGCATAAGCGGCGTCGCGAGCGGCTTTCTTCGAATCGATCTCGGCCTTGGACACGAAGCCGCGGCCCTGGAGCGCGATCGCGCGCTCATAGTTCGATTCCGCCAAGGCGGCGTCGGCCCTTGCAGCCTGGATTTGCGCGGAGAGCTGCGCTGCCTGCTGCGCCTGGACGCTGCGGTCGACGATCGCGAGCACCTGGCCGCCGTGGACCCACTGCCCGGCGTCCACGAGTACCCGGACGAGACGGCCCCCCTGGCCGGCGATTCCGATCGGCTGGTCGCGCTTGGCAGCCAGCGGGCCGCTGGCCGTGATAACGCGGCCCACTGCGGATTGCCCGGGAACGACGATGGTGACGGTCGGCTCCTGGCCGCCTGCTGCCGCAACCGGCTTCTTGTCCGAGCCACCGCGGCCCATGATCACCCACAGCCCGACCACGAAGAGGGCGAGCGCTGCGATGGCGCCGACGATGACCAGCCGCCGCCGCTGGCGTGAGCGGTCCACGACCACGAGCGTGTCGGAGGAGTGGATCGAAGTTTCCCGGTTCATGCGTTCCTGCCCAATGTGCCACATTTGCGCGTCGCCACGCTGGTTACGAGGCAACTGTATTATCTTAATAAGTCACCTCGTGCAACAGACCGCGCAAGACCGTTGGCGGCTACTGCTTTTCGACGAAGAGTGGCACTTGTTTGGCAAGCGCGCGTTGCCCCCCTCGCACGTGAAGGTCGGTTGAACGGCCCATAGAACAAGGGAGAGCGGGATGGAACATTACGGAATCATCGGCTGGATCGTGATCGGCGGCATCGCCGGCGCCATTGCCAAGCTGCTGATGCCCGGAAAGGACCCGGGCGGGTGCATCATCACCATTCTGCTTGGGATTGGGGGTGCCGTGCTCGCCGGATATCTCGGCCATGCGCTCGGGTGGTACAAGACCGGGGAGGGTGCCGGCTTCATCGCCGCCATCGTCGGCGCGTTCATCCTGCTGGGGATCTATCGCCTGGTCGCGGGCCGGCGGAGACTGTAGCCCGCCCGACGCTGTTCAGGAAACAGCCATGGCGCTCGGGCAAGCCTTGCTCCCGACTTGAACAGCAAGGGACTGACAGGATGCGAAACGCGCTCATTGCCGCGCTGATGATCGGCGCGGCGAGCTGGACTGCACCGGCTTCCGCCCAGCAGGCGGCCATCACCCAGACGATCGCCGGCACGCGCCTCGACGTCAGCGCGACCGGCGAAGTGACGCGAGTGCCCGATGTGGCGATCATCTCGGCGGGCGTCGTCAGCCGCGCGGCGACAGCGAGCGCCGCGATCCAGGATTCGGCTACACGGATGAGCCAGGTTCTCGCCGCGCTCAAGCGCGCGGGCGTCGAGGAGCGCGACATCCAGACGAGCAGCGTCAGCCTCAATCCCGAATACCGCTATCCCGAGAACCAGTCGCCGCAGCTCACCGGTTACACCGCCTCGAATCAGGTCACGATCCGCTTTCGCGACATCCGCACGTCGGGGAAGATTCTCGATACGCTGGTGAGCCAGGGTGCCAACCAGATCAACGGGCCGACCCTGACCGTCGACAAGCCCGAAGCAGCGCTCGACGAAGCACGCGCCAAAGCCATTGCCATTGGGCGGGCTCGGGCCGAGCTCTACGCTCGGTCGATGGGACTGCGCGTCGCTCGTATAGTCGCAATCTCCGAGAGCGGGGGATACGCTGCGCCGCCGCCGCCGATGCCAATGATGATGGCGAGAGCGGAAAGAGATCAGACGAGCATCCAGCCGGGCGAGCAAAAGCTGCAGGTCAACCTGTCGATGACGTTCGAGCTTCAGTGAAAAGAAAAGGCCGCGCTGCTCTTTGCCGCGCGGCCTTTTCCAACATCAACAATCGTTGCCGTCGTTAGCGGACGGTTCCACGCCGGATCAGGTTCACGATCGCGAGAAGGATGATCGCGCCGACCAGCGAATAGAGGAATGTCGTAACCGTAATCCCGGCATTGATGCTGCCGCCGAAGAGCAGTCCGGCGATGACGGCGCCCACGATGCCGACGACGATATTCAGAATGATGCCCTGCTGCGCGTCCGTGCGCATGATCAGGCTGGCGAGCCAACCGCAAATACCACCGACGATGAGCCAGATGATAATACCCATGAGCTGTACCTCCCTGTTATCCGGACGCCCGCACGACACGCGGGCGCCATTCCGGCATCACAGACGCGTGATGCGCGCCGGTTGTTCCGAGTCCGGAAGGGTCTGTCTAGATTTTCAGTTAAGGAGCGGCAGAAAGCCGGGGATAAATTCTTCTCCGTAACGAATGCGGCAGCGCTTAGTAGCGCTGCTGCTTTTCATACTGGTCGCGGTACTGGCGGATGCGGGTGACGCGAAGGCCGGGCATTCCGCTGCGGTCGACGGCGCGCTGCCAGCTCGTGAATTCCTCGAGGCTGAGCGTGTAGCGCTTGCAGGCTTCGTCGACGCTCAGAAGCCCGCCAGCCACGGCGGCGACGACCTCGGCCTTGCGGCGCACGACCCAACGCGTCGTGTTGACAGGCGGCAACGATTCGAGCGTCAGCGGCTCGCCGAGTGGTCCAATGACCTGGGCCGGACGAATCTTCTGGTTCTCGAGCATATTTCGTTACACCTGCTTAATCATTGCCAATGCCCACGGCTTAAGATGCCGCCATTGAAAAATTTCTGAAACGCGCTGGTTAATGCCCGCTCAATCTGCCTTCCGTTCTTTCATTTCCGCGGCCCCCGCGAAGGTGCCGCCAAGCTTCTTCACCGCGTCCTTCCAGCCGTCTCCGCCTGAGAGGTAGCAAGCGATTGCATCCTCCCTCGATCGCTCGTCCGGAATCACGCCGGATCCGAGCAGCGAAAGAAGTTCGGCGAGGCTGAGCGGCGCTTCCGTACCATCACGAAAGTTGCCCTCGTGTCGCGCCAAACCCTGCCCCCTCGCTGTCGAAACCAATGGCCCCGTCTAGCCGCGAGGAGTGAAATTCGGGTAAAGACGCGCCAAGAGAAACCTCAGATGCGGATAGATTTTCAGCTCGGCCGTCCCACAGACGGTGCCCGGATCGTCGTTGCCATGTCCGGCGGCGTCGACAGCTCGGTCACAGCCGCGCTTGCCGCGCGCACGGGCGCCGAAGTGATCGGAGTCACGCTCCAGCTTTACGATTATGGGGAAGCGGTAAGGCGTTCCGGCGCGTGCTGCGCCGGGCAGGACATCTACGATGCGAAGCAGGTCGCGGACCGGCTCGGCATCGCCCACTACGTACTCGATTACGAGAGCCGCTTCCGCGAGGGCGTCATCGACCGCTTCGTCGACGAATATGCGCAGGGCCGAACCCCGGTGCCGTGCGCAAGCTGCAACCAGGGCGTGAAGTTCGTCGACCTCGTCGCATTCGCCCGCGAGCTCGGCGCCGATTGCCTCGCAACGGGCCATTACGTGCGGCGCGTGGTGAACGAGGGCCGCGCCGAGCTTCACAAGGGAGCCGACCCGCGGCGCGACCAGAGTTATTTCCTCTACGGAACCACGCGCGAGCAGCTCGACTTCGTTCGCTTTCCGCTCGGCGGCCTGCCGAAAGATGAAGTGCGTCGAATCGCCGCCGAGCTTGGGCTCGAGGTCGCGGGCAAGCCGGACAGTCAGGACATCTGCTTCGTGCCGGACGGCGATTATGCGGGGCTGGTGAAGCGCCTCCGGCCGGAAACGGAGGCCGCGGGCGACATCGTCGACGCCGAGGGGCGCGTGCTGGGCCGTCATCGCGGCGTCGTTCACTTCACCGTCGGCCAGCGGCGCGGGATCGAGATCGGCGGCCAGAAGGAGCCGCTCTACGTCGTTCGGATCGAGCCGGAGCAGGCGAGAATCGTGGTTGGGCCGCGACGCGCGCTCGCCGTGGAAGCCACGCGCGTCACGAGCTGGAACTGGCTCGCCGAAGACCAGCGCGAGGTGAGCGTGAAGGTGCGCTCTCTGGCGCCGGCGGTCCCTGCGGTGCGCGAGGACGAGTGGGTCCGCTTCGGACAACCGGAATATGGCGTCGCTCCGGGCCAAGCTGCGGTGCTGTACGATGGCTCGCGCCTGCTGGGCGGCGGCATGATCCTGGAAACGCAGGCGGCGGAGCTTGAGGCAGCCGCGGCGTAGCGGCTAGACCGGCATCATGACTCGCCTTTTCCTGATCGCCGCTGCTTCACTTGCGATTGCAGCGCCCGCAAGCTCCGCCCCCGCCAAGGCGCCGCCGGAAACTGCTGCCGGACCCGATTTCCTCACCAGGAACGGCGCGGTGAAAGGCGTTGTCACGACGCCGAGCGGGCTCGAATATTTCGTGGTTGCTTCTGGCCCCAAGACCGGACCGCGTCCGACCGCCCAGGACACGGTGACCTTCGATTATGAGGTCAAGCTTCTCACCGGCGAGGTCATCGACAGCAGCTATGCGAATGGGCAGCCGCTGACGGGGAGCGCCGGTGACTTCGTGCCCGGCTTTTCCGAGGCGCTCGAGCTGATGCGGCCGGGCGACGAGTGGATCGTGTGGGTGCCGCCGCAACTCGGCTATGGCGACAAGGACGTAGGGCCGATCCCCGGTAACAGCGTGCTACGCTTCAAGCTCGCGCTCCACAAAGTCACTCCGGCCGGCTGAGCCCATGTCGCCGCCGCTCAGCGCCGGCGTACTTCTATTCCGCGAGCGCGACGGAGCGACCGAAGTCCTGCTGATCAAGCCGGGCGGGCCGTTCTGGAAAAACAAGGACGCGGGGGCGTGGATGATCCCGAAGGGCGCCGTGGAGCCTGGCGAGAAACCCGCCGAGGCGGCGCTTCGCGAATTCGAGGAAGAGACGGGGACGAAGCTGACGTTGGTGCCGTTTCCGCTAGCGAGGATCCGCCAGTCGGGAGGCAAGCATGTGGAGGCGTTCGCGCTGGAGGGCGATCTCGATCCTGCTGCCGTGACGTCGAACGATTTCGAGCTGGAATGGCCGCCGCGCAGTGGCCGGCTCGAGCGGTTTCCAGAAGTCGTCGAAGCGCGCTGGATGAACCTCGACGAAGCGCGCGCGATGATGTTGCCGAGCCAGTTGCCGCTGCTCGATGCGCTCGAAGCCAGGCTGAAAGGGTGATCTGATGTTTGCGTTGCTAGTCGCTCTCGCCGCACAGGCGGCGGCCCCTCCGGCGAAGTCGTGGCCGACGCGTGAAGCTGATCTAGTTCTCGAGAACTTCCGGTTCCGCGACGGGGAAACGCTTCCGGAATTGAGGATCCACTACACGATGCTCGGGCAGCCGCACCGCAATGCGACTGGCGAGATCGACAATGCGGTGATGGTGCTTCACGGGACAGGCGGCGACGGCAAGCAGTTCCTTCGTCCGCAGTTCGCAGACGAGCTGTACGGGCCCGGTCAGGCGCTCGATATCCGCAAATATTGGATCATCCTTCCCGACAATATCGGACATGGGAAGTCGTCGAAGCCGTCGGACGGCCTTCGGATGAAGTTCCCGAAATATGACTATTACGACATGGTCGAGGCGCAGCACCGGATGCTGACGGAGGCGCTCGGCATCCGCCGCATGCGCCTCATCATGGGCACGTCGATGGGGTGCATGCACAGCTTCGTGTGGGGCGAGGTGTATCCCGACTTCGCGCGCGCGCTGATGCCGCTCGCCTGCGAGCCGATCGAGATTGCGGGCCTTAATCGCATGTGGCGGCAGATGGTCATCGACGGCATTGAGAAGGACCCGACCTGGAATGGCGGCAATTATGCGAAGGAGCCCGAGCAGGGACTTCGGACAGCGGAATCCATCCTGTTTATTGCCGGCGGTGCGCCGCTCAATCTCCAGAAGAATTATCCGACCCGCGAGGCTGCGAAGGGCTATGTCGAACAGCGTGTAGAGAGCGGTCTGGCCGAGCTCGACGCAAACGACATGATCTACCAGTTCGATTCCTCGCGGAACTACAATCCCTGGCCGAAGCTGGAGAAGGTCACGGCGCCGCTGACCTGGGTGAATTCCGCCGACGACTTCATCAACCCACGCAACCTGAAGGTTCCGGAGCAGGCGCTGAAGCGGATGAAGAAGACTGCCCGCTTCCGGCTGATCCCGGAGAGCGCCGATACCCATGGCCACGGTACCCACACCTGGGCGATGTTCTGGAAGAAGGACCTCAGTGAGCTTCTGGCGCGGTCGGAGAAGTGACGTCGTAGGCTGAAACATGGTTCATCGTGATGAGCCACTTGCCGTGCACCTTGCGAAAGAGGCGGGTGTTCACGCCCTCGGTGACGCGCGCGCCGCGTACCAGGCGGTATTGACCGACCAGCATCGCCGCATCGGGCGCTAGCAGATCGACCTTCATGTTGTAGAAGTGGAGATGCCCGCGCCGCTCCTCCGAGCCGCCATAGTCGCGGACGTAATGGTCCAGGGTGCCCTGCCAGCCCTGCTGGAACTTGCCGCCAGACACGAAGACGACATCGGGACTCTTGAAGCCGGCCATGTAGCCGCGGAAGTCGCCGCGGTTCCACGCGCTTTCCATGCGACCGATCGTCTCGAGGATCGCGGCTCGATCCCTCGGCGGGCTAGCCGCGGCGGGTTGGGAGAGCGCCAGGACGGTAAGAGCGATGGCGCTTTTCCGCATCAATACCGGCATTCTTCCGGATGCGCCCGGCACATTTCTCCGATCTGCTTTAGCTGCGGCTCTAGCTCGACGGCTTTGCGATAGGCATCGACGACTTGGCGCCGAGCGGTGTCAGCGAGACCCTGAACGCGGGCCCCATAATACGCGCGCTCAAGGTCGCGCTGCTGGGACATGCAGGAGATGGCCAGCTTTTGTTCGAAAGCGCTTGGAGAAAGCCGCGCCTCACTCGCCGCGCGCGATGTAGCGAAAAGGCACTGCGTGAAAGCCAAGTTCGCGGCGTCGGCTGCGTCGCTTGGGCTGGTCGCTGCGGCAAGAATGAGAAGCGCGATCACAGCTGGAACTGGCCGACGATGACGGTGTGGCAGTGCCCGCCGAGGATGGCGCGGTCGCCTTCGAGGCGGCAGTGAATGACGCCGGTGCGCGCGCTTGCCTGGAGGGCTGTGAATTCGCTGCGGCCGAGCCGCTTCGTCCAATAAGGCACAAGCGCTGCATGCGCGGAGCCGGTCACCGGGTCCTCATTGATACCGAGATAGGGGACGAAGACGCGGCTTGCGACGTCCTGCTCGCGACCCCGGGCGGTGACCACCGCCATGCGGTGGATGTTCTTGAGCGCAGCGAAATCCGGCTGAAGCGCGCGCACCGCCTCTTCGTCCGCGACTTCGACGATCGCGGCGTCGTTGTAACCGTCGGCGAGTGAGACCGGGCTGTCGGGGACACCGAGCACTCGGCACAGCTGGGGCTCGCGCATTTCGCTGAGGTTCGCGGCGCGCATGTCGAGTTCGAGCAGATCGTCGCGCCTGGTCACGATCAGCGCGCCGGATTTCGTGGCGAAGCGGACGGACTCGCCCGCCATCAGCACGTGGCCGCTCGCGAGCGTTGCGTGGCCGCACAGCTCGACCTCGCTGGCCGGCGTGAACCAGCGGAGGTCGAAGTCAGCGTCATCGCTCTCGTTAGGGACGGTGAAGGCCGTTTCGCTGAGATTGTTCTCGGTCGCGATGGCCTGCATGGTCGCATCGTCGAGCCAGCGCTCGAGCGGCATTACCGCGGCGGGATTGCCGGTCAGCGGCCGGTCGGCGAAGGCGTCGACCTGGAAGAAGGGGATGCTGGTCATTCGGTCTTCTCGGTGATTTCGGAGGGCAGCAGCGTTTCGCGGTCGGTCTGGCCTTCGGGATCGACGTGAATCAGGATTTCGGTGCCGGGAAAGCGTTCCTGAAGCTCTTCTTCGACCGCATCGAGCTGGTCATGCGCCTTTTTAACAGTCCAGTCCGCGGGGACCCAGACGTGAAATTGCGCAAATCTCGACGTGCCGCTCTTGCGCGTGCGCAGGTCGTGGAGGCCTTTGAGCTCGGGATAGGCCGAGCAGGCAGAAAGGAACTCCTGCCGTTCCTCCTCCGGCCATTCGCGATCCATCAGCTGGTGGACCGCTTCGCTCGAGGCGCACCAGGCACCCCAAAGCAGCCACAGGGCGATGGCTATCCCGAACACGGCGTCGGCGCCGCCGATGTGGAGTGCCTGCTCAAGCACCAAGGCCACAATGACCGAGCCGTTCAGGAACAGATCGGACTTGTAGTGGATGTTGTCCGTCTTGATCGCGACGGAGCCGGTGCGCGCGATCACCTGGCGCTGGTACCAGAGCAGCACGAAGGTGAAGATGATCGCAAGGACCGACACGCCGATGCCCGCATCCATCGCTTGGGTCTGAGCCCCGTTGATCAGCCGCTCGATCGCCCGCCAGCAGATGCCGATCGCTGAGATACTGATCAGCACGACCTGCGCGAGCGCCACCAGCGCTTCCGCCTTGCCGTGCCCGAACCGGTGATCGTGATCGGCGGGCTGCGCCGCGATGCGGACTCCGACGAGGGTGGTTAGGCTGGCAATGACGTCGAGCGCAGTGTCGGCAAGCGATCCGAGCATCGCGGTCGAGTTGGTCACATAAGCGGCCCAGGTCTTCGCCACGAGCAGGATCAGCGCAAGGCTGACGCTGGCCAGCGCCGCGCGCGTCGAATGAACCGAATGCTCGGCTGCGATCTTCGCGGTCGTCATGGGTAGAGCAGTCCTTCGGTCCAGGCGTCGCCTGCGCGGGTGAAGAGGCGACGTTCGTGGAGACGGTGCGGCCGGTCGCTCCAGAATTCGATGCGTTCGGGGACCACGCGATAGCCGCCCCAGTGCGGCGGGCGCGGGACGTCTTGCTTCTCGAAGCGATGGCTAAGTTTGTCGAAGCGGGCCTCGAAGGTGGCGCGCGCATCGAGCGGGCGCGACTGGTCCGAGGCCCATGCGCCGACCTGCGAATCGCGCGAGCGGCTGGCGAAATAGGCGTCGGCCTCTGCGGGCGCGACGCGCTCGACGGAGCCTTCTACGCGGACCTGACGGCGCAGCGTCTTCCAGTGGAAGAGTAGGGCCGCGCGAGGGTTCTCCTGCAGCTGGTCGCCCTTCGCGCTCTCGTCGTTCGTGTAGAAGACAAACCCGGCAGGTCCGTGCCCCTTCAGAAGCACCATGCGAACATGCGGCTGGCCGTCCGCGCCGCTGGTCGCGAGCGCCATCGCGTTGGGGTCGTTGAGCTCCTTTTCACGCGCTTCCGCGAACCACTCGTCGAACAGGGCGAAAGGGTCGGCCATCGATGGGGCTCTAACCGTCTGGCGCGGGTGAAGTCGAGGTCAGCCGGCCGTCGCGGTGAAATAGAATGCGTAGAAGACGACCCAGGCCGCAGCGAGCAAGGCGAGGCGCCGACGCACATTCAGCCAGCGGCTGAGGAAGTGGGACACTCCGCCGAAGAAGATCGCGTTGAGCAGGAAGCGAGGAAGTCGAACAAACGGTGCGAACAGCAAAAGCTGGTAGTCGGACCCCATTGCGGCTTCGAGCGCGAAAAGCTTGAACGGGATGCCGCTGAACGATCCCGCGAGCACGGCAAGCGGCCCCCGGTGATAAGCTTCGGCGGCGCGGGCGATGAGGTCTCCATCGATCGCCGGCAGGTTTTGCATGGTGGCGGCTGCACCGGCGGGATCGTGGCCTGCCCACAAGAGAACGATTGCTGCGCCGACGACCGAAGTGACTGCAGCGACGACTGCGGCGAGCACCGCCGCCTTTGTTCCGCTCCTCACGGCGATCCAGCTGATGGGCACATCGGCGACGATGAAGAATATGGCTGCTTCGGCGGCCGACCAGCCAGCAACGATCCACAGCGACAGGGTTAGGCCGAGCGCTCGGACGAACAGCAGCAGCGCGGCGATGCTCATGGCTCAGTAGGCGAAGAAATAATTCACGAGATGGTAGAAGATCGGCGCGGCGAAGGTCACCGAATCCATCCGGTCGAGCGCGCCGCCGTGACCCTCGATCATCACGCCCCAATCCTTGGCGCCGAGCGAGCGCTTGACCGCGGACAGAACCAGCCCGCCGAAGAAACCGGCGAGGACGATCGCCGCCGCCATCCCCGCCGCCTGAAGCGGCGAGAAGGGCGTGATCCACCACAGGCCGGTGCCGACGAGTACCGCGAGCAGTCCGCCGCCGACGAAGCCCTCCACCGTCTTCGAGGGGCTGACGTGCGGCGCGATCTTCGTGCGGCCGAAGACCTTGCCGACAGTGTACTGGAGGACGTCGGAGAGCTGGACGACGGTGATCAGGAAGAAGAGCAAGTAGATCGGCTTGTGCGGACCTAGGTCGAGCAGCAGCAGCGCGGGCGCGTGGCTGACGCAGAAGACCGCGAGCATGAGGCCCCACTGGATCTTCGCCGCGCGCTCGAGGAAATCGTCGGTGACGCCCCACAACACCTGCAGCACCGGCAGCAGGAGGAAGGCGTAGACCGGGATCAGGATCGTCAGCATTGCCTGCCACTGGATCCACAGCAGCCAATACTGAAGCGGGATGAAGATGTAGAAGGCGGCGGCGATCGCGGCGTGATCGCGCGGGTGTGTTGGCGTGATCGAGAGGAACTCGCGCAGGCAATAAAAGGAAATTAGCGCGAACAGCACGAGCGTCACCGGCTTGCCGACGACGAAGGCGAGGGCGAAGACGAGCACCATCACCCACCACGCCTTTATGCGCGCGTTGAGGTTGCGGACGGTGTCTCGGCCGCTGTCGCTGGTCACTCGGCGGGCGAGGACGAAGCCGACGAGCGATGCGAAGCTGAGCAAGCCGAGCACGCCGGCGTAAAGCCACAGCATCATCCGCTCGATCGTCGGCAGCTGGATCATGCGAGACTCTCCACCGCCGCACGGGCGCGCTCGAGGAACAGGGGCTTGGTCTCTTCGCCGAGCGTTATCGGGCAGCCGAAGCGGGCGACGCAGCTGATCGGAACGGGGATCAGGCTTCCCTTGGGAAGCGCCCGGCGCAGATTGTCGAGATAGACGGGGACGAGCTCGACGTCCGGGAACTCGCGGGCGAGATGATAGAGGCCGCCCTTGAACTTGTCGGGGAGGCGATCGAGGCCGCGCGTGCCTTCAGGAAAGAAGATGAGGCTATCGCCGGCGCTGAGCGCGTCTTCGAGGGGCTCGAGCGGGTTCGATCCCCGCGCGTGGCGGTCGACGAGCACGGCGTTCAACACTTTGAGCGCGATGTAGCGCTGCATCCGGCCCTCGCCCCAGTAATCGGCAGCGGCGACGGGGCGCACGCGCCGCCTGAGGTCAGGCGGCATCGCGGCCCACAGGATGATCGTATCGAGGTGGCTCGAATGATTGGCGAAATAGATACGCTGTCGGGCGCTGGGCGCGCAGCCGAGCCAGATGCCGGTGCCGCCGACAAGAAAGCGCGTAAGGCCGATGATGATCGCGCCGATCATTGCGCCTCGCGCAGCCGCTTAGAGATGCGGAGGGTGCGGCGGACGATCGTGAGCAGCGTTCCGGCGCAGATTATTCCGAGCACAACCAGGAGGCACAGGCGTGGATCGCCGCCGAGGATTGCCGCGATGAGGCCTACGGTGAGGGCAAACATGCGATGCGGCTTCGCTTGGGGGCCGACGAAGTCTTGCGGCTGGCCGAGTGTGCCGCCGAGCAGCCGCACATAAGCGCAGATCGCAGCCAGCAACGCCGC